>Ga0114931_10010861_pt1 | contig 10801 bp, 8 predicted proteins | sample 2SBtaG_FD_89579 | JGI IMG/M metagenome (GOLD analysis project Ga0114931, IMG submission 89579) | Deep subsurface microbial communities from Kolumbo volcano to uncover new lineages of life (NeLLi) - 2SBTROV14_V59a metaG | ecosystem: Environmental > Aquatic > Marine > Volcanic | place: Kolumbo...
CGAGCCCGGAGGGACGCCGGGAGAGAAACCAACGCGGTCGTCGATGGCGACGAAGCCCTCCAAGTAGGCCTCGTAGAAGGGCAGCTTCGAGAGAATCGACAACCCCGGAATCCCGGTCCGACTGAAATCACCCAGGTACCAGGTCATGCGCAACATATCGAGCGGCACTCGGCGTTCGTCCAGGCTCACCAGAAAGCCACCGAAGCTAGCGTCGAGCGGGTTGATATTGTCGAGCAGCCGAAAAACGTCCGTCTCACCCCAGGCGAGAATCTGGCGGCCGAACCGGGCGGTGACCGATCCAACTTGAGCCTGGACGTAGGCCTGGAAAAGCCGGTTGCGAACGGTGCCTATATGGCGCAAGCGCTTGCGCAAACGATCGGCGACCTCCGCCCGCGAAGGCGACACATCGAAGAGGGGGTCGACAACCAGCGTCGGATCGAGAAACTGCTCCGCCGTGCGGAACTCCGACGGGCCATAGTCGTAGATTCCTTCGAACTCACCGCGGTACGATACGAAGTAACGCAACTGCCTGATCTTGAAGGGGAGCATCTTGAAGAGCGCGAGCGGACCGAACCCCTCCCGCAGCAGACGGGTAAGATCGTGCCGTATCTCGATCTCGGCGAACACCCGGTGTTGCCGCAGACTTCCAGCGGAGGAAACGGGAAAGGTTACATTGCGCGCGACCTGGCGCACCCCGTCCGAGAGGATCTGGGCGTCGGTATCCTCGGTACCGATGCGAACGGCGGTGTACGTGCGCAGCCCGAGTCGGATCTCCCCCTTGCTGTCGAGTTGCGCCGCCGACAGCGTGTCGGCACACATCACCAGGGCCAAAATCAACCCGGTCGCGATCCCCCAAAGTCGTGCTTGTTGCGACATTCCCCCTCCGATCGAACTCGAGAGTTTGAAAACGCCGCACAGATTAGGGCATTAGTGAGTCGTGCAGCGCCTTCGGGTCCGAGCACGATCATGCGTTTATCGACTGAAGGACTAGATGTCCAGGGGAAAGCAACCCACGGGGAAGTACCTAGCAGGGAACACGCTCCGTGCGGAAGAACAGAATCGGGGGGGCTCATGGCCAAGCTCATTACGGCGACGCTCGCGTTGGTCGCGCTCAGCGCGACGACTTGTCTGGGGATTACGGCCACGTGGAGCAGCGGGCCGGACCGCCCCTTTTACATCGACCCCGATGTTTCCGGCGTCGCCGCGGGAACGGTCACCGCGACTCCGGCTGGCACCGTTGCCACCGAAACTCCGACGGTGCAGCCGACCGCGACTCCTCTACCGCCGACCGCCACTCCTCGCGCAACCTTCTTCGCCGTCGACCAGGGCGGCTGTGCCGTCGTCGAACCGAGCTCCGCGGTAGCACCCTGGTGGTTCGCGCTCGCGTCGATCGCATTTCTTTGGATGCGCCCGACACGTCGGCGACGGCGTTACACTCCGCCAAGTCAGCAACGACACCGCGCTCCGCCGAGCCAGAGGCGACCGGGGAGGCACGGTTGTGGCTGATCTGCCCTTCCGCATTCTTCCGCAGATCACCGATCTCAATCGCAGCTTCTGGACCTCTGGCCATGATGGCCACCTGCGGTTTCTGCGCTGCGATCAATGCGGCTACTACATCCATCCACCGGCCCCGATTTGCCCGCGAGATCTGAGCAAGGATCTCTCCTCGGCGGTCGTCTCGGGCACCGCCACCGTGGCGTCGTTCACCATCAACCACCAGGCGTGGATGCCCGGACCCGACCTGCCCTATGTCGTCGCCATCGTCGAGATCGACGAGCAACCTTCGGTTCGACTGACGACCAACATCGTCAACTGCGAGCCAGAGAAGGTGCACATTGGCATGAGAGTCCGTGTCACATTCGAGCAGCGGGCGGATGCGCAAGATCCGGATCGCGATCTCTGGATTCCAATCTTCGAACCCCTCCCCGGAGACACCGCGTGAAACTCTCGAGCAACGAACAGATCGAAAAGCGTGCCTGCATCACCGGCGTCGGTCAGTCGCAGATCGGCCGGCGCCTCTTCCGCAACCCGCTCGAGCTGACCCTCGATGCCTGCGTCGCCGCGATCGAAGATGCCGGGCTCACTACGAAAGACGTCGATGGGATCTCCACTTACCCGGGCATGGCCCAGGTGCCGCCAGGCTTCTCGGGCGCGCATCTCACGGAGGTTCACGACGCGCTGCGTCTCGAGCTGGGTTGGTTCGGATCGGGTATCGAAACCTCCGGACAGTTGGGCTCGGTGATCAACGCCTGCCTCGCTGTCGGCGCCGGCCTGGCAAACCACGTCCTGTGTTTCCGCAGTGTCTGGGAAGCGAGCGCCCAGGGCGGGAAGGGGCGCAAGGCCGCCATGCCGGGGGCGGGTCGCGGCGCCGAATTCCGCGCCAGCGGCGTGATGGAGTGGACCCTTCCGTTCTACGCGCCGTCGGCGGCGATCTGGATCGCCATGTTCGCCCAGAGACACTTCCACGAGTACGGCACGACACGTGAACAACTGGCGCAGATCGCCCTCAACGCGCGCCGCAACGCGGCGCTCAATCCGGCGGCGATCTATCGCGATCCAATGACGATGGAGGACTATTTCGACGCGCGGATGATCTCGACGCCGTTCTGCCTCTTCGACTGCGACGTTCCGGTCGATGGCGCCACTGCGGTAATCGTCTCGCGACGCGAAGCTGCCGCCGATCTTCGCAAACCGCCCATCGGAATCCAGGCCGTGGGCACCGCTCTGCGAGGAAGGCCGTCGTGGGATCAGTTCGACGATCTCTCGACGATGGCCAACCGCGACGCCGCGGCGCAGATGTGGACGCGCACCGACCTGCGACCGAGCGACATCGACGTCGCCGAGATCTACGACGGCTTCTCCTTCCTCACCCTGTCCTGGATGGAAGCTCTCGGAATCTGCGGCGTCGGCGAAAGCGGTCCCTTCGTCGAGGGCGGCGGCCGCATCGCCCGCGACGGCGAGATGCCCCTCAATACCCACGGTGGGCAACTCTCCGGCGGGCGACTGCACGGCTATGGTTTTCTGCACGAGGCCTGCGTTCAGTTGTGGCAGGAAGGCGGCGACCGGCAGATTCCAAAGGCGCCCAAGGTTGCCGTCGCCGCCGCCGGTGGCGGCAACACCTGCGGCTGCATGCTCCTCGCAGCTGATTGAAGGACCGCAGGGCGCGACGAAGACGGCAGCCAGCGCCTGACCTGACCGGCCCGACCTCGAACCGCGCAATGAATTTCGTGGTCCACTGCAACTCTCGCAGGTTCTGAGCATACCCGTTTGGCGCCAGCCCCGACTTGGACAGCGATTTTAGCTGGCACGCACGTTGCGCCGCAGAGTCCTCGTGCGAACGGGCCGGATCGACCGATTTGCGGTTGTCCCCGTCCGCGTCAAAACGGTGTAACCCATGCGAATTCAGGCTGTTGGCAGTGCTCTGCCGACCAACTACTACCCGCAGAAGACCCTTCTGTCAGCATTGAAACATGTCTGGGATCCATCCGGAAAGGCGACCTCTCGCCTCGAGCGGGTGCACGGCACGGTTCACGTCAGCGGCCGTCACCTGGCCCTTCCCATCGACGAGTACGAGAACCTGTCGACCTTCAAGGAGACGAACGACGCCTACGTCCGCTGCGCGCTGGATCTCGCCCAGAACGCGTTGTGTAGCGGATTGGCGCAGGCCGGCGTATCCCCCGCGGAGATCGATCACATCTTCTTTACCACCGTGACGGGGATCGCGGTTCCGTCGATCGACGCGCACATCGTCAACCGCCTCGGCATGCGGCCCGACGTCAAGCGGACGCCGCTCTTCGGGCTGGGCTGTGTCGCCGGCGCCGCGGGAATCGCGCGGGTTGCGGACTACCTCAAGGCGTACCCGGACCAACTGGCCGTTCTCGTGGCGGTAGAGCTGTGCAGTCTGACTCTGCAGCGCAACGACACTTCGATGGCCAATATGATCGCCAGCGGGTTGTTTGGCGACGGTGCCGCAGCAGTCGTGATGGCTGGCGCCGAGCGGAGCAGCCGCGGACCACGCGTCGTCGCATCCCGCTCGGTGCTCTTTCCCAACAGCGAAGAGGTGTTGGGTTGGGACTTCGGCGACCAGGGATTTCGCATCGTTCTCAACGCTGGCGTACCGAATCTGATCAGAGAACAGATCCGCCCGAACGTAGACGATTTCCTCGCCGAACAGGGCTTGTCGTTGCACGACATCGAGCACTTCGTCTTTCACTCCGGTGGCCCGAAGGTCCTGGAGGCCTTCGAGGAAGCGCTCGAGTTGCCCAGCAAGGCACTCGACCTGACGTGGAAGAGTCTCGATCGACTCGGCAACTTGTCGAGCGTCTCGGTGTTGATGGTTCTGCGCGACACGATGAAGGATCGCGAACCGCGCTCGGGCAGCTACGGCCTGCTCCTGGCAATGGGCCCGGGCTTCTGCGCCGAGCTGGTGCTTGTTCAATGGTAGGACCGTATCTGGTTCTGCTCGCCCTTCTCGCAGCCGAACGACTCCTCGAACTGCGCATCAGTCGTCGCAACGCCGAGAGCGCGTTCGCGAGAGGCGGATTCGAGGTGGGACAGCGTCACTTCGTCTGGATGCGGGTACTGCACGTGGCCTTCTTGGCCGGCTGCGTTGCCGAAGTAGTTCTGATGCATCGACCGTTCCTGCCCGCCTGGGGCTACTCCATGCTCGTCGTCGCCCTACTCGCCCAGGGGTTGCGCTACTGGGCAGTCCTATCGCTGGGCGAGGCATGGAACGTGCGCGTCATCGTCGTACCCGGTGCCCCGATCGTGACACGCGGACCCTATCGCTACATGCGGCATCCCAATTACCTCGCGGTGATCGTCGAGGGCGTGGCGATACCGATGATTCACGACGCCTGGATGACAGCGGTAGTGTTTTCTGTATTGAACGCCCTGCTCCTGGTCGTGCGGATTCGCTGCGAAGAGAAGGCGTTGAATCAGGTCGGCAGTTATCGAGACCAGCTCGGCGATCGAGCGAGACTCTTACCGTTGAGGCTGCGGACGACACCGTGAACGCGATCGACTGCGATCTGGTCGTCGCCGGTGCGGGTCCGGTCGGCCTGGCTACCGCCATCTACGCGCGGCTGGCGGGCATGTCCGTGGTCGTACTCGACCCTCGGCGTCACCCCGAACACAAGGCCTGCGGCGAAGGCATCATGCCACGGGGAGTCCGTGCACTGCGGGACATGGGCGTCGAAATCCCCGCCGGCAGTTGCTCGCCTTTATCGGCATTCGATTCGTCGACGGAACAACGGTTGCCGAGGGGCGATTCTCCTCCGCGCCCGGGTGGGGTATTCACCGCACCGCCCTGTGGCAGGCGATGTCCTCTCGCGCCGCGCAGGTCGGCGCGGCCATAGCTCTTGGAGAAAAAGTCACGGACTGGCAGAGGTCATCGGCCGGCGTCGAGATCGGCACGACGCACCGTTCTATATCGGCACGCATTCTGGTCGCAGCGGATGGCCTTCACAGTGGAATCCGAAGGAAGGCGGGACTCGACTCGAGACCGGCCCGAGTCCGTCGCTACGGTATGCGCCGGCACTATCGATGCGCGCCGTGGTCGCCGTTCGTCGAAGTCCATTGGGACGAGCTCGCCGAGGCCTACGTCACCCCCGTCGACAGCAGCACCGTGGGAGTCGCGATTTTGGGGCGTGCTGGCGGCCGCAGCCACGCGGATCTGCTCGAGCGGTTTCCGATTCTCCGCGAGCGGCTGGGCGATGCCGTGGCAGTGGATCGCGTCCTCGGAGCCGGTCCCTTCGGCCAGAAGGTGAGGCGCGTGTTTGGTGCAGGAGTCGTACTCGTCGGCGACGCCGCGGGCTACATCGATCCCCTCACGGGCGAAGGACTGACCCTGGGTTTCGACTCGGCGAAGGCCTTGATCTCCGTTCTGGCGCGGGGTGCCGCGCTACTCGAGTACCAGCAGGCCTACCGTCGGCTCACCTGGAATCACGTCGTTATGACCCGCGGACTCCTGGCGATTGCAGCGAGACCGGCGCTCCGCCGCCGGGTGGTGCGCGGACTCGCCCGCGCCCCCGAATTGTTCGATTCGTTTCTGGCGATCAACGCGGGCGAAAAACCGCTGAGGCAAATCTGGGTAACCGGTGCGTTGCGGGCAATCGGCGCGGCCCTGGCATGAGCCCGTCGACGCGGGCGCACGATGAGATCCATCTTCGATGAAGGGAAATGAAATGAGTCACGAATCCGTTGCCCATACAGTCTCACAACGCCCGCCCTATTCGACCCGCCAGCGAGCTCTCGCAGTCGCCTACGGCGTGGTATGCCACACCACCTACGCAATCGGAATCGCGGCCATGATGGCAGGGCTCGGCTGCGGAATGACCACTGGCTTCGGCAAACTTCAGGGCGCATCGGCCGTTCTCGCCAATACGTTGTTGTTGTTGCAGTTTCCGATTCTACATTCCCTGTTGTTGACGGACGCGGGCCGCCGACCACTTTCGCGCCTGGCCCCCGGTCGCCTCGGTCGGTCGCTCTCCACGACGAGCTTCGCGACGATATCGGCGCTGCAGATCGTCGCCGTCTTCACACTGTGGAGCCCCTCGGGAGTCGTCTGGTGGCAGCCTACGTGGGTCGTTCTGGTTCCGTGGACTGCCGCCTTCGCCGCCTCGTGGTTGCTGCTGCTCAAAACGATGTGGGACGCGGGCCTCGGGATTCAGACCGGCTTCCACGGCTGGGGCGCCGTCGCCCGAGGCTTCGACCCGAAAAAAGTACCGTTTCGGCGAAAGGGAACATTCCGCTACGTGCGCCAACCGGTCTACATCGCCTTTGCCCTGACCCTGTGGACGGGGCCAGTTTGGACACCCGACCATCTCGCCATCGCACTGGCATGGACGGCGTACTGTGTCCTCGGCCCTCTCCTCAAGGAGAAACGATACGTGCAGTTCTACGGCGACGCGTTCCGCGGATACCAGGAGACCGTGCCATACTGGTTGCCGCTGAGTCCGCTCGGGCGGGAACCGAGACCATCGTGAACGCCACCCGCCTCGGCCTGGCCTACGCCTGAGACTACCGGCGACGCGAATTTCGCGTCAGTTAACCGCTTTGGCCGGAGTCTGGGACGGGGCGGGATGCACAATCCGGCTGTAGGAGGACATGCTGGGATCGAAAACATAGTGCAGGATCACGCGCGTCCAGGAGCGATACGACTTGAGCGAATCGTAGTATTCCGGCGCCATGTTTTTCAGGCGAGGCAGGTTGTTCCAGGCCACATCGGCGAAGTCGTGGTGCTCGTTGTGGAAGCCCATGTTGAAGCAAACCCTGTTGAGGATCCCGTAGTAGGAATAGGTCTCCTGCCCGGGCTGCGTCACGTAGTGCTCCTGGATCCAGCGCCCGCCGACCGGATGGAGCCCCAGGGCGAAGAACGTCGACAGGGCCAGGTAAGCGAGCGCCACGGGTCCGAGCACGACGAGGATGAAGAGATCCACCAGGATCTGAACCGCGAAGTTGGCGACGATCCAGCGGTTCAGAAAGCTGACACCGGGAACGCTCATCGGCCGCGACGCCTGCGAGACGGATAAGAAGGTCAGCCAAAGAGCCTTGCCCAGTGCCGAGCTTCCAACCAGGCGGGCTTCCCGGCGGCTGACGATGTCGGGGTCGCGGCCGTACTGACCGAGATATCGGTGGTGCATCATGTGGTACTTGCGGAAGGCCATGGCGCTGGGAATGACCAGGGCGAAGTCGCAGAGGAGCCCCAAGAGCCTGTTGTCACGCTCCTTTTCGAACACCAGATTATGGGTGGACTCGTGGATGAGAACGTACAGAGCGTGGTTGAAAAAGGCGCCGACAAAGTAAGCCAGGAGGAGAACGAAGACCCACGAGAGACGCTCGCTCCACAGGGCGAGCCCCCACTGAGCAGCCACCAGGCCGACCACCCAGAAAGCCGTCTGTGGGTGCTTTCCAATCAGTTGCTTGACCTCCGGGTAGCGCGCGAAAATCTCCCGCCGCCGCTGAATGTGTACCGTCGGCCCCTCGACGTAAGTGAAATCCCGCTCCATGGGAACTCACTAACGCCATTCACGCGGCGTAATCAAGGTGGCGGGGCGGATGGCGCCTCTCCACAGCAGGGACGCAAACCTCAGTCGCCGGAGTCCCGGCGGTGCCACTGCGGTACTTGCGCCGGCCCCCCGCGGCTGGGCATAGATATGGGGGCGGGGGATGGCCATCGTCGAACCGCGCAACGATTGTGGAGCCTATGGAACAACCCGCACAACCCGAGAGCCTTCTCAGGAAGCCAATGGACGTCTTCGACAAGTGCCGCGAGTACGAGCTCGCAGACTCGATCCGCAAGGCTGGTGTCTACGCCTTCTATCGAGAAATCTCGTCTGCCCAGGATCCCGTCGTCGAGAGAAACGGGCGGGACATGGTGATGCTCGGATCGAACAACTATCTCGGCCTCGCCAACCACCCGGAAGTCAAAAAGGCGGCGATCGCGGCGCTCGAGAAATACGGTGCCGGCTGTGCCGGGTCGCGGCTGTTGAACGGAACGCTCGACCTCCACGTCGCGCTCGAAGACCGACTGGCCGCGTTCATGAAGCGGGATTCCGCGCTGACCTTCACGACCGGATTTCAGGTGAACCTGGGCGTCCTCTCCTGTCTCTTGGGTCGCCGCGACATCGTCTTCCTCGACAATCTCGATCACGCCTGCATCATCGACGGCGCCCGTCTCGGTTTCGGCAAGATCGTCAAGTACAAGCACAACGACATGGCCGATCTCGAGGACAAACTGTCGCGCGCACCGGCCGAGGCCGGCAAGATGATCGTCGCCGACGGCGTATTCTCGATGGAAGGCGACCTCTGCAAGCTGCCGGAGGTGGTTCGTTTGAAGAACCAATTCGGCACCAGGCTGATGGTCGACGACGCACACGGCCTCGGCGTGATGGGCGCGAACGGACGCGGAACCGCCGAGCATTTCGGGCTCGAGGACGAGGTCGACCTGGTGATGGGAACCTTTTCGAAATCGCTGGCGGCCGCCGGTGGTTTCATCGCCGGCGACCGCGTCGTCGTCGACTACATCCGCCACAACGCGCGCACCCAGATCTTCTCCGCCTCGTCGCCGCCGCCGCTGGCGGCTGCCGTTTTGAAGGCGGTCGACATCCTCGAGCGCGAACCCGAACGGCGCGAGATGCTTTGGGAAAATACGCGCTATATGCTCGAAGGGATCGAAAATCTCGGCTTCGATACCGGCGCCACCGAATCGCCGATAATCCCCATGGTGGTGGGCGATGACTGGGCGGTTTTTTCAATGGTGTCGCGTCTCGAGGAGGAGGGGATTTTCGTCAATCCCGTCATCACGCCGGCAGTTCCCCCGGGCGGCGCGATGATCCGCACGTCCTACATGGCGACGCACACGCACGAGCACCTGGACAAAGCCCTGGCGGCGCTGGCCAAGGTCGGCCGCGATGCCGGAGTCATCTAACGACGTGGCCGCCAACCGAGGTCACTCTCGGGCGTCCTGCCTCGGCCCCCGCCACTGCGTATCGCTCGTCGTCGCTCTCCTGGCCGGCGTTGCCGCGGCCGCATGCCATGCGCCCGCCCCCCCCAACATCGTCTTGGTGACGGTCGATACGCTGCGCGCCGACCGGCTGAACCCATACGGCTATCGCAAGATCGACACGCCCGCGATCGCCGGCCTCGCCGCGGAAGGGATTGTCTTCGAGAAGGCGTTCGCCGACACCTCCTGGACGCTGCCGTCGCTGAGCTCAGTGATGACCGGAAAGTACCCGAGCGCACACCGCGTTCGCACGTGGAACGACACCCTCGGCGAGGACCAGGTGACTCTCGCGGAAACCCTGAAGGCGCGCGGCTACCACACGGCAGCCATCGTTGGCTCGTACCCGCTCGACCGGTACTTTGGGCTCAATCAAGGCTTCGAGCATTACGACGACGAGATGACCAGGTCACTGTTCGTGCCCGAAGATGCTACGCCCGTGTCCCCGGAAAGTGATCCGCACCGACCGGCCGACGACAGCGCCACCGCACGTGCCACCTGGCAGATGGCGCGCGAGCAGAGCAATGCCTACCGGAGCGATCGCGAGGTCGCCGATGCCGCCATCAAATGGATCGAGAGCAACCCGTCTGCTCCAATGTTCTTGTGGGTGCACTTCTTCGGCCCACACGAAAAGGGGAAACGGAGAGGGCTATCGCCAGAAGCTCGCAAGGCCCATGTTACCGCGCAGATCGCCCGCTACGATCCCGATATCGTTGCGATGGACCGCCAGGTCGGTCGCTTGATCGCTAGCCTGCGCGCCGATCCCCGCTTTGCCAACACCGTGCTGATCTTTCACAGCGACCACGGGCAAAGCCTGCGCGAGCACGGCCTGTTCGGACACGGAATGGACCTCTACGACACCACCGTTCACGTTCCTCTGATCATTCGCCTGCCCGGGGCGCGGCGAGCCGGTGAACGAATCGGTTATCTCGTCCGCAATCTCGATATTTTCGCCACGGTTGCCGATCTGGCCGGCGCGAGTGTCGAGAGAGCCGCCAGCCGCGACCTGCTTCGCGCCGCGCCGGCCGACAACAACCACATCTTCATGGAGTCGTACCATTTCTTGACGCTGACGGCGCGTGACGTGGACGTCGGTGGTCGCTCTCGCCGGGTCGGCGCGATTTTGCGCGGGATCCGCACTGACGACCACAAATTGATCATGCAGCAACCGTTTCTCGGTCCGGGAGAGGATCCCGTACCCCCCTTGCCCGAAAACTTCGTCGATTCGCGATCGAAGAGTTATCTCTTCCACCTCGAGACCGATCCGCAAGAGCACAAGAACCTTGCCGGTGTCGACAA
>Ga0114931_10010862_pt1 | contig 10799 bp, 12 predicted proteins | sample 2SBtaG_FD_89579 | JGI IMG/M metagenome (GOLD analysis project Ga0114931, IMG submission 89579) | Deep subsurface microbial communities from Kolumbo volcano to uncover new lineages of life (NeLLi) - 2SBTROV14_V59a metaG | ecosystem: Environmental > Aquatic > Marine > Volcanic | place: Kolumbo...
CTTAGATCATTACCGGCAAAACGCTTTTTGTATTCTTTCCAGGTGAGGATCGGCATATAAAAAACTCAAATTATAAAGGCAACGCCTCTCACTACACTGATCGTCATTTCACGAAGCCTTTTCTAATTAGTCCGAAGGCGGATCTAAAGAGACTAGCCCAGTCGTTTACGGCTGGGAACAGGATTACCAAAAACAATTCAAGTCCCTTTAGGGACGATAGATGTGATTGTCTGTCGCCCTTTCAGGGCTCGAATGTGTGTTGCGAAACATAACCCAGCCGTAAACGACTGGGCTATTTTCGATTGTGCCTGTCGACAATACGACCAAAGCGAGCCTGTAAACTTTTACGATAGCACGGATACCGTGTTATTATGTTTAGGTGATCGAGTCTTTCAAAAACAAAGGCACGGAAGACATATTTAACGGAGTCAATTCGAGAGATGCCCGAAGTCTTTGTCCGCGCAATTTATGGAAGATAACTTTTAGAAAGCTTGATCAAATCGACGCCGCAACAGATTTGAACGACTTGAGAATCCCGCCGGGGAATAGACTCGAGGCTTTAAAAGGGTCCCGAAAAGGTCAGCATAGTATCCGTATCAAGGAACAATACCGTATATGCTTTCTTTGGAATGATTCGGGAGCCGAAGAAGTGGAGTTAGTCGATTATCATTAAGAGGAAAGATTTATGATTAGAGTTCCGACAAACAGAATACCGACACATCCAGGTGAAATGCTCAAAAAGGAATTTCTTGAGCCTCTTGGAATTACGCAAAAGGAATTAGCAGATTCGATTAAGGTTCCGTACCAAAGAGTGAATGAAATTGTCTCAGGAAAGAGAGGTGTGACACCAAGCACCGCGCTTAGACTCGCAAAGTTTTTTGACATGGGCGAAGGTTTTTGGCTGAATCTTCAGATGAAGTTTGATCTTTTCTCAGCGAGGGGTAAAGAAAAAGAAATACTGAAGAAAATTAAAAAGAGCCAAGTGCTCAAAGCAGCGTAATGCCTAAAATCAGAGAATGGATTGAAGTAAAAGACCTAATGCAAAGTGGCTATCGTTACGAGATTGTCGCGCGTGCGGGTAGAAATTTTGATCCTGAGTTCAAACCGGAGTTTTCACCGAAGCAGATGCTTGAGGCGGGTGTTTTTGAAGGGAAATACTTAAATGATTGCAGGGATGAGTTTCCCAAGAGTTGGTTTAAGAAGGCGAAACTAAGCAACACGCCCGATCCCTCGCTCAACTTTTTTAAGATCAAAAGCAGACAATCGCTGCAGGAATGGCGTAGGAAGGAATGGATTATTGAGCCGGACCCGCGCGGTTGGTTTCAGTGGTATTGCCGTTATTATCAAGGTCGCCGGATCGAAGAGGTGGATCGCGTACAAATTAAACGTTGGAAAGCTTTTGCGCGACACGCAGGGCAAATCCGCGCAAACTGCAAACCAGGCGATTTAACATGCCGTCCGAAAGAAAGACAAGCTCTTTTGCAATGGTCGCATGACTCGTTTATATAGAAATTTATTATCTTAAATAATTCATCCAATATTTCCAGAGAGTTGATTGAACTTGGGAAAAACAGGCAGAAACGTGACTGTAAAGGAACGTGCAGATTATCGTTTATGATTTTTAGATAGAAATGGAACTTTTTGAATTAACACATTAAGGTATTATGGGCACACTTCCTTGCGGGCGTGTTTCTGCCCGTTTAGGAAAGCGGCGGAAACCTGACTGCTAAGGAACGTGCAGATTATCGTTTGTGCTTTTTAGATAGAAATGGAAATTTTTGAATAAACGGATGAAAGTATTACGTGCACACTTCCTTGCGGGCGTGTTTCTGCCCGTTTAGGAAAGCGGCGGAAACCTGACTGCTAAGGAACGTGCAGATTATCGTTTGTGCTTTTTAGATTGAAAAATGGAACTTTTTGAATTAACACATTAAGGTATTATGGGCACACTTCCTTGCGGGCGTGTTTCTGCCTGTTTATTAAGTGGTTTGTTAAACTATAGAAAAAACTCACGTTATGAATAACTTCACTGACTCATGGGAGGACAATGAATTCCCGCTTGATTATCTAATCACGATTCGAACATACGGGACATGGCTTCACGGTGATAAAAGACTATCTGTTGACAAACATTATGGCAGAAATAGATATGGCAGTTCGAAAGTAGCACCAAGCGAAAATCTTGAAAAGCTATGAGGAAAAATGCCAAACAGGAGCCATTTGTCTTTAACAAAAAACAACAAGATGCAGTAGAAATATCGGTCAAGGAAACCTGCCAAATTCGAAATTACAAACTCCTCGCTATCAATGTGAGAACTAATCATCTTCACGCGGTCGTTTCTGCGAAGTCAAAACCGGATATTATTGTTAATGGTTTCAAAAGTCATGCGACAAGGAAATTACGAGAAAGATATCTTGTTCTTAAAGAAGATAGGATATGGTCAAGAGGCGGTAGCCGCAGATATTTATGGAAATCGAAATATGTCGGGATAGCGATTGATTATGTTCTGTATGGACAAGGGAAAATGGATTTTGAATAAAGAAGGCGGAAACACGACTGCTAAGGAGTGTGCAGATTGTCATCTGGGATTTTTGGTAGAAATGAAATTGCTGAGATCAACGTGCACACTTCCTTGTGGTCGCGTCTGTACGTGTTTATAAGGCTATTCCTTGTATCTTGGCAACTATTATCAATGAGTTTTATTTATCTGACCAAATCGCGAGTTCGTTTCCGCTGGGATCAGTAAAATGAAATCGACGCCCTCCGGGAAATTCAAAAATATCTTTTAAAATTTTTCCATCGGATTCGATTATTTTTGCTTTGATAGCTCCCAAATCTTGATGATATAAAACGACAAGCGCACCATTTAAGATCGCTTCATCTGTTTTTTCAAATCCGCCTGCAAGACCGCTTTCGGAAAACGCCGCGTAATTTGGACCGTAATCCGTAAAGGTCCAATCAAAAACTTCGCTGTAAAATTTCTTTATTTTTTCAAGATCATTCGCCTTAAACTCTACATAATTTATATGATTATTTTTCATAATTTTTCCCCTAGTATTTTGCTATATTAAAACATGAAACACCTTGAATCAATATTGCATAAATGAAACTATAACATGTTTCGAAGGTAAACACAGAAAAATTAATCGTTTCATTTAAACCCAAAAAATCTTCGATCTGATCTCGATAATATCTTTGCAATAGGGTATGCCCCCTCGTTTTGCCAACCACAGCATCGGTCTTAAAAAGGAAAAATTCCACGAATTTCCGAAACTCGCAAAAAACTCTTGTGAGTACGTCTCATTGCCAGAAAAGGAGATCAAGCTATGTCGAAAAGAGATGTAAATTTCAAACTTAAAAATAAAGTGAATCTAAAGGTCGGATGTATATATCTCAAAACATGGTACAAGCCTGACGGGGCGAAGTTTGTGAGATTTGCAAAAGAAAAACTTTCTAATCACAACATAGAGATAAACGTTTTTCCTTACGGAGGAAAGAAAATGCCGAGCAATACCCTTGATTATGGCGGAAAAACGATACCAGATACCCGTAAGGAATACAAAAAACTTTATAAAGCAGCGAGGGCGAAATTAAAAATAGCCGGGTGTAATTTCATAAATCCATTGGTGGTTGTGTTTTGCCAGTTTCAGAATATGGCTTACGCCGTGGCACCGGACTTAGGGTCAAGCGCAGGTCGGCTATGCTTAATAGCGCCACACGCGACGGAACCAGGGGATCTTTTACACGAAATTGGTCACGCTTCAGGTCTTCACCACGATTTCGCAATAAAATCACCGCGTAATTTTATGGACACGTTCGGATCTCGCGAAACCGTCTATCGCTACCAGGTTGAGGCGATTGGAAAGGCGGTGTTTGCGACTGGGTAAGATATCTATCCTCACATCTAATTAATCGCCGCATAAAAAGCGGATTAATGGTGTGAATTATAAGTGAAAAAATATCTACGTATAGAAATATCCTGAGAATGTCTTCTAATAGGGCAATGTAGGGGAAACACCTTATCTTCCTAGGCTATCATATCTTCAACACTAAAATTAAGGTCGGGAAACGCAGCACGAAAAATTGTTTAAAAGTTTCTAATCCATTAGCTGTTAAATCTTCGTGTTCAATCGGGTCAATCTCTATCAATTGATCAGCAACATCAAAGTTTCCTAAAATAGTTTTTCGTTACCTTCTAAAAGTGTCGAAAGCAGCTAAAATTGCAAAGTACGCCAAATTTCCAATTGCTGCCCATCTTAACCAAACTGGCACTAAAGGATAGAGCCAAACGGCAAGCGGCATTATCAAGAGTATCAAAACCGTGAAGATTATCGTGAGATTTTTAAGATGCGTTGTGCGCGATGGATAGGCGAATTTTATCGGCACGAAATGGAGGATAGCGCAGATGAATACAAGCGCGGCATTTATCCAAAGGGCAGCATTAAAAATAAAGATCAGATAAAAAACAACTACATTCCACATTACCGGAAAGCCTATGAAATAATAGTCATCGGAAACCATCCCTGCTTTGCCGTAATAGATAGCAGACACAAGCAGAATCAAAAAAGTAAGAGGCAAATTCCAGAATGGATTAACGAGTTCTGCCATATAGAAGAAATAAGCAGGAATCACGGCATAGGTAGTGAAATCAATGACGTTATCAATCATTTTGCCGTTAATATTTGGCAGGACTTTTTTTACTTTGAATTTCCGCGCCAAGGTGCCGTCGATTCCGTCAATAAATAAAGCGAGTAAAAGCCAAGCCATTGCAGTCCGCCAGTTCTTATTAGTAATAGCGAGGATCGCCATAAAGCCCGTTAAGAGACCGGAAGCCGTAAAAATATGTACACTCCAGGCAAAAAATTTTTCGACGTTGGTATAAGAATCGCTCATCTTGAAGATAATTTAGGGTAAAACATGAAAAAGAAAATAGAAAGAGGAAACTCAATATGGTGGATTCGGAGCGGCGTAGGTTATAACTAAAACGGGGTTTATTGGGACTCATGGCTAAAGGTGTTCATGAAAAATGTTAATATACCCAACGCGATTGAGTATCCAAAAAGGATATATTGCTAAATTTTGAGCAGGTTTGGAGTTGGCGAGGTCTTGCTTGAAAGAGATGTACAAATAGAAAGAATTACCAGAAAACAACAATCAAAAAGCACGTTACAAAACAAAAAATCTTGATACTGGATGGTGGTTTGGCGACCGAGTTAGAACGCATGGGTCACAATCTGGATCATCCACTTTGGTCTGCCCGCATTGTTTCTGAAAAACCCGAAGCGATAAAACAAGTTCATCTTTCATATCTAAAAGCCGGAGCGGATATGATTACGACCGCAAGTTATCAGGCGAGTTTTCCGGGTTGCATGAAAGAAGGGTTGTCTGAAAAAGCCGTTGCCGCACTCTTGCGAAAGACCGTTGAAATTGCTTCCCTTGCGCGCGACGAGTTTTTGGAGAGCAAAACCGGAGATAAATCTGATCCTTTAATTGCGGCAAGTATTGGACCATATGGTGCCTATCTCGCAAATGGTGCTGAATACACCGGTGAATATAATATTTCAAAGGAAGAATTGTATGACTTTCATATAAAGCGTTGGAAGATTCTTGCAGAGACAGAAGTGGATTTGATGGTATGCAAAACAATTCCAAGTTTTAAAGAAGCGGAGGTGCTTTCAGGCATAGTAGAGGAGACATCTAATCGGAAAGCATGGATGAGTTTCACATCAAAAGACGGAGAAAATATCAGCGACGGAACCCCGATAAAAAAATGCGCGCAAATGATAGCAAGTAACAATCAAGTTGTTGCTGTTGGGATAAACTGCACTCCTCCTCAATACATTTCTAGTTTGATAGAAAAGGTGCGTGAAGGTGCTCCGAATAAGGCGATTATAGCTTATCCGAATTCTGGCGAAGTTTATGATGCTGCATCCAGTTCATGGAGAGGTAACGCAAACAAAGAGGCTTTTGCTGATCTGGCAAAGGAGTGGGTATCGAAGGGGGCTACGATAGTTGGCGGCTGTTGCCGAGTAGGTCCGGATCATATTCGCTTGATTGTGAAGGACTTATAAAAAACAAGGAAGCCCTTCGGCAAAGATTGCGGGTACGGGTTTGCACTTTTTGAACAATATTACAACGAGCCTAAATCAAACAAAGATTCTTCTTCAAAGTCGGGTTCTTCATCAAGCGGTGAATTGTCCTTAAATGAAAGGTAATTAAAATCCGAAGGCGTCGTAATAATCATAAACGGAGTACCTTTTTCATTGGAGAGTAAAAAAGCCGTATCGACAATAATTCCTTTGCGGTAGCTGAACGGAAATTTGTATATGTCGCCGTTTTTTAGAATTTCTTTAATTACATCAAAATTTTCAACTTCTTCCAAAATATAAACAGATTATACCTGATGCGATGGATAATCCTCTATGAAGAGACAATCTATAGAATCGAAACATTATTAAAACGTAAGTGATTTATTCTAATGTTTAGCATGTTTCTTAGGTTTGATTGCAAAAGAAAAAGACAGCCTCATTACAAAGCTGCCTTTTTCTATATTTTCAAACGCTAGAAACTCTACCAGTTGGAGTAATTTCCGCCACCGCCACCACCGCCGTGATGACCACGACCGCGACCGCCGCCTCCACGATTTTCACGCGGGCGAGCTTCATTTACAACTAGGTTACGACCTTCAAATTCTTGACCGTTAAATTGTTCGATAGCACCTGCTGCTTCTTCATCTGAAGACATTTCTACGAAACCAAATCCGCGTGAGCGTCCGGTATCGCGATCTTCAATTATTTTTGCAGACTCCACTGTTCCGGCACCCGCAAAATAGTCCTGTAAATCATCACTCGTCAAATGAAATGACAAGTTTCCTACATATAATTTGTTACCCATTATTTTTTAATTTTATCTCTTATAGAGATTGAAAAGGAAGCAAAGGAAGGTAAAATCTTACGGGACGAAAATCAAAAAGATACTCTCTACCAAAGATGCGACTCACCTAACTTAATCTTGAAAAAATCTCGAATCTTACTGCTTCTTGCCTTACTGAAAACTCTCTAACCGAACTAAGCTGTCGCAAAACTAAAACCTAACGGACGCATCTTCCTGAGACTACTGAGAGTAGAACACCTAAAATTATGCTAGTTTTTAGGAATTTATGCAAGGAAATTCGCACGAGCCAAAACAAAAACCGTAGGTACCGACAAAATTATTGGTAATTAATCTTTCTTTAAGACGTCCAATATTTTTTCGTGTATTCCGCCAAATCCGCCGTTGGACATAATTGCGATTACATCGCCCTCTTTCATTTCTGGTTTAAGATGTTCGACGATCTCGTCTGCGTCAACCAAGCGATAGGATGGTTTTCCCTGCAATTTTATTTGTTCGACGAGTTCTCGTGTGTCTAAGACTTTACCGAGTTCGCTCGCTTTTGATGTGTCATAAACCCCGGCTACGATTGCGTAATCAGCGTAGGTAAAAGCCTTTTCGTATTTTTCTTGAAAAATCGCAAGCCTTGAAGACCATGAACGCGGTTCAAACACGGCGATTAGGCGTCTTCCATCGTATTTTTGTTTTAAGGCTTTTAAGGTCTCTTCGACAGCGGTCGGGTGATGGGCAAAATCATCGATCACCGTCACACCTTTTTCCACGCCGCGAATTTCCGCCCTTCTTTTAACGGACTTAAACGTTCGAAACGCTTCAGCGATTTTTTCTTTCGGAATTTCCCATGCTTCAGCCGCAATTATTACCGCAAGACAATTTCTAACGTTGAATTCACCGATTAAATGCGTCTCAAATTCGCCCCATTGTTTTTCACCGCAGAAAACTGTAAAGCGAGTTGTCTCACCCGAAAAATCAATATACCGAGCCTGCCATTTTGCTTCTTCATGCGTGCCGAAAGTTTCAACCTGCGTAAAGAGCTTCCCTTTCATCTCGTCATAAACATCTCTTACTACTTCTGAATCCCAACCCAAAATCAAACGACCGTTGCCGGGAACAAGATTCATTAGGCGAGAAAATTGAAACTTGATGTCCTGTAAATCACGGTAAATATCTGCGTGATCAAATTCGATGTTGCCGATAACCGCAATCTCCGGCAGATAATGCATAAATTTAGGCTTTTTATCAAAATATGCCGTGTCGTATTCATCACCTTCAACGATAAAATAATCGCTGTCTGTAACCCTGAAACTCGCGTTAAAATTCTGCACAATTCCGCCAACTAGAAAAGATGGGTCCAAACCGCCAACCTCTGCAACCCACGTTGCAATACTAGTTGTAGTAGTTTTTCCGTGTGTTCCGGCAATCGCCATTGAATGTCGTCCGCGAATGAATTCTTTCTTTACAGTTTCCGCTTGTGAAAAATATGGCAATTTTTGATTGAGAAGTGCTTCAAGCTCTGGATTCCCACGAGAAATCGTATTGCCGACAATTATCCGGTCAGCTCCGACGTCAAGATTCCCGGGTTTATAACCCTTCATAATCTCAATCCCAAGTTCTTCAAGCTGGGTTGACATGGGCGGATAAACATTTTGATCTGACCCTGTAACTTTATGTCCGCGTGCTTGAAGCATCCCCGCAAGCGACGCCATTGCCGTTCCGCAAATTCCGATTAAGTGATAGTGCATAAAAAAATGGTTAGTAGATATTTATATGTAGGTAATTTTCATTAGTCTGAAAGCATAGATATTAACTAGTTTTTAAAGATTTATAAACTTAGGTAAGAAAATTTTTAGAAAATTTAATCAGTTTATTTAATGATGTGACAATTCAAAAACCGTAACACTACCCTTCATAATACATCCAATATTTATAATACACTTTGCTTTTACCTTAGATTTGGAGCGTTTAATTAATATGAAAGTAAAAGCGATTTTGAGCATTGTTCTCTTAGTTCAACCATTATTTATAAAAGCTTTTGAAACAGATCAATATAATTTACCTAAAGTGCCGCTTGAGGATATCGGTTATGAACTAGATAAATATACGGCAAAAAAGATTGAAAAAGCCTTGTACAAATTAAACGAACGAATTAAATCTATCGATATTTGTTTGGGAATCAAGGATAATAGGGCTTCAAATAAAGATTGTTCGATCTCGCGAAAGAATAGAGAGAAGCTTGTTTATCTTCGTTCTGAAAAGGCACTTGCAAAAGCGGTTTTTAAAGAACTCGGCGATGGGCTGATATTTTTATCAAAGACGAGTTCATGGGTTGAACACCACAAGTTTCCGCTCAAACCTGTAAGATATAAAACGAGTTTTCGAAGATCCATATATGTCACTGCACCACTTAATTACATGACCCTAAGTTCGACAATAAAAATACACGGGGTTGAGTTTGGAACAGATAAAATCGCACATATTTTTCAGCAAGGCTATTCTTACTATAAAAAATACGGACGGGGATTAAGGAAGGGGCTAACCAAGAACGAAGCTTTAAGAAAAGCGGTTAAATGGGGTCAAAAAACTGAAAAAACCTACTATGGAACATGGGTTTCGGGAGTTTATTCAAACGCCGATCTTGCTGCCAATTACGCAGGACTGAAATTCTATCAAGGATTAACCAGCAAAATAAAAATTGGCGAAAAGTTAAGACCAGCTATTTTAGTTCAAAAGGAAGGAGTTTGGGCATTTAATAAGAATAGCAATCTAAAAGCGAACCTTCTCAAGCCATTTATTTCAAAACACCTTAATGAAGCGTATAATCCAAATAAGTATTTTAAGCTTTTTAAATTTAATAAGGTTATTCGCCGAGTTGTTCGAAAGCAGAGCTGCAAACAATGGATTAAACGCTATCCAAAGCTATCTAAATATGAACTGGAAGCGACAACAAAATCATTAGAACTTTGGTATGGAGAGGATTATGGTTTTTCGCGAAGTAAGAATTTTATAACAATTGCTAACACTTGTTTTTCCAGTAAACCAAAATCTGAGAAAAAGTAAGTTTGTCGTTTTTCTTTTGCGCAGAATGTTTTTAATCTAGAATAGGTTTATTACACAATAGACCTATTTTTCTTAGTCCTGCAAAAAAAGATTGAAAGAACGTCATAAAGATGGTCAAAAATTTTTACACCTTTCAAAGATTCAATAATAAAATAGGAAACCCATGATATTAAGAATTATCTTTCTTCTAACGCTTTTCTGTACTACCGGTTTTGCTGAGAGCTGGCAATGTCGAAATGATATTGAAATCAGATGCTTATCGGGGCATTGTAAGTCAGAAACTAAAAACGGTTTTACTCCGATGAGCGTAAGTTTTAATGATTCGGGCAAAATGAGTATTTGTGCCTATTCCGGTTGCTGGGAAGGAATCGGAAAAGTGTCGAAATACAAAAATTTTGTGACTCTTACGGGTAACAATTTAAAGTTTTCGACCTCTCCAAACACGGCGAAAGGGCGACAGAATATAGCTATAATACTTGATCGAAATGATAATGTTGCAACGCTAAAAGCTGGTTCATTTGCTCATCCTTTGATTTGCAAAAGCAAGTTGCCAACGTTTGCAGATCATAGAGTTGCAATATCCAAAACCCGATTAAGGAAGGTAAACTTTCGAAGTCATAAAGATGCCCGAATGTTTCGCACTCGATTAAGACGGGCTGCGAGAGGTAAGGTAAACTTTGCCGGACATTTTATCTACACATATTGGGGATGCGGAACGTCTTGTTTGTTTGGAGCTATAATAGACGCGCGCACGGGCAATGTATATTTTCCAAAGGAATTAGCGGGAATGAGTCTTGATTATGGGGTAACTGAAAATGAGGTTGAGCCGCTGCAGTTCAGAAAAAACAGCAGA
>Ga0114931_10010863_pt1 | contig 10799 bp, 18 predicted proteins | sample 2SBtaG_FD_89579 | JGI IMG/M metagenome (GOLD analysis project Ga0114931, IMG submission 89579) | Deep subsurface microbial communities from Kolumbo volcano to uncover new lineages of life (NeLLi) - 2SBTROV14_V59a metaG | ecosystem: Environmental > Aquatic > Marine > Volcanic | place: Kolumbo...
AAGTTTCATTATGTTTGCTTGTTCGATTAAGTAATCCAATTCAGGTCTTGAAAATTCTTCGATAGAAACAACGCTTCTGTTAATGAACCGTTTCTTAAAGTCAATTTTTTCCACTTTAAAATATTGTCATACTTCAAGAATTATATAAATATTGTTGTGTTGTAAAAGTCATGTAAGAAATAAAAAAGATAAAAAATCAAAAAAATTATTTGTTTACTACTTATATTAATCTAGGATAAATATAATTGTAATTTATTCTTTGTCTTCGTTGTTTTCTGGCATTTCTTCAGAATCGTCTGCTGCATCATCATTTGACGCATCGCCGCTTCCTAAAGAGACATTCACAGCTTTTGGGCCTCTGTCGCCTTCAGTTACATCGAATGAAACACTATCGTTTTCTCTTATGTTCGTTCCTTCATTTAAGCCTGTTTGATGTACAAAATATTCTTTGCCATCTTCTGCTTCTATGAATCCGAAGCCTTTCATTTCGTTGAAAAATTTTACTTTTCCGTTCATTTTACTCCTCCACTAAGATTATGATATCTTAGCTTATTATTTGTTTCTCATCAAGTACCTTGTTTTGACACTCGGTACAATAAATGATTTTGACATTGCCTTTTGGAACTGTAAATCTTTGTTTACACATTCTGCAATATTTCACAATTTTATAATCGACCATTTATCTTTGTTCCTTCATTTTTCTAAAACAATCTCTACAATAAACTGGTCTTCCATCTACTGGTTTAAATGGAACATCACATGAATTTTTACATTCTGTACAAGTTGCTTTATGCATTTCTCTAGGTGCTGAAAAAGACTCTCGTCTAAATCTACTTCCAAAACTATCTTCAAAACTTTTTGATTCTCTATCAGATGATCTTGATCTTGACCTTCTGCGATTGTCTCTTTTTCCGTTTCCTCTCATTTAAATTACTCATACCAGAAATAGTAAAAAAATTCTCTTTAAGCGTTTTTTATTAACCAAATCTGTGATATTATGTGTAAATCAACGTTTATTTATAAAATATTCTATTTCAACATTGATTTTAAACTAGTTTTATGGTAGAAAAAGATTCATACTCATTCATACCGTAGTAAATATTCAAATCTTTTTTATGCAGACGAGACGAGGCAACACTGCCTGTTTTAACTCGTAGATACGACTCGTCTCTTTGCATCGTAGAAACTTGCTTTTTAGAAAATGCGTCGCACCACGTGCTGTTTGAAATCGGAGATTTCTAACACAAAAGAAATTTTTTAAATTTCTGTGCGCTGAAAAACTTTGTTTTTTACGCGTGCCAGAAATCTTTGATTCACTGAAAAAGCTTTGCTTTTTTGTGCACAGAAACACTTGTGTTTCTTTTGTCTAAGCATTTAGCGCGTGGGTAGCATTTTCGCGAGTTTTTTACGATAAATTTTTTTGAAGAATAATTAATTAAAAATGTGAAATCAGGAAAAACTACTTTAATTAAAAAGCGGCTCTGACCGGATTTGAACCGGTGACCTGTCGGTTAACAGCCGACCGCTCAAGCCAGACTAAGCTACAGAGCCATTGTTTTATGGATTTATTTTCGCTTTATATATGTTTTGTTTGACTAGAGGAGAAAATTCTTTATTTTGAATAATTACAATCTCTTTTCAAATTCGTTAACTTTAAAAATGATTAGACGTTTCTTCCCCCAAGAGAAAAGAGAAGAGAATCGTGGGGAAAAGAATTTCTTCTGAAGGGCAAAAAATGCAGAAAAGGATTAAGACCCTGTTGCCGAGTTTGAAAGAGAAAAAAAGGTATGTGATTTTTGAAGTTGTTCCTATTGACAAAAAGTTGAATGGAAAACCGCTTTATGAAGTCACAAATCACATCAGAGAATCTTTAGGAAAATTCGATTCCTTCGAGGCGGGAATAATGCCAATTGACTATAATTCAAAAGCGAACAAAGGAATACTAAGAGTAAATCACAAATTTGTTGATAAGGTCAAAGCATCACTGTTATTCCTAAGCAAAATAGGAAACGAAAGTGTAATTGTAAAAAGCATAGGGGTGTCGGGCCTTATAAACAAAGCAAAGATTCAGGCTAATTCAAATAATTAATTCAAATAATTAATTGAACAAATTAAGCTAAAACAACTAAAGGTGAAAAAATGGAACCAATACAGCATCAAATGATGGGTTATGATAGAGCAATAACAATGTTTAGTCCTGACGGAAGACTATTACAAGTTGAGTATGCAAAAAGAACAGTCAGACTTGGAAACACTGCAATAGGAATGGTCTGCAAAGATGGAATTCTGCTTGTAACAGACAAAAGATTAGTTGATAAACTAGTTGTACCTAGTGCAATCGAAAAAATATTCAAAATAGATGACCACTTAATGGCTACCGCAGCAGGAATACTTGCAGATGCAAGAGTTCTCGTGGAAAGAGCACAATTAAAAGCGCAACAACACAGAATTGAATATGACTCTCCAATTGATACATTATCAGTAATAAAAGACATATGCAACTTAAAGCAATTAACAACCCAATCAGGAGGTCTAAGACCATTCGGAGTTGCACTACTTGTTGCAGGAATTGATGAAGGTGGAATGTCTTTATATGAAACAGACCCGACAGGACTTTATTATCAATATAAAGCAACAGTTATCGGAGAAGGAGAAGCGGATGTAGAAGAAATGCTTCATAAGGAATACAAAGAATCAATGAGCCTTGAAGATGGACTTAAGCTTGCAATAAAACTTCTGAAAAAAGCATTAAACTCAGGTTTTGAAGCCGACAGAATAGATGCATTTCAGATTCCATTAAACACAAAAAAAATGGAGAAAATTCCTAAGGAAAAAATTGAAAAATTAATGAAATAACATATGTAAAATAATTTGAGGGGAGAAAAATGAGTCATAAACAACAAATATATGATAAGGAAAAAGTACAATTTAATCTTGTCAAATATCAGAAGCACGGAAAAACTTTTGAGCTCGTTGTAGACCCAGATTTAGCTATTGCATTTAAAGAAAAATCTGAAAAAAATGTGGAAGATATGATGGAAGTTTTAAGAGCAGAAAAAATATTTTTTGATGCTAAAAAAGGGGAATTTGCATCTCCAGAAAGTCTAAGAGAAGTTTTCGGAACAGAAAAATTTTCGGACGTAGCAATGAAAATGCTAAAAGAAGGAGAAATACAACTAACATCAGAGCACAGAGAAAAATTAAGAGCAGAAAAAAGAAAAAAAATAATTTATCTGATACATAGAGCCACAATAAATCCTCAGACAAACACGCCTCATCCAGTAACTAGAATAGAAAATGCGATGGATGAAGCAAAGGTAAAAATTGATGAATTCAAAAAAGCAGAAGACCAAATAAGTGATATTTTACGCCTGCTAAAACCAATAATTCCAATAAAAACCGAAGAGGTAATTATGTCAATAACATTGACAGTTGCATATGCATCAAAACTTCAGGGAATACTAAAAGGATATGGTCGAATAGAAAATGAAATGTGGACTGGAGATTCTTACTATTGCAAATTAAAAATCCCTGCAGGAATTCAGGAAGAATTAATGGATGAATTTAATAGTAAAACACATGGAACTGCTCAAATAGAAGTTGAAAAAACAAAGTAAAAAAACAAATAATGTTTAAAAAGGTGATTACAGAATGGGAGAATTAATAGCAAAAGAAAAAACAACTGTAGTACCAGGCCAGGTAATAGCAAAAGGAATGGATTTTTTACCAAGCCATGGAACATACAGACTAAAAGATGACGTAATAGCAAACAGATTAGGCATACTATCTGTTGAAGGTAAAGTACTAAAAACAATACCAATAAACGGCAGATATTTGCCAAGAAAAGATGATGTAATAATTGGTAAAGTAAACGACATTCTAATGAGTGGTTGGAGAATGGATATAAACAGTCCGTACAGTGCAGTGCTTCCCTTAAAAGATGCAAGTTTTGACTACATTCAAAAAGGAGCAGACCTAACAAAATATTTTAGATTAGAAGATTATGCAGTCGCTAAAATAACGAGTGTTACATCCCAAAATCTAGTAGATATAACTGTTAAAGGACCAGGCCTTAGAAGACTTAGAGGAGGACGAGTAATAAAAGTAAGTCCTCATAAAGTACCAAGAATAATCGGGAAAAAAGTTTCGATGGTTTCAATGATAAAAAATGGAACTGGATGTAAAATAATAGTAGGTCAAAACGGACTGGTATGGTTGGAAGGAGAACCAGATATGGAAGTAGTAGCTGTTTCAGCACTGAAAAAAATACAAGACGAAAGCCATATTTCAGGACTTACTGAGAGAATAAAAATATTTTTGGAAAAAACACTCGGAAAGAAAATCGAAGAGCAAGCTCCAAATGAAGATAACAACGATAACAAAGGACATGAATATGTTTCAAAAAGAGAAGAAAACAACAAACATCCAGTACCAAGCAGAACGCATAATGCAGATAAACCGGTCGCAGAAAAGCTAACGCAGAAAACAGAGGAGAATTAAAATGGCAGAAGAATTTAAAAGACCCAGCGGAAGAAAAAACGATGAATCAAGACCAATTGAAGCAGAAGCAGGAGTAATCAAAGCTGCAGACGGTTCAGCAAGATTCAAGATAGGTGACACAGAAGCATACGCAGCTGTTTATGGACCAAGAGAACTACACCCAAAATTTCTACAGGACCCAAAAACAGGAATTCTAAGATGCAATTATAACATGATGCCTTTTTCAGGAGATGGAACTAGAGTAAGACCAGGACCCTCAAGAAGAAGCAAAGAAATATCTTTAGTAACTGAGAAAGCATTAATACCTGTAATGAATCTGGAAGATTATCCAAACACAGTAGTCGACGTTTTTATTGAACTGCCACAGACAGACGCAGGAAGCAGGTGTGCAGGAATTTGTGCTGCATCAATCGCATTGGCTGATGCAGGATTAGTAATGAAAGACATGGTTCCCGCAATATCAGTCGGTCAAGTAAGAAGAAATTTAATTGTTGACCTTGACGGTGCAGAAGAGCATATGGATGAAAACGAAGGAACAGATATTCCAATCGCAATGATTCCTTCAACAGAAGAAATAACATTAATGCAAGGAGACGGAATTATTGATAGAGACGATTTGAAAAAGGCTTTAGAAATGGTAAAACCAGCTCTTAAAAAAATTGCAGAAGAACAAAGAAAAGCACTGTTAAACAAATATAACTCAACAGGTGATCAAAAATGAATCACGAAATGAAAGAGCACATCAAACAAGCACTAAGAAAAGGAAGAAGACTTGATGGCAGAAAACCAGAAGACTTACGAGAAATAACAATTGAAACAGGATTCTTGTCTACAGCTGAAGGCTCAGCAAGAGTACGATGTGGAAATGCAGAAGTAATTGCAGGAATAAAAATGGCGATGGAAAAACCATATGATGACACTCCAGAAGACGGGGTATTAATGGTTAATTCAGAATTATTACCTATGAGCAACCCTGATTTTGAATCAGGACCTCCAAGTATAAAATCAATTGAAACTGCAAGAGTTATCGATAGAGGAATAAGAGAATCAAAAGCAATGGATACAAAAAAACTCTGTATAACAAAAGGAGAAAAAGTGTGGACGGTTGCAATTGATATTGTTCCCATAAACTATGATGGTATATTGATAGATATGGGAGGCCTTGCTGCAATGGCTGCGCTAAAGACAACGTTATTTCCAACAGTTAAAGAAGATGGTGTTGTTGATTATCATAAAAGATCAACAAAAAAACTTGAAATGAGATTTTTGCCAATTCCAATAACTGTATCAAAAATTGGAGATGTTTTTGTTGTCGACCCAACAGCAGAAGAAGAAAAAGCAATTGATGCTCGTCTAACTGTAACAACCATTGATGACAAGAAGATTTGCGCACTACAAAAAGGTGGTTCAGAACCATTAAGTGTAGATGATGTCAACAAAATTGTTGATATTGCATTTGAAAAAGCGGCAGAAATAAGAAAAATCTTGGAGAAGGTGAATTAAAATGAAAATGGAATTCCCTGAAGGTTATAAAACAAAATATGAAAAAGCGAGAATGATAGGTTCAAGAGCACTGCAAATAAGTATGGGTGCACCATTTCTTATCAAAATTACAAAGAAACAGCTCGAAGAGTTAAGATATAACTCAATAGAGATTGCAAAAAAGGAATATGAAGAAGGTGTTATTCCAATGGAAGTCAAAAGACTTCAACCTCATGAGAAATAAAATCTTTTTTTTCTTTTTTTTCTTAATTCTTATTTGTCATTCACTACTTCTTAGAAATTTAAAAATTATTTTCATCGTCTATAATCATAAAATATATAAAAGCTCTTCACAAGAATCAGCATATCGGTATAAATATTGCTGGGGGGTGTATATTTATGGCTAAGAAAAAAAATATGTTGGCATTGATTGGAAGCTGGGCTTTTGTCCTCGGTGTTGTAATAGCACTTGTTTTTGGAATAATTGGCAGAAACACTATTAATGAGCTCTTTGTATCAATTCTCATTATATCGGGATTGATAGTAGGATTTCTCAATGTGACGCATAAAGAATCATCGAAATTTTTGTTGGCTGCAATATCGTTGGTAATACTGTCTGCTTTAGGTGCAGGAGTTATGGGGCAGGTTACTATTATTGGACCATATTTGTTAGGTATACTTAATGCGATTTTGATGTTTGTAGTACCTGCAACAGTAATAGTTGCACTTAAGACAATTTATGCATCAGCAAGGGATTAATTCCCTATTTTTTTATTTGTTATGCAGACTAGACGAGGCAACACTGCCTGTCCTTAAAAATTCCTTGAATTTTTGGGACACAACAAAAACTATAATTTTTGTGTGCAAAAAATACATTGTATTTTCACGCACCAGAAATCTTTGATTCACTGAAAAAGCTTTGCTTTTTTGTGCACAGAAACACTTGTGTTTCTTTTGTCTAAGTGTTTTAACTCGTAGATACGACTTGTGATGAATTAATCACTATAAAGTAACAACAAAACGAAACATTTAAATATAATTAAGCATCTCTTATGTCAAAAAAAGAGGTGATTACTTTTGAAAGAGAAATTATATTTTCACAATAAATTATCTACATGGAATAAAACACCAGAGTATGTAGATATTAAAGATGATTTTGCTCAATATATGTTACAAGCCTTAAACGTAAAAGGAATAAAAAACATGAAAATTGGTTACAACACAATAAAAGCCGATTGCAATGATTTTGTTGTATCAGCCACGATTAAACCCGTACAAACTTTTGCAAATATACGAAAAGACAACATGATTATGGCAATAAATGTTAAGCCAAAGAACAACCCAAAAATTGCGAAAGTTCAAGGTGAATATATTATAGAATTAGCAAAAAGTTATCTTGGGCAAACATTTTAATTTTTTTTCGTCTTATTTTCTACAATTTTTAACATTATTTCACTAAGAAAAGTTTATAAACCCACTAAAACTTCTGAGGAACACCTCATGGGGCTGTGGGGTAGCTTGGCTAACCTTTTAGGTTTGGGACCTGAAGCCCCCGGTTCAAAACAGCACAGTGCAAGTCTGGCTTTAGACAGCAGATGACTGATGAAAGTCCGGGCAGCCCCATTTGGATTTTAAAATGGCAACAAAAAAAAGGAAAAGTTCAACAAAAAGATTCGGTGTAAGATACGGTCGAACGACAAAGAATAAATTAGAGAAGATAGAGAGAGCTAGCAAAGCGAAGTATAAATGCCCTTACTGTGCCGCTAAAAAAGTAAAAAAGAAAATGGCAGTCATATGGGAATGCGGAACGTGCGGAAAGGTCTTTACAGGAAAGGCATATTCGTCAGAAGCATAAAACGGTGGAAAAAATGGCTGAATACAAATGTTTCAGTTGCAATAAAACATTAAATCCCGATCAAATGAGAAAAAGGATAAGATGTGTTTACTGCGGCTCAAAAATCATCTTTAAGAAAAGAGTAGCCTCTACAAAAGTAGAAGCATTGTAAAAATGCTTAATGCTATTATAATAGTTAACGAAAACGCGGAAGATTTATACGAGCTTTTCAAATTGGAAGACAAAAAATTCCAAAATGAAAGAGCAAATTATACTTTAAAAAAAAAAGATGATAAATTAGAATTGATTGTAAGTGCAAAAGATTCCGTAGCACTAAGGTCTGCACTCAATACAATAACAAAAATAATCACAGTTCACGAAAAAGTCGGAGCGATTGTTGAAAATGGAAAAAGAAATTGAAGAGAAAATCAACAAACTCTCAATGATGGAACAGAATTCTCAATACTTAGCGTCTCAAAGACAAAATTTTCAAAATCAATTACTTGAAGTGGAATCTGCAATGGAAGAACTAGACATAGCAGAAGAATCATACAAAATAATTGGAAGTGTAATGGTCAAAGTTGACAAAAAGAAATTAAAAAAAGACCTTGAAGAAAAGAAAAAAATAATTGATGTAAGAGTTCAAACAATAGAAAAACAGGAAGACAAACTAAAAGAATCATCCAAAGAACTCAGAGATGAAGTGATGAGCGGTCTTGAAAAAGAGCAGTGATTAAAATGGAAGGACTAGATGAAGTAATATATATTCTAAAAGAACTACAGGAAGATTCAACAGTATCAAAAAATGTTAAATCAAAAGTTTCTGAAATGCAAAAAGATTTGGAAAATTGTGAAGAAGACCAATTATCCCTGAAGATAAACAAAATACTTTGTGAACTTGACGAATTATCAAGTGATGTAAATTTGCCAATGTTTGTTAGAACACAAATACTTCAGTTAACAAGCAAACTTGAAACAATTTGCTAACTTTTTTCTAATAAAATATTACCTTGGAGAAAGTCAAGAGAACGAATATACTTTAAAATTTTCCAAGAAAATTATTAGTATCCTAAAAATCAGTTAAAAAATATCTGATTTTTATGATTTTGTGTAACAAAATAAGTATTCGTTCTAGACTAGAATTTTTTGTCACAGATAAAAAAAGAATTCCGCAATATTTATTTGCTAACTTTTTTTTTATGAATTATTTTTTTTGCTTCTTTAAATGCAGTCCAATTTCTAATAACAATTAAGTCGCCTTCTTCGGTTTCAAGAAATGTCTTGAATGTTTTAATTTTAGTAACTTTTCCTTTAGCAGTTTTAATTTTGACTTTGTCTCCAACAACATATTTCTTATTAGATTTAATCATAATTCCGCCATACAAATTCGGCATAAAACCAAATATTGCAATAATAATTGAACCGGCAATTACAACCAATGTGATTATTAATGTTATTTTTAGAACTATGTTTATTATTCCAAGTTTGTTTAATGCCATAATAAAAGATACGACATATATTGCAATGGTTATAGTTTCAGAAAGAAATTTGGAAAATGAAAGATTTATCCCAGAAAAAATTTTTACAGCTTTGTCCAACTGAACTTCCACAAATAAACGATTTAAAATAACTCCTAAAAGTTTTCCAGCCATAAATCCAATAAGAAGTATCATTAAAGCTGCTACTATATCAACATAAATTGGTGTCAAACTGTTAAATAATTCAAGTGCCATTATCTTATGATAGCGTAACGTATTTTATAATGATTTTGGTGCAAGATTGCATTTAAATTTCACCAGAGTCAATATGTGTATAAATCTATAAGAAAAGTATATAAATATGTAATTCAAAAGTGAATCAATGAGAGTGAGATTCATAATAATTCTGGTTGTAATTGCCCTATATAGTGTTCATTTAGTGAGTGCCTCTCAATGTAATGATGGTATTGATAATGATGGTGATTCATGGGTTGATGGATGGGATCCTGGTTGTCAAAATCCTTTTGATGGGTCATATAATCCTCTAGATGATGATGAGGTTGATCCGCCTACTTGTAGTTCTGGAGAGTTTCGATGTTATAGAATGCTTTTTGGTACTTCCTCTCCTGCGAACCATGATTGTTCATCATCAGATTATGTAGATGAATGTTTTAAGGAAGCAGGAGATTTCATATATTCTAATAATGTTGGCGCGTATAATTATGCTGCGTTGTCTTCGGATAATACTTGTTGTCCTCTTAGTGCAGGTTCTGAAAACGTTAATGGGTGTGTTTATAATGGAATTATTAAGCAATACGGTGATGGTGATTTAGGGCTTGGTAAAGATGTTTTTACAGGTCTTGGAAGTGGAGATGATATGGTAGCTTATTGTTATCTTGACACATGGGTTGACTTAGATGATGGACAAGGCTCTGGAAATCCTGACTGGGTATGTAATGAGGTTGCAGGGTATCCTTGGGTTTATTCTGGTGAAAATAATGTTGGTGAATATGACAATACTTGGACAAAAGAATGTTGTGGTGATGATGCTGGAGAGAATTATGTGCAGATGTGTCCTGGTATAAGTGGTTCTAGGAAATGTTGTAGTAGTTCATCAGATAGAATTAATGAGAATGGAGATTGTGTTGATTTGTCTGAATGTACTTCTTGTAGCGATGATAGTGCTTTCAAAGTTTTTTCAAAAGAGCACACAACTTATGTTTCGGGAGGAGTTTCTGGTACAAGCTATGATTATTGTGCTTCTGGTGATGAGATCTTGAGAGAGAGATATTGCGATGGGTTATATAGTAAAACCAAGTATTATGATTGTTCTGAGATAAATAAAGATGGAAATGATATTAACGCACCGACGGGAGGTGTTTGTCTCGAGTCAAGAGATTATTGTGGTTGTCCTTCAGGTGAACAGTGGCTTGGTGATAAGAGATGTGGTAAGCCTTGTACTGATGATAATGATGATGATGAGTATTTGACTCGGTAAGCTATTA
>Ga0114931_10010864_pt1 | contig 10798 bp, 10 predicted proteins | sample 2SBtaG_FD_89579 | JGI IMG/M metagenome (GOLD analysis project Ga0114931, IMG submission 89579) | Deep subsurface microbial communities from Kolumbo volcano to uncover new lineages of life (NeLLi) - 2SBTROV14_V59a metaG | ecosystem: Environmental > Aquatic > Marine > Volcanic | place: Kolumbo...
TAGGAGTGCCTTTAGGTGCGGCACTTGGGGGACGCACCTAAAGGCGCTAAACACTTGATTATCACACACCTACAAACGGGGCCACTCCTAAGGGAGTTTTTTCTTATCCAAAACTCACGTTATGTTGGATAAAAAATTTCCCGTTACAAAAAGATAAGGAACGGTGAAAAAATAAATCAAGCTTCTTGGCTACTTCTTTTGTCCTTATTTTTCACTTTGAAAACAGTCATTATATCAACATAACTCTTGTTTTCAAAGCAAAAACTAAAAACAAAATAATCAACCCAAAAACCTCAATTTATTTATTCACCGTTCCTTATAAAAAAACGTGCTCATGGAAAAATACATTCAACAACTTTTACAGGAAATCGAATCGGTTATTCTCCAACGCTGGCGGAAATGCCCGCCGCATTATTATCAGGCCGGGTTGCCTGAAAAGTATCTGGAACCACCGAAAGGTTGGCAGGAAGAGGATGCGTCGCATATGGTGAATTTTGATTCTCAGTTACAGTTTGATATGACTATGATGGAAATGGGAAACTGGCTGGAAGGAGCGGCGGAATCTTCCATGTTTTATCATTTTGACCTGAAGCCCGAACAATTTCCGCAGCCGGAAATCTTAATGGATTCTCAATTGGATGCCTTGACGCTTGCGCTGAAGCGGCTGTGGGCTGCTTTCAATTTTACGGCAGTAGTGCCTGATAAAACGCCGGGCCGGGTGGTCTATCCGATTTTACTGAAAAGAATGTTGGAGCCGGCCATGGTGATGGATTTTGGGCATGCCGGGGTGGAGTTTTGCGATTATGAGCCGGCGCATTGCCCTTTTGGATTGGAATATTGCAGTTGCAAAAAGTGGATTGAAGAAGAGGAGGAGGATTTGCCGGTTTAAAATAATGTCTGTAAATTTGAAGTATAATTTCAAAATTACAGAGTATGAAAGGAATGGTCGAACGCAAAGAAATAACTACCAAGCTCCTGGAATTGCTGAATTTTTTTCCGGCGGTTGGGCTAATCGGTTCCCGGCAGGTGGGCAAAACGACCTTAGCCCGGTCGTTGGAAAGTGCATGCCAGCGCCCCGTGAAATATTTCGATTTGGAGCGACTGGAGGATTACAGGAAGCTACATGAAGACCCCGGTTTTCTCCTCGAACAGTTCCGGGAGCGTTTGGTCATTATAGACGAAGTACAACGACTGCCGGGACTTTTCGCTGAATTGCGCTCCTTAATTGACCGTCACCGTGTGCCCGGGCGCTTTTTGCTGCTTGGTTCTGCATCGCCGCTCATGATTCGCAATATCTCCGATTCCTTAGCCGGACGTATTGCGTACCTCACTCTAAATCCTTTTCATCAAAAGGAGGTGGTTCCCGGCATAGTGGAAATGAAACGCCATTGGTGGCGGGGCGGTTTCCCCGATTCCCTGTTAGCGCCAAACGACGATTTGAGTTTTCAGTGGCGTGAAAGCTTCATCCGCACTTATATCGAGCGCGACCTTCAATTCATGGGCTTGAAAACCGACCCGGTGCGGTTCCGAATTTTCCTGCAAATGCTAGCTGCCGTACACGGCAATCTCTGGAATGCCCAATCCCTGGGCAAATCGTTGGGCGTTTCGAGCAACACCATCAAACATTACCTGCATTTTTTGGAAAGTTCGTTTTTTGTACACCTGCTGCATCCTTTATTTGTCAACATAAAAAAACGGTTGGTCAAATCGCCAAAAGTCTATATTCTCGATTCGGGTGTTTTGCACGCTCTGCTTGGGGTACGGCAGCCGGATGAGTTGCCTTCTCACCCATTGGCAGGTGCCTCGTGGGAGGGATATGCCTTAAGTCAAATCATCCAGGCGCTTCCAAACGGGTTGGAACCCTTTTTCTATCGCACCTCCGACGGAACGGAGTGCGATTTGGTGGTGGCCAAGTCGTTGAGGGCTGTGGCTTGCATAGAAATAAAGTTCTCCAATACGCCAAAAGTAACCAAAGGCTTACTCAATGTTATTGAGACCATGAATACAAAACACAATTTTATCCTGACTCATTCATCCTACAGTTATTTGCTGAAAGAAAACATAAGGGCAATGAGTCTGCCGGAATTTGTCAGACAACTGCCTACAATCCTGGATTCATGAACCACATCACCGGAACCCACATCGCCTACCTTCATCTCTGCCACCGCAAGCTGTGGCTGTTTGCCCACGGCATCAGCATGGAACAGGAGAGCGAGTTGGTGGCGGAAGGCAAATTCATTCACGAAAAAAGCTATCCACAACGGGCGGACCGCTGGCAGGAACTCGCGGTGGAAGGCATCAAGATTGACCATTTCGATGCGATGCGCAAAATCGTGCGGGAGGTGAAGAAATCGAACAAACGGGAGGCGGCACATGTGGCACAGTTGAAGTATTACCTGTTCGTATTGGAGCGCAACGGCATTGAAGTGAGTCACGGCATTTTGGAGTATCCGAAGTTGCGCCAAACGGAGGAGATATGGCTGACGGAAGAGGACCGGCGGGTGATTCCAAAGTGGGAAGCGGAAGCGAGGGCTATAATTGAACGGGAGGATTGCCCGGCGAGGATTGATGCTTCGCTTTGTAAAAAGTGCGCCTATTTTGAGTTCTGTTATTCGGAGTAGAGACAGGATTGACAAGATTTACAGGATTTTAATGGAGTGTTTAAAAATCATGTGAATCGTGCAAATCCTGTCAAAAAATATTTTTTAACTTAAGACTAAACAACTATGACTGACCAATTAACAAGAGAAATCATTGCTGCTGCATACACTGTCCATAATAAAATGGGGTTTGGTTACCTTGAAAAGGTATATGAAAATTCATTGGCGATAGAATTGAGAAAACAAGGATTTCAAGTGGAGCAACAACTGCCGGTAGTAGTTTATTACGATAAAACAGTCGTTGGGGATTTCCGGGCAGATATGATAGTGAATGGAAAAGTAATTCTGGAATTGAAGGCAGTGGCAAATTTGGCAAAAGAGCATGAAGTACAATTGGTAAACTATTTGAAAGGAGCTAACCTTCCCTACGGGCTTCTCATTAACTTTGGCACTTCCGTGATAGTGAAGCGAAAATACCGGGATTACAAACCGCCTGCCTGAAAACTTCGACCTTGGCTAGGGTGGGCGATAGGATTATCGTGTCTTTGCTAAAATAATCAAGAGACAGGATTAACAGGATTTACAAGATGGGTTGATTTTGAATCCATCACCTCTAATCCTGAAATCCTGTAAATCCTGTCTAAAATTTAAAATATGAAAAAGCGATACCCACGAACTCTTTCGACCGGGGCAAACAACACTGTGATTGCCTTATCGGAAACAGAGGTCGGCAAAATCTTTTCCGGCGATACCCGATCGGACATCGGTTCCGAAGCTGAAAAAATGAAATTTGCCAACAAAATTAATGACCTGGTTGTAAAGTTCATTCGATTGGACGTGTATGGCAAAGACGCTGAAATGTTGGTCATGGAGCGACTATACCCACACGATTTCAGGGCTTATGAATATGAAAAAAGAGAGTTGTGGCTCGATGTTTTTGAAGATGAATTGAAACAACTGCACGGGGCAGGATTTGTCCACCACGACCTTCGACGCTCCTCCAATGAACCCGGCTTGAGCTATGACAATATTTTTCTCACAGCCACCGGCATCCGGCTCATCGATGTGGGAATATCAGCTCTGGAAAGCCAGCTTGGAGAGCGGCTTTTCAAACGATATGTTGAGCAGGAATGGAAGGAGTTTGAAGAATTTAGAAAATTTTTAGTGAATCGCTAACTCATTGAAAATCAGGAACTAGAAATCAAGACAATCCCAATCGTCCAACCATGAAAAAACCTTACTACCTCTTCAATCCCGGAAGAATGAGCCGCAAGGACAACACCTTCAAGTTCGTCGCCGTGGACGACACTGGGCGGGAATCCAAACCCAAATACATCCCCATTGAAGGCATCGAAGCGCTTTACATTTTCGGAAGCATTGATGCGAACAGCGCGCTATTCAACTTTTTGGGGAAGAAGCGCATCCCGGTTCATTTTTTCGATTACTACGAACATTATAAAGGTTCTTTTCAACCCAAAGAATATTTGCTGGCCGGCAAGATACAGGTGGAACAAACGAAAGCCTATCTCACGAAAAACCGGCGTCTTCACATTGCCCGGCAGTTGGTGGAAGGGGCGAGTTTCAACATGCTCAAAAATGTGCGTTATTACCACAATCGCAACAAACCGATGGAAGCAATCATTGAAGCGCTGGAGCGGTACCGGGCATCATTGAGCGACGTTGGGGATGTGCCGGAATTGATGGGCTTGGAAGGAAATTGCCGGCAGACTTATTACCAGGCTTTTGAACACATCATTGAGCATTTCAGCATGGAAGGTAGAAATAAACAACCGCCTTCCAATGAGGTGAATGCCTTGATTTCTTTTGGAAACATGATGTGCTACACCCTCTGCCTGGACCAAATTTATCACACCCAACTGAACCCCACCATCAGTTTCCTCCACGAACCGGGTACGCGGCGGTATTCTCTGGCGCTGGATTTGGCGGAAATCTTCAAACCCATCCTGGTGGACCGAACCATCTTCAAAGTTTTGAACAAACGGGAGGTGAAGGCACAGCATTTTGAGGAAAAACTCAACGGTTGCTTCCTCAAAGAATCCGGCAAAAAGATTTTCATCAAGGCTTTTGACGACCGCCTCAAAGAAACCATCCATCACCGCAGTCTGAACAAAAAGGTGCGCTACAAAACCTTGGTCAAATTGGAGTGCTATAAATTGGCAAAGTATATTTTGAAAATCGAAGAATCCTATCAGCCGTTTAAAATATGGTGGTGAGGGGGTTAGAGATGTGAGAAAGTGAGAGCGTGAGAATCCTCATTCATTCATTCATTCTCACTCTCTCACATCTCTCACATCTCTCACTTTCTATCACTTTCTCTCACTTTCTCACGCTCTCTCTAAAATCCAAAGCCATGTACATTATCCTCGTTTACGACATACATGAAAAGCGCGTAGGTAAAATGTTGAAACTATGCCGCCGCTACCTCAACTGGATTCAAAACTCGGTTTTTGAAGGAGAAATCAGCGAGCTGCAACTCAAAAAACTCATCCACGAAGCCAAGGAAATCATGGATGAAAGTTACGACAGCCTGATTATCTTCAGCAGCCGGAATCCACGTTGGCTGGACAAACAAATTATTGGGGTAGAGCCCAATTCACTGGACAACATTCTGTAAAAAAAGTAGATGTGTTGAAGTTTGTTAAACTCGGCTACGGGCAGCATATGAGGCTGCTTTTTGCCCACACCTACTTTCCTTTTGAAGCCTGTCAAAATCAGGCTCTCCGGCAAATGAGGTTAGTTTTGCCCAAGGAGATATTTTCTTCCCTCCAAAGTGTCATTGAAGTTGTCGGTAATGTATTTTCCGTGGAATCAACTTTATAAAAAAGAGGGGTTTTCAGAATAAGAATTTGATTGTCAATGACTTATCACCCTCGTCGAACCCCCGGCATAATTATATTATTCCTAGCCGACGACTACGCGGTAAAAAAACAATGCCATCACATTTTGTAAACACCTGAAAAACAACTACTTTTACATATTGACTAAACGGCTTTTAATCGCACCAGAATGGAATTGAAACATCGCTGGGGAAGTGAAGTATATGGGTGCAGTAATGCTTTTAATCGCACCAGAATGGAATTGAAACTCATTAATCAAATCGGACAAAGGCAACCCTCGATACTTTTAATCGCACCAGAATGGAATTGAAACGCCGCGCCGGCTCGGCTTCCTGCTCTGTCCGCGCCCTTTTAATCGCACCAGAATGGAATTGAAACTCCTATCAATGCCTCGTGAATTTTCCCTTCTTTGACTTTTAATCGCACCAGAATGGAATTGAAACGAAGGATGGGAAAATGAGTTCGGAAGGATGGGTAAGGCTTTTAATCGCACCAGAATGGAATTGAAACCTCTCTAATTTTTTATAAGGGTTATGGGGGTGTTGCCTTTTAATCGCACCAGAATGGAATTGAAACGTAAATACTTGCATGTCTTAACTTTTTAGATTTAAGACTTTTAATCGCACCAGAATGGAATTGAAACACGAATTTGATGAAAAAATTTTTCATAAAATTTCAAGGCTTTTAATCGCACCAGAATGGAATTGAAACCCACTTCAATTTGAAAATCCTGGAAAGCAATATGACTTTTAATCGCACCAGAATGGAATTGAAACGTCTTGCTCCTGCTCGCTCGTCTTTCTCCGGGCGGGCTTTTAATCGCACCAGAATGGAATTGAAACCAACTAGGAGAGGGGGGAGGTGTTGTCGAGAGGACGCTTTTAATCGCACCAGAATGGAATTGAAACAAAAGTAGGTGATGGAAAACACAGAACTCACGACAACTTTTAATCGCACCAGAATGGAATTGAAACAACATCGGTGTGGCTCCTAATTGCAACACTTGTAACTTTTAATCGCACCAGAATGGAATTGAAACTATTGTGACGTCCTTTTCTGTTTCTGTTTCTAGTACTTTTAATCGCACCAGAATGGAATTGAAACAAATGAAAATTCCGGCTTGTTGCCGCTTGTGATTTGCTTTTAATCGCACCAGAATGGAATTGAAACTAAGGACCAAACCCTTCTCGAAAACTGGAAGCTGACTTTTAATCGCACCAGAATGGAATTGAAACGGCTTCGAGGGTGATGGCTGCTGAAATATCAAGGGTCTTTTAATCGCACCAGAATGGAATTGAAACTTTACCGAAGATTCGTTCGGTTCCCATAGCCGCAATCTTTTAATCGCACCAGAATGGAATTGAAACGTTGTTTTCGTGTCGAAAAACAAATAAATCATAATTCTTTTAATCGCACCAGAATGGAATTGAAACATTCCTTACCCGACGCCCTGAGAGTGCCGGTCACTTCTTTTAATCGCACCAGAATGGAATTGAAACGCCAAGGCCTGGGCAATGGAATTTAAAATTATAAATCTTTTAATCGCACCAGAATGGAATTGAAACATTTGTATTTCTTCTTTATTCATTTTACCAATTCTTCTTTTAATCGCACCAGAATGGAATTGAAACTTGGGTTGAGGCGATAATAACCTCTTCCCTCGTGACCTTTTAATCGCACCAGAATGGAATTGAAACATCGATTAACTCCCTATCGAGGCCGGAAGCCTCGAACTTTTAATCGCACCAGAATGGAATTGAAACGCGTTGTCCTTAGTGGTCGGTATGAACCCAACACGCCTTTTAATCGCACCAGAATGGAATTGAAACTCCTTAAAAAAAATAGATATATTTAGTGTAGAGGACTTTTAATCGCACCAGAATGGAATTGAAACCTTCTAAATTTCCTTCCCGGATTACCGCCGTCAAAACTTTTAATCGCACCAGAATGGAATTGAAACAAAAGACATCGAAAAAGATTTCGAGGGCGAATTAGACTTTTAATCGCACCAGAATGGAATTGAAACCGTAAATATTGATGAACACCTTGATAATTTCAAATATTCTTTTAATCGCACCAGAATGGAATTGAAACTATGCCGTTTTTTTCCGGCAAACCAAATTGCAGCCCCTTTTAATCGCACCAGAATGGAATTGAAACCCGTCGGTAAAGTTCACTTTCTTTTTGCGTCCGCTCTTTTAATCGCACCAGAATGGAATTGAAACTATTGTACCGTCGTGCCGTTCGTTTGCGCTGTACGTCTTTTAATCGCACCAGAATGGAATTGAAACTTTAAAGCCCTCTAACAGCAGCGACACAATCTTGTTCTTTTAATCGCACCAGAATGGAATTGAAACCCGTCGGTAAAGTTCACTTTCTTTTTGCGTCCGCTCCTTTTAATCGCACCAGAATGGAATTGAAACATGCTTTCGCAAGCCATCCTTCTTGCGCTTCCATCCCTTTTAATCGCACCAGAATGGAATTGAAACTTTTAGAAACGTATTCTTCGGGCGTTTCTTCAAGCCTTTTAATCGCACCAGAATGGAATTGAAACGTTAAAATTCTTCCTTCTAAAAATTATGATGTGCGCTTTTAATCGCACCAGAATGGAATTGAAACATTTTTTTCAGTAATTTCCTTATTTCTAATGCTTTCTTTTAATCGCACCAGAATGGAATTGAAACTGAATAAAAAGGGACGCAGTGTTTGTTTCCCTGCCAATTTCTTTTAATCGCACCAGAATGGAATTGAAACTGTCAGTTCTGAATTTGACGGCTTGCGCCTTTCTTCTTTTAATCGCACCAGAATGGAATTGAAACGCGTCTCACCTTTTCTGCACAATCATTAACTAAATGCTTTTAATCGCACCAGAATGGAATTGAAACAGGTTCACCTCTAACTTAAAGTATGGACACTTACACTTTTAATCGCACCAGAATGGAATTGAAACTTAATTCTGCCGGGTCTATGAAATTTGTCGGCGTTGACTTTTAATCGCACCAGAATGGAATTGAAACTCGTCAAGCTGTTTGGCACTGTCAAGAGCATGCCCGCTTTTAATCGCACCAGAATGGAATTGAAACATTTTCGACCCTTCCGCCGGCTTAAACAAAGATAAATCTTTTAATCGCACCAGAATGGAATTGAAACATCCACCACCACCATTTTAATTTGAAAATCCGTGAAAGCTTTTAATCGCACCAGAATGGAATTGAAACGTCCTTTTTGCTGAATTGATTTTCGCAGTTGGTCGACTTTTAATCGCACCAGAATGGAATTGAAACATTTGAAATTGTGTTTCCAAAACGGCATGGAGGGTGTCTTTTAATCGCACCAGAATGGAATTGAAACAATACATTTCCGAGAACCGGCGCAAGGCTTTCCGCTTTTAATCGCACCAGAATGGAATTGAAACATGCGATGTGAATCTATTGCTTACAAAACCGGTCTTTCTTTTAATCGCACCAGAATGGAATTGAAACCTTTAATTATTTTTTTCATCATCGTAATTTCAAAAGCTTTTAATCGCACCAGAATGGAATTGAAACTGCTCTTGCGAGCGATATTGAAATCTTCGTCGACTGTCTTTTAATCGCACCAGAATGGAATTGAAACATGCCTCAGGTCGTTGCCGATAAAATCGCACTTGATTCTTTTAATCGCACCAGAATGGAATTGAAACGCTAACTAGGTCGGTATTGTATTTTGCACTCGGCCCTTTTAATCGCACCAGAATGGAATTGAAACAAATTCTTTGAATAGACATCCTCGAAAGGATGGGTGCTTTTAATCGCACCAGAATGGAATTGAAACTGGGGACGAGCAACCGGTTGATTTTTATTCCAAGCGCTTTTAATCGCACCAGAATGGAATTGAAACTTTGTGGTGAAGGCAAACTCGGCGAAACCGGCGGCTACTTTTAATCGCACCAGAATGGAATTGAAACGCATTATCGCGAAAAATCAAGGCATAGGCATTACCTCCTTTTAATCGCACCAGAATGGAATTGAAACAAGAGAGCGAAGCGAACGACGGCGGGGCGGGAGACGACTTTTAATCGCACCAGAATGGAATTGAAACGAGCGAGTGAGTGTGCTTTTAATTGAGGTAGCGAAGCTTTTAATCGCACCAGAATGGAATTGAAACAAAAATTAAATTCGGAATCTTTATTTTTTAAATTTATCCTTTTAATCGCACCAGAATGGAATTGAAACGAAAAAAATAAAAGACAAGGTGCAGGCGGCATTTGAGCCTTTTAATCGCACCAGAATGGAATTGAAACTTGGCTCACGGCTGCTGAAGTCAAAGCGGCTGGTTTTCTTTTAATCGCACCAGAATGGAATTGAAACTAGCGTTGTGTTTTCGCTAATTTCCTTCTCCAAAACTTTTAATCGCACCAGAATGGAATTGAAACATCAAGTTGGATATGGAGTTCCTAGAGAGTGAATTGCTTTTAATCGCACCAGAATGGAATTGAAACCTCGATTTGCGGATTGAAAAAGCGCTGAATAACCGGCTTTTAATCGCACCAGAATGGAATTGAAACAACAACGCGGAGACTTGGGATGAAGTGACGAATCGGCTTTTAATCGCACCAGAATGGAATTGAAACAAGGTCTTTTGAAAACAATTGTTGCGGAAGGACACCTTTTAATCGCACCAGAATGGAATTGAAACACAATTCTGGTGAATCATTTCCGCAACAATCACAGCTTTTAATCGCACCAGAATGGAATTGAAACGAAACAATTGAAGAGCGGGTTCGTTTCTGCTTATTCTTTTAATCGCACCAGAATGGAATTGAAACTCTTTTCAGGAGGGAATGAAAGTAATATGTGAGTTCTTTTAATCGCACCAGAATGGAATTGAAACGCAGCCTTAGCCAACACACCCTCACTTGGCAACAATTCTTTTAATCGCACCAGAATGGAATTGAAACGTGATTTGTGGCTTCTGTAGAAGTGTCGTAGGTTGCACTTTTAATCGCACCAGAATGGAATTGAAACAGTCGCAATCCGGTTTGGATACAATTGCTTAGCACTCTTTTAATCGCACCAGAATGGAATTGAAACTGTCGGCTTCCCAAGCCGCTCTTTTTGCTGCAACCCTTTTAATCGCACCAGAATGGAATTGAAACGCTCTCAATAATTCAATTCCCTATCTCGCAGATACGACTTTTAATCGCACCAGAATGGAATTGAAACTCCGTCTTTAGAACTTATTTGCATGATATTTTTAACTTTTAATCGCACCAGAATGGAATTGAAACGAAATTTTCATCTACATAGAAAGTGCGAGGCTCCGACTTTTAATCGCACCAGAATGGAATTGAAACGAGGA
>Ga0114931_10010865_pt1 | contig 10797 bp, 10 predicted proteins | sample 2SBtaG_FD_89579 | JGI IMG/M metagenome (GOLD analysis project Ga0114931, IMG submission 89579) | Deep subsurface microbial communities from Kolumbo volcano to uncover new lineages of life (NeLLi) - 2SBTROV14_V59a metaG | ecosystem: Environmental > Aquatic > Marine > Volcanic | place: Kolumbo...
CTATCCTCCGTGCCATCATTGACAATCAGTTCGATCGTATAGTCGCCGTTCACATCAGGCGTGAATGTGGGATTCACGTTCGTCGAATTTGTCAGTGTGGCGGTGCTGCCTGCTGGTTTCCCAGTGATGGTCCAATTAAACGTCAACGGGGCACTATCCGGATCACTCGAGCCACTGCCATCAAGCGTCACCAGCGTATGCCGTGGCACGGTTTGGTCAGAGCCAGCATTGGCGACAGGTGGCGTGTTTGTCGAGAGACTATAAATTACGGTTAATAAGGGACGCTCGGGTACCATGCTATACTCCGATGACCGAACTCGAACCGCCGAGGTCCCGGTTGGCGCAAAGATCCACCCATGATTGGTGCTGAGCCCAGCCGCCCACGCTTGCACACTCGTGGTGACATCAATCGTCTTCGAACCCAACGGGACCGTTCCCCCCGCAGGACTCACTAAGGCCCCAACTTCATCGGGCTGGACATCCGGTTCGCCGCCAAAGGTATTAAACGTCACGGTTTCTTCCCAATCCACCGCCACTTCGGACACATTGGCATCGTCCCCGGCAGTAAAAATTTCTACCGTGACGGTCGCCGATGAGATCACGGCACCAGGAGGAACTTGTCCCACCCCAGGACCCAACACATCCTCAAACCGGAGTAATCCCGATTTGACTTCATTCACCGCCCAGGCGATCTCCGGGGCGCTCCCTCGAGGGGTAGTAGGAATATTCCCACTGATTAACGTATCCACGGTCCCGACATAGCCGTGTTCGCCCTCACGAAAGGTAACGGTAAACGGTCCGGTGACATCATTCACCGTCACATTGACGGGCACGGCGGTCCCGACATTGTTCGCGCCATCACGTGCTTGGGCTGAAAGCGTATGGGGGCCATTGGGTGTGGTGTTGGTATCCCAGGTTATCTCATACGGCGCGAGGGTATCTTCGGTCCCAAGGTTCACCCCATCTAAGCGGAACTGCACGCCGACAACGCCAATAGTATCTGACGCCGTGGCTGCGAGGGTGATGAAGCCTGAGAGAGTCATCCCCTCTATCGGGGCGGTGATGGTCACGCTGGGTGCGGTGGTATCCGGGAGCGTGGTGACGACTCCGGTGGCCGGTGACCCAAGGTTGCCTGCCGCATCTTGGGCGACGATATGATAGCCATAGACGGTATTGGGTTGAAGGCCGGGGTCGCTCAATTGGGTCGTCCCGCCCGAGACGGTGCTGATCTGACTGTAGTTGGTGCAGCCACTGCCTTGGCAGCGACTAATAAGGTAGTGGGTGACGCTGACATTATCGGTGGCCACCCCCCATTGCACGGTCACGCCTGTTTCACTTGTATTGGAAAAGGTGACGAGTCCAGGGGCACTGGGTGGCTCGGTGTCTGCCCCGGCTCCAGTGGGCACGATCACGACGCTGTACATTTCCAACCCCGTCCCAGAGCCAAGATTGCCTCCTAACGTCACCGTGCCTGCGGGAAAGATTTTGGAATAGAGTCCCAGGGGCACCACGACCGACACGAGGTCTTGGCCTTCATCGATAAACGAGGACGTCAGCCAGCTCGGCTTCGGGGTAATACGATGATCGTGGGCCACATACACGAGGACTGATTGGTTAACGTCAAAACTTATCAAGGTGGGGCCCGTCGTATTCTTGTCGTCATTCGCGGTTTTGATATAGGTCTGGCCAATGAAGGCGGGAGGAATCGTGGTGAAAGAAAAGGGGCGATCGATGTAGACCGTTTCTCCCACTTTCAGGCCATCGGCGATCACTTGATAGGGTTCACCACTCGTCACGGTCAGATTGGTAATTTGTAACGATGACCCCGTGCCAGGCGTGGGAGGGCCAACGGAAAAGTTATGCGTGACGTCGGCACTGGTGAGGGCACGATCAAAGATCGCCGCCAGATACATCTCGCCCAGCCATGGACGATCGCCGCTGCTTTCATTGCCCAGAATGAACGGATCGCTGGCATCCCAATTACTGAACACGCCACTGCGGGTCACGGTGGCGGGGTGTTGGACACCATCAATATACAACCGTTCCGTCGTACCGTCATAGGTATGGACAAGATGCACGAGATTCGTACTTACGGCTTGGTCCAGGGTGATGAGCCGGGGTTTCGTTTGCGGATCTTTGTCAGTATGCAAGAGGCGAATTTGATAGTCGTCTTTGTCTTGACCCACCATCAGATTTTGGAAGGTACTATCATGGCCAATGGACAGCAGGCGCGCCGGGCCGCCTTGCGTGAGGTTGGGGGCTTTTACCCACAGCTCTACGCTGCTGTGATTGGTGGCTTGCAGGGCCGTGATGACTTTGGTCGCGGCCGCACCGGAGGTGATCAGCGTGTTCGTATCCAGTGACAGTCCGCCGGTTGGAAGCCACGTGACATTGGCTTCATTATTGATGGTGAGATTGAGGGGGATCCCGACGTTGGAGACATCGGTGACGGTGGTACCGCTACCTTCCAAAAACTCATAGAGGACCACTTGGCCATCGGTAATCCGCTCGGCACTGGTGGCGGCGGTGGTGGTGGCACTGGCGCTGGCCTGGACTAACACACCGGTATCAGTCGTGGCCTGTACCGTGGCTTGGGTATGCAGGGTATTGAAAATGGCGGGCATCGTGCAGGTGTATTGCCGAGTTTGCCCAGGCTTCAAAGTGGCGGAGGTACCCTTGGCCTTGCCGGTGAGTACCTGCGTGAGGGGACCACATTCGGGATCGAATAGCACGACATTGGTTAAATCTTCAAGGCCATCATTCCGCACGGTGAGGGTAAAGGGCACGGGTGCCCCTGGACGCACCTTTACTGAACGCGGACGTTTATGAAGAGTGATGGCGAGTGGGACGGTCTTGGTCCCGGCTCCGGTGGCAAAATGCTGCGTGACGTCTGTCGCGGTTAAGGCCTGATCAAAGAGAGCCACGAAGGCCATCTCCCCGCTCCATGGACGATCCTTGGCCTGATTATTTCCCAGTCGTAAAAACAGACTTTTTGGCCAAGGCGTAAAGTCCCCGGCAGCCTGCCCTTGGGCGATTTCGTTGCCGTCTTGATAGAGGCGCGTGGTGCCATCAGGGGCCCGGGTATAAATGATATGCGTGAGCGTCTTGGTCAGACTGCCGGGTGGCGTAGTGATTGGAATACGCGTAGGGCTATCACTAGTGTGAAGTTCGACCGTTAGCTGATCGGCCGCGCCTTGCGGGGAATCCTCTTGGGTGATCCTAAATACTGGGTCTGCGTCATCGGAACCGATGCTCAGAATTTCCGCGTGTGTTTTCGGATTCTGATTGGGCGGCGTCATCCAGAGTTCGAGGCTGAAAGCCTGCGAGGCCTGGACAGCTTCCGAAAGTTTGGTGCTGGGCTTCCGTGCGGTCACGACGGTCTCGTCATCAAAAGCGAGGCCGCCGCCGGGCACCCATCGAACAGCGGAAGAATCTTCGATGGTCAGATGCAAGGTTTCCTTGACCCCGGATTCATCATAGACCATGGGTCCACTGCCGGCTTGGAAGGGATAGATCGCCACAAGGCCGTCGGTGACGCGACCCGTATCCTGGGAATACACGATGGAGATCAGCAAGAGGCCTCCGAGGGCCATGCCCCCGATGAGTGTTCGAATCCCACGTCTTCGATTCGGGCCGTTCGTCATGCTATCCTCCATACGTTCATGTTCTGTCGGCGACGCCTCATCGCTTGGGCCTGCCCTTGATCATTGGTGATGACCTACTGCAAGTATGACGCCTAGGGATAGGCTGAATATATTTATCCATGGATTACGAATAAAAAACCCATGACTTCAAGGAGTAACCGGGGATGAACCACCTGGAGTGGCGACACATTGGGAAAGGTGTGAACCAGGATAATTTTGGGCGATTGTATCTGATCAGATACAGTGGGTGTATCCAATCAGATACGATTCATGGGGGGGAGTTTGGTCGAAAATGAAGTGAGTGAAAAGAGCCCGCATAACAACCCGCACGGTCAAAAAGCTCATCCAGCCGCCGGTAGTAGCAGGTCAACAAACTACCCACCCTTTCCCGACTACGAATCGATCGGGTATCCAAGCCTTCTTGGTTTGCCAACGGTAGCAGGCACTCATTACCTTTCCCCTGGTAATATTGGAAATGTTGAAAAAAGCCGCCAGCGGCGTTCTCTGGCTTTGCCGTAGCGGCTCGCACAATCACTGTCGCCATTTTGACGCCTTCGGGCTCGCGGACTTGTCGCTCTTCGCGACGTTCATGCTCACATACTCGATGTACGCTCCGCGCGTCAAAATATCTGCGGCCTTCCCTTCGACTCCGCTCAGGGCAGGACTGGACGAACCCTTCGGAGAGACTCAGCATGCTTTTTGAACATTCCCTCTCCTCACTGATGCTGCCATCTGTTCGGAAGCATCTATGGGTCACGGATATGAATTATTCAACAGGCCCTTTCAGTTTTTTTTCTCTAAACGTCTTATACTTGTGGGGACGTCAATTCATCGCAATCGGTTTGAAACTCATGGCGCTCCCCTTTAAATTTCGAAACACGATCCCAGACATTTCAGACAAAGAGTTTGACGATTGCCTGAGCCAATCGAGCATTCCAGTCATAGTGGAATTTTGGAAGCCCGGGTGTTCACACTGCCTGTCATTGCTGAGAGAATTAGAACGGTTGCAAGTAGAAACTCTCAATCAGCTCGCAATTGTTAAAATGAATGTTGAGGAGAATCACATCATCCCTGCTGACCTTGAAATTTACTCACTCCCCGCGTTGGCCCTGTTCGTCCATGGGGAATTCCAGCAGTTTATTGGGGGAATTGGTAGGAAAGACGAGCTACTCCGTCAGCTTTCTCCTTGGTTAACACCAGAGGACTCTTGATTTTGAGGAAGGCAACTCTGCCTAAGTCCTCCAGCAGAGTTGCAGGGGCACGGAAGGTTGCCTATAATTTCGTTTTCTCGGATCTTTCAGGAAGGATTGATTTCCATGAGCACGCTCCCCTTATCGTTTCGCCTGAGAAATGCTGTCGTTGAAAAGCATCAACTGGAGGGCATCGACCCAAGCGGCCGATATTTCAATCGAGCGATTTTAGTGAAACGAGTGGATCGAGGATATTCCGCCAAGGTAATGTATGAGGCGTTGGAACGGGAAAGCGACGTGCACCCCACAGTCCAAGAAGTACTCACTGAATTGGTCAAGCGATTCCAGGATTTGGGATTTATTGAAATGCGCACACGATTGAATTTTAAAGGGCAGAAATACCTGGCGGAAAAAGAAACGTGGGTTGAATACGCGAATTAGCAATTAGACCCCATTCCTTTCCTGACTCGCGACTCAATCCCCTCCCCATCAATTCGTTCTTCCAAATTCCTTTACAACCAAATCATGTATTTCCGGTCGAAACACTTTGATCTGTTTATTTGCCCGGGTAGGATGCACCCGATTCGACAAGAGAATGACTTCCAGTTCACGAACCGGATCAATCCACAGGGACGTTCCGGCATACCCTAGATGACCAAAGGACTCTGACGAAAAATGATGGCCGGATGAAGATGGTTGCGATGGAGTATCCCACCCCAAGACCCAACTCGATGCTCCTGAAGGATCCTGACGTCGTACAAATTGTTGAGCCAGGTCAGTAGGAAGTATCGAGGGCTGGCTCAACACGGCTTTCAACCACGCCTTGGACACTTGACTCACACTCAACGCCGTACCAAATAATCCGGCATGCCCTGCGACCCCGCCCAGGGCAAAAGCGTTTTCATCGTGCACATCCGCATGCACGAGTCGACCTCGCCAGGAGTCTTGTTCCGTCGGCGCGACCAAGGTGAGTTCTCCATCTCCTCCTATAGGATTTCCTTCAGCATCGATAAAAAATAATGGGTTGATATTGAGCGAATCATACATCCGTTGGCGACAAAAGTCTGACAATGAAGTGCCAACACATCGTTCGACAACCACCCCCAGAGCCATAAATCCAAGATCGCTGTAGACACTCTGACTACCAGGATCATATTCCATGGGTTCCTTCGCGATGGTCTGCAAAAGGCCTGTGATTCGCGCCTGTCGTTCGTCCTCATTTTTTGGCGGCAACCCAACCGGAGAGAGCGCTTCATAATACCGCCGCCACGCAGGAAGGCCTGAGCTATGGTGCAGAAGTTGCCGAAGGGTCGTGTTCCGATAAGAGGTGGATTTCCATTCACTCAACCATTCCGTCACCGGTTGGTCAAGGTCCAGTCGCCCATCCTGGAGAAGACAGACAATGGCCGTCGTAGTCGCGAGGGGTTTTGTCAGAGATGCTAAGTCGTAAATCGTGTGAGTCGTGACTGGACAATCAAATGGGGCCTGTCCCATTTGCCCGACAGCTTGATGATACACGACCTCACCATAGGAGCGGACCAAGAGCACTGCCCCAGGAAACACTCCCTCGCGAACGGCTTGTTGAAGAGATTGAGTGAAGGGATGGTCCCGACTCATAGGTGCGGTACCAGTGAACTTAATGGGTTAGCCAGAGCAGGCCGTTTCTTGTAGCATCGGCAAAGAGGTGTCTTCATGAGAAGATTCAGCTTCAGAGGCATCCATCGTAATCACACGCTCAATGGTATTGATTGTTGATCGAATTTGTTCAACCGCGACCACACGTTGCCGCCGGACATCAGCAAGGGATCGATGAAGTTGCGCCAATTCCCCCCTGGCATGGACAAGCAATTGCTCTGATTGCAGCTCGGCTTCTTTGATCATTCGGTCCGCATCTTGTTGAGCGTTAATCTTTAGTTGATCAGCAAAGTTCTGGGTAGTGATGAGCGTATTAGTCAGCGTGGCTTCGGCTTTTCGAAGTTCCGCAAGCTCCTGCTCCCGTGTCGCAATCTTTTCTCGAAGCATAGAATTTTCACGAGTCAGACTTTCCACGGTTTGTGCCACCGCTTCGAGAAATGCACTCACCTGTTCAGGATCAACGCCCTTAAACTTTTTTGGAAAGACTTTATGCTGAATGTCGAGAGGTGTGATCCGCATGAATACTCCTTCGCACCACCATGACTAATTCAATCGCAAACCAATGTCCCGTATCGTGGCGACGACTGCATATTGCAAGAATATAATGAGGAGGATGGCCAAAATTGGGGAAACATCGAGACCACCAACTGCCCCAACTCGTCGTCGAATCGTATACAACACAGGATCGGTGGCTCGCCCTAAAAACTGGACAATGGGGTTGAATGGATCCGGGCTTACCCACGAAAGGAGCGCTCGAATGATGATCAACCACATATACAGATACAACACCGTATCTAAGACGTACGCGATACCCTGCAAAATGTTTCCAATCGCAAACATAGGCTCCTCTAATTGAGTTTCAGACGATCAGGTTTTGTTAGTGAAACAATTGCCAGCATCTCTCACCGTTACTTTGACTATCGGTAGGTTGTGGCTCAATCTTGCGTTTTTTTTTGACCAAGATTCCTCATTGTGGCCGATCTCCAAACAAAGCCGAGCCGATTCGCACCATGGTCGCCCCTTCCTGAATTGCCACGGCATAATCATTCGACATGCCCATCGACAACTCCTTTAATTCCATCCCTGGAATATGCAGGGCATTACCTTTATCAGCGAGAGTATTGAGCGTTCGAAAATACAGTCGCATGGCTTCAGGTTCTTCTGTTTTAGGCGGAATCGCCATCAGACCGCACACTTTGACATGGGAAAACTTGCCAATGCCGGGAAGAACTTCGAGCAGTTGAGCAGGGGAAAACCCACCTTTGGTAGCCTCATTCCCCACATTCACTTGCAACAGGATAGACTGCGGCCGCTGCTGCTCTTCCGCCCGACGATGGATTTCTTCAATGTGTTCAAGCGAATCCACTGAGTGGATCAGGGCAAATTGGCCAACGATTGATTTCAGTTTTCTGCGCTGCAAGCCGCCAATAAAATGCCAGGTTAGCCCAGGGTACGTACCAATCGTCTCCATTTTGGCCTGCGCTTCTTGGAGTCGATTTTCTCCGCAAACCGAAATGCCAGCGATTATGGCTTCGCGAACACGTTCAGCTTCAACGTATTTGGTCACAGCCACGAGCTGGACTGATTCTGGAACACGTCCGGCCTGCACAGCAGCATTCCGAATCGTTTTCATTACGGATTGGACGTTGGTAGCAATATCGGTCATGGAATGATCGTGAAGCGTAATGCGTGAAGCGTAACACAAGAATCCGTTCTCTGCGCTTCACGCATCACGATTCACGGTGTTCCACATCCTACTAGCTCAACATGATTCCACTCACCATGGTCCCATGCACCTGACCCTCTCGACGATAGGAAAAAAACTGTTCGGGGCGACAAATCGTGCACAAATTCAGGGTGTGAATCTGCCCTCCAGGAATTCCCCAGACTTGGGCTTGTTGATGAACTAAGGCTTTCAGATCCATCTTCCCAAGATGTTTACCGTACAGGTTCAACACCAAAGGCCAATCAGGATGATTCATTTGAAGCATGTCAATCACCGGGCCATCCACTTCATAGCAACACGGCCCCGCAGACGGACCAATCGCCATCTGAATGGATTTCATCGCACAGCCAAAATGTTCCACCATGCGTTGAAGTGTCTTTGGGACAATACCATTCACCGCTCCACGCCACCCAGCATGCACCACACCGACAATGCGTTGTATGGGATCGGCCAACAACACCGGGACACAATCAGCCGTTCTCACTGTCACCAACAGATTGGGCTGATTGGTAAGAATGGCATCCCATCCATCCGCAAACTTTTCTCCCACGCATACCGGCCGATCCAGGACCAACGCGTCGGTTCCGTGCACTTGATTCACGGAGACCACCTCTGGAAAGTCTGGTTCCGCAGCCTTCACCGTCCCATACTCTCCACTGGACCCACCATAATGAGGACCCCGACGGGTACCGAAAAAGTGAGTAATCGATCTCACCTGTTCTTGAAACCGTGAGAGCGTGAGATGCGGCACCATCTTCAATGTAGGACCATGTCGTTCAGCCAAGAGGACCATCCCTAGTTCCCCCCTTTTCTCATTGAATCCGTTCGAAAAACGTTGAACGGATTTGTGGGTTTTTATCTGCCCTAAACTCTAAATGCGAATGTCGAAATCCGAAACAAATCCGAATGTTTACACTCCTATTTTTTAAACGGATCTTTCCGAACACGTGTTCTCTCTGCCATTTGGTCATTTGAATTTGTTTCAGATTTCGACATTGGAGTATCGGATTTGCTCCACTGACTCCTCCTCGAAACCTTAATTCCCTCGTCGTCGTAAAAACGTGGGCACATCCCAATCCTCATCCACCAGTAAATTGCCTTGATTTGGGCCACGACGACTGGACTCCATCCGACGCATGAACGTGGGACGATCTAATTCTTGATCTTCAGACGGAGCCTGCGCAGATCGAACAGCCGCTAACGCCGGTTGCGGGGTTGGTGGCACAGGCATGTTGTCTCGTGCATGGACCGCATGGCTGATGATCGATGACGATGTGGCTTTCGGCTCTTGTTGTTCAAACCCGGTCGCAATGACCGTGACCACAACCTCGTCTTCTAGGTCAGGATCAATGACTTGCCCAATAATAATATTCGCCTGCGGATCAGCCGCCTCTTTCGCAATCTGAGACGCTTCATCTATTTCATGCAGGGACAAATTGAGACCGCCGGTAATATTCAACAACAGGCCCTTCGCTCCTTCCACATTGCCGTCTTCCAGTAAGGGACTGGAAATGGCTTGCTTCGCGGCTTCCACGGCACGGTTGGTTCCCTTTGCCACCCCCATGCCCATCACCGCGCGGCCCGAATACCCCATGATGGTTTGGACATCAGCAAAGTCCACATTCACCAATCCCGGGGTCGTAATCACATCGGTGATTCCTTTGATGGCCTGACGTAAGACATCATCCGCAACTTTAAACGCCTCAAGCAATGGGGTGCTCTTGTCCACTAAATTTAGCAGTTTCTGATTGGGAATGATGAGCAACGAATCCACCTGGCGTCTGAGTTCGCGAAGCCCCTCTTCCGCATACCCCATGCGCCGATGGCCCTCATACTGAAACGGTTTGGTCACGACCCCAACCGTCAAAATCCCCAATTCTCTGGCAATGCCAGCCACCACGGGTGCGCCACCTGTTCCCGTGCCTCCACCCATGCCGGCGGTGACAAACACCATGTCCGCGCCATCGAGCGCATCTCGAATGTGCTCTTCGCTTTCGATGGCCGCATCCTTGCCGATTTCAGGTTTGGCGCCTGCCCCTAACCCCTTGGTCCGCTCTGGGCCCAATTGAATTTTGTACGGCGCCGGAGACTTGCCCAGGGACTGCATGTCCGTATTGGCAATAATAAACTCGACCTTGGTCAATCCGGCGGACATCATCGTATTGACGGCATTGCAACCCGCGCCTCCAATCCCAATCACTTTGATTCGAATGGGAGAAAAATCTTGTTCCTGAAATGAAAACATTGGACGCCTCCTTTGCCTAAACTCTTGATGAAGAACCTTGCCGTTCTATCATGCTGTTGATATATCGATCCTGTACGATTAGAAAAAGTTCAAGACCCAGCCTTTCATGCGATCCACCACAGTACCGAATCCCGTTCCGCCGTTTCTGCCACCCACCTTCCCGACTAATTCAAATTCTTGATCCATGCGATGGGCATGCATGATGAGACCGACCCCGGTCGATAACATCGGGTTACTGACGATGTCATGTAATCCTCCGACTCCAAAGGGAATGCCTCGCCGGCCTGGAAGATCCAACACACGCTCAGCCGCATCAGGCATCCCTTGCAACAAAGAAGTACCGCCCGTAATCACTAC
>Ga0114931_10010866_pt1 | contig 10796 bp, 9 predicted proteins | sample 2SBtaG_FD_89579 | JGI IMG/M metagenome (GOLD analysis project Ga0114931, IMG submission 89579) | Deep subsurface microbial communities from Kolumbo volcano to uncover new lineages of life (NeLLi) - 2SBTROV14_V59a metaG | ecosystem: Environmental > Aquatic > Marine > Volcanic | place: Kolumbo...
CTTCCTCCAGTGCGTGGCAGGCGACGTGTACGTTATTGATCTTCAATACCTGGGGAACTTCCCTGCGACAGCGGTCATTGGCGTGTGGGCAGCGCGGGTGAAAGCTGCAGCCTGACGGTGGATCGAGGGGACTCGGTACCTCACCGGCCACCGGCTTGCGTTGTTTTCCCGTCATGGACAGATCGGGAACCGCATCCAACAGCATGCGGGTATAGGGGTGGCGGGGATTGCTGAATAATTCCCTGGTCGGCGCCCATTCCACGATACGCCCGAGATACATGACCCCGACGGTGGTGGAGATGTGATGCACCACAGCCAGATCGTGGCTGATGAACAAATACGTCAGGCTCAGGCGCTGCTGGAGATCCACCATCAGGTTCAGGATCTGGGCCTGCACCGAGACATCCAGTGCCGAGGTGGGTTCATCACAGACCAGAAATTCGGGTTCGCCGCCCAGGGCCCGGGCGATGGAGATGCGCTGGCGCTGGCCACCGGAGAACTCATGCGGAAAGCGATCGGCATCCGCTGCGGACAATCCGACCTGTTCCAGCAGTTCTCTCACCCGCTGCCGGATGGCTTTGGATGAGTGCGCCAGTTCACGCGCTTTGATGGGCTCGGCGACGATGTCATTGACCCGCCAGCGGGGATTCAAAGAGGCGTGTGGATCCTGAAAAATCATTTGCATTTTTTCCTGGGCGCTGCGGTTATGCTGGCGTTCGTGGGGATTGCTCAGGGATATTCCGTCGTAGTGCATATTCCCAGCAGTAAATTTATACAGACCTACAATTTGCCTGGCGACCGTGGATTTACCGCACCCGGACTCCCCTACCAGGCCGAGGGTTTCCCCGTGCTGGATGGTGAAATCAATGCCGTTGACGGCCCTGACGATTTGTCTTCCGGTGCCTTCGATGAGCCGGTTCAACAGTGGCGGTGACACATCGAAATAGCGTTTCAGATCCTGTACCTGAATGAGTGGCCGGTGGCCACTGGCAGCGTGGGCGGCCACCACCGCCGATTGTGTGCCGGGCCCGGAGGGCAGCAGATCGGGAAGTGGCCGCGTGTAATCCCTGGCATACAGCCAACAGGCGACCTGGGAATTTGCGACGGGTACCAGATCCGGGGCCGCCTCGGTACAGCGCGCAAAGGCATGGGGGCAGCGTGGATGAAAACGGCAACCGCCGGGCATGGCATCCAGACGCGGCATGGCGCCATCGATTTGCGCCAGGCGCGAACTGTGGCTGTGGGTATCGGGGATCGAGCCCATCAACCCCACGGTATAGGGAAAACGGGCGCGATGGATGACATCGGAAACCGGGCCGATTTCTCCGATGCGCCCGGCGTACATGACCGCCACCCGGTCAGCGGTTTCCGCGATCACTCCCATGTCGTGAGTGATCAACATCACCGCGGTGCCTTTTTCGGCGCACAGGCGTTTGAGCAGAGTAATGATCTGGGCCTGAATGGACACATCCAGGGCGGTGGTCGGTTCATCGGCGATGATCAGTTGCGGATTGGCGCAGATGGCCAGGGCAATCACCACCCGTTGGCGCATGCCGCCGGAAAACTGATGAGGGTAATGATCAATGCGATCGGCAGGGCTCGGAATTCCCACTTCAGCCAGCAATTCAATGGCCCGTTTGCGGGCCGCACCGGTGTTTAAGGGCAGGTGGGTCTGGATTGTCTCAATCAACTGCCGACCGATGGTATACAGAGGGTTGAGGCTGGTCAGAGGATCCTGGAATATCGCTCCGATTTGACGGCCGCGTATTTTGCGCATCTGCCGGTAGGGCAGCTGATCAATGCGCTGACCGTTGAGGTAAATTTTTCCCCCGGCGATGCGCCCGGGTGGATCCAGCAGGCCGATGATCGCCGCGCCGGTCATGGATTTCCCGGCACCGGATTCCCCCACCACCCCCAGCACTTCCCCGGGTTCAATTTTGAGGGACACCTCATCAACCGCCACCAGAGTGCCGTGACGAGTCGGAAATTCGACTCGTAGATCCGTCACTTCCAGCAGCGCGTGTTGGGTCATGATCGGTGGTTCAGCGCAATTTTGGGTTGAGGGCATCACGCAACCAGTCACCCAGCAGGTTGACCGACAGGCCCATGATGGCCAGCGCCGCGCCGGGAAAGATGGCGATCCACCATTCACCGGAAAACAGAAAATCATTGCCAATCCGGATCAGGGTCCCCAGGGAAGGCTGGGTGGGGGGGATGCCAACTCCCAGAAAGGACAGGGTGGCTTCGGTAATGATGGCCAGGGCCAGGCTGATGGTGGCGATGACCAATACCGGACCCATGACGTTGGGCAGCAGGTGGCGAATCATGATGTAGATGGGGTTCTTGCCGATGACCCGTGCCGCCTGAATGTATTCCTTGTTTTTTTCAACCATAGCGGCGCCGCGCACGGTGCGCGCATATTGCACCCAGTACGACAGGCTGATGGCCGAGACCACCACCACGAAGGCGATCTCTTCGTGTACTTCCGGACCAACGAAACTGCGGATGGTGCCATCAATGAGCAGGGCAATGAGGATATCCGGAAAGCTCAACTGAATTTCTGCGATGCGCATGATCACGGCATCGGTTTTGCCACCCACGTAGCCGCTGATCAGACCGAGGGAGACTCCAATCGAGGCGGCGATGAAGATACTCAGGAGACCCACTCCGAGGGAAATCCGGGAACCGTAGATGATGGTTGAAAGTACATCGCGGCCGAGGTTATCGGTGCCCAGCAGAAATTCCCGGCTGCCGTCCTCGGTCCAGGCTGGCGGCGTGAAGGCGTCCAGCAGGCTTAAATTGGCCAGATCATACGGATCGTGGGGCGCAATCCAGGGTGCGAAAAGGGCGAAACAGATATACATCAGAGTCACCAGGCCGGCGACCACCGTGACCTTGGAACGGCGAAAACTGTAGGCCAGATCGCTGTCCCAGGCGCGCCGCATCCAACCGGGCGTCGAAGTTGTCTGCGCTGATGTATTCATGACCCGGCCGACACCTCCCGGCTGATCCGCAAGCGGGGATCGACCACGAAGTAGAGAATGTCGACGCACAGGTTGATGATGATGAACAGGCAACCAATCATGAGCAGATAAGTGGACATCACCGGGATATCCACCTCATTGATGGCCTGGATAAACATCAGGCCGAGCCCCGGCCATTGGAAAACCGTCTCGGTAATGATGGCAAAAGCGATGATGGAGCCCAGTTGCAGGCCGGTAATGGTAATCACCGGTACCAGGGTGTTTTTCAACGCGTGACCGAAACGGATGGAACGGTTTGACAGGCCCCGGGCGCGGGCGAACTTGATGTAGTCGGTGCGCAGCACTTCGAGCATTTCCGCGCGCACCAGACGCATGATCAGGGTCATCTGGTACAGGGCCAGGGTGATGGCGGGCATGATCAGGGCCTTGAGGCCGCTGGCGGTGAGTAACCCGGTGCTCCAGAAGCCAAGCTGAACCACCTCGCCGCGGCCGAAGGAAGGCAATACGTTGAGGATCACGGCAAATACGAAGATTAACAGGATCCCGATCAGGAAGGTCGGCAGTGAAACGCCAATCAGGGACAGGGACAGCATCAGGTGCGAGACCCAGGAATCCCGGTTGAGCGCGGTAAATATCCCCATGGGGATACCGATCAGCAGGGCGATGAGGGCCGACAACAGGCTCAGTTCCAGGGTTGCCGGCAGCCGTTCTTCGATGATTTGCGCGACCGGGCGTTTTTGCTGGTAGGAAATCCCGAAATCGAATTGGCTGGCACGTTTTATAAAGCGGGCGAACTGTATGTAGGTGGGATCATTCAGACCCAGTGCTTCGCGCACCTGCTCGCGTTTTGCATCTGAAGACTGGATACCGACCAGATTGGTGATGGGATCGCCGACGTAGTTGAACAGCGAAAAGGCGATGATCGATACCCCCAGCATGACCACGATGGACTGCAGGATGCGGCGCAGTATAAAGGCGATCATCGCTGGGGAAAGTTCATGGAGATGTCTGATCGGAGCAAGTGTATCTGCTCTGAGGGTTGGCCGGAATAAAGTACGCCCGGGCCAGCGGCCCGGGCGTCAGGAGCATGGGTTTACTTTATGTTGATATACCACCAGTGCAGGGCATTGTCAGGCCGTTGCGCGACTGTGACGCCCTTACGCACGCCCCAGGACAGGGCCTGCTGGTGCAGGGGGATGTAGCCCACATCATCCTGCACGATTTTGTAAGCCTCGGAGATCATTGCCTGGCGTTTTTTCTGATCCACTTCGCTGCCGATCTTCTTCGACAGTTCGGTGACCCGCGGGTTGCCGTAGCCGCCGCCATTCCAGGCCAGGCCGCCGTCCTTGGGCGGCACCATCAAATGGGCGATGACACTGCCGGCATCCTGATCGTCCGGGATCCAGCCCAGCAGGTAGAAGCTGACGTCGTGCTTTTTCAGTTTCTGAAAATACTTGCTCTTGGTCTGCGCCAGCAAGTTCACCTTGACGCCGACCTTGGCCAGCATCTGCACCACCGCCCCACATATCGCTTCATCATTGACATAACGGTCGTTGGGGCAGTCCATCTGCAGTTCGAAGCCGTTCGGGTAGCCCGCGTCCGCCAGCAGTTGCCTGGATTTTTTTGGATCATAAGGCAGGCGGTGATTGAGGGAGGCATCAAAGCCGTTCAGCCCGGGTGAGAGAATCAGACCCGCCGGGGTCGAAGCGCCACGCATAACCTTCTTCTTGATGGCGTTGATATCGATGGCCTGGTAGAAGGCCTGGCGCACGCGCTTGTCCTTGAAGGGATTTTTACCTTTGACATTGGAATACAGCAGTTGATCCCGTTCCTGGTCCATACCCAGAAAAATAGTGCGGAACTCAGGACCCTGCATGACCCGGGCGACCCCGGATTTGTTGATGCGGTCCACATCCTGTACCGGCGCCGGGAACATCATGTCGAGCTCTCCGGACAGCAGCGCGGCGGTGCGGGTGGCGGCGGACTTGATGGGGGTGAAGATGACTTTGTCAACATTGAAATGCTGATTGGGCAGATCCCACCAGTCCTTGTTGATGACCAGCACCGTACGCACCCCGGGCTCACGGCTGACCAGCTTGAAAGGGCCGGTGCCATTGGCGTGCAAAGTGGCGTAGTTCTCAATATTTTTACCGAGGTTGACCGGTTCGGTGGCACCATTCGCCTCGGCCCATTTCTTGTCCATCATGTACCACAGGGCGATGGTGTTGAGCAGAATCGGGTTGGGCTCCTTGGTGACCAGATCCACCGTGTAATCATCAATCTTGTTGGCGGCGGCAATGGAGCCGACATAGCTGGTCATGTCCGCACCATCGGCCTGGGCGCGTTTCAGAGAAAACACCACATCGTCGGCACTGAAAGTGTCACCGTTGTGAAACTTGACGCCCTTGCGCAGAAAGAAACGCCAGGTGGTGGGGTTGATCAGTTTCCAGCGGGTGGCCAGCGCCGGTTGTAACTCCATATTCTGATTGTAACGAACCAGGGGTTCGTGAATGTTGTTGTGGAAGGCGGTGGAGAAATTTTCCGCCAGGGCATAGGGATCCATGGAGGCGACATCCCCCTGGAAGGCAAAGCGAAAGGTTTTCGCCATCCCGGGGCTGGTAATGGACAACAGGGCAATGGCCAGCAGTCCGCTGAGGAAGGTTTTGGTGCGCATGAACGTCCTCCTTGTAAGGATTTAATTATGGCCGGAAAAGGCACAACTTATTGTCACTGCCTGCCAGGAACACAGCCGTAAGTAACCGCATGCGGATTGCGTCATCCGGCGTTGGCCGCAAGCCGGAACTCCCGGTGGCTGGTTACGCGGACTATCTTAATGCAAGCCGGATTGATTGGCACGACCAGTCGGGCGAATGTCACTCAACCACCATCGACGCTCAGAACCTGGCCGGTAATCCAGGCCGCCTGGTGACTGGCGAGAAACAATACTGCGGCACTGATATCGCCAGGCTGGCCCAGTCTGCGCAGGGCAATACTGTGGATCAGTTGTTGCTGGCCCGCGGGGCCCAGCGCCTGCCATTGCCGCTCACTGCTAGGGTTGGAGCGGATAAATCCGGGTGCCACGATGTTGACGGTGATGCCGAATGGTCCGAGTTCATGGGCCAGTTGCCGGACCAGGCCGATTTGACCCGCCTTGGCGCTGGCGTACGCCTGGATCCCGGTCAGGCTGACTCCCAGGCCGGCCCGGCTGGAAATGGTAATAATGCGTCCCTGGCCCTGAGATTTCATACCCGGTGCCACGGCCTGGGCGAGATAAAAGGCCGCGCTCTGATTGACGGCCAGGATGGCCGCCCAGTCCTCGCTGCTGACCTGCTCCAGGGGTTGGCCGCTCTGGCCGCGTACGCCCCCCGCCGAATGCACGGCGATGTCGAAACCCCCGGCCTCCTCGACGAGTGCAGCCAGAGCCTTTGGGTCGCCGCAGTCCAGGCAGCGTGCGGTCGTTTCCCAGGGTGTGCCCCTGGCGGTTCGTTGCAGGCCCTCGGCATCGATATCGGTTATCCAGACCTGGCCGCCGGCCGCGCAAAAATCATGGGCAATGGTTGCGCCGATGCCCTGGGCGGCGCCGGTCACGAGAACCCGTCGATTCGGAAAATCAATCTGCATGGCAATCCTTCAGTCGATCCAGGTTGTCCCAGGACAGGGGCCGGCGGCCCGCCTCAATATCATGGATCAGGCTGATCAGGCAGCGGGTCAGGGGCATCTGCAGATTCAGGGCCTCACCCGCATCGGCGGCCAGGCCGAGTTGCGCATCCACTTCAGTTTTGCGTTTGCGCACCGCCAGGTCGCGCCAGATCCCACTGTGGGTTTTCACGGATTTTCGGTTGTGGGCCGCCATGGCGATAAAGGAAACCTCCATTGACTGTGCAGCGGCGCCGGGGGCAAAGGCTTCGGGCCGGTAGCCATTAAAGCCCAAGGCGCGAATCCGTTTGGCTACGGCCACCGCGGTTATTTCCCGGGCCAGGGCAGCCAGAACCGGCCGGTAGGCCGTCGCTTCCAGTACTTCGGCGATGCTGCTGTCGGTCAGCGCGGTGGCAAACAACAGGGCGCCGTACCCCATCTTGCCCCACAGATAGCCGTCGATATTGTCGGTGGTGATGGCGGCGGGATCGAAGTCCTTGAGGATCCGGTGCAGGGCCTCCAGGCGTGGGGAAGCCCGGCCGTCCAGTTCGCCGACGACCACGGCACCCCGGCCGCCATACAGTATGCGCCCCGGGCCAAGATAGTCGGCACCGAAATTGATGAAGGCTCCGACGGTCCGGGGCACGGTGACGTGACGGCCAATGAGCGACTCATTGAGGCCGTTCTGCAGGGAGACCACGCAGCCGTCCGCCGCCAGGTGAGTGGCCAGTGCCCTGCAAGCCTGTTCCGTATCCTGCGCTTTGGTGCACAGGAAGATACACCGGTAACGGCCCTGCAGTTGTGGCGCCAGCCAGGCGGGTGCTCCAACCGTGAAGTTTTCCAGGGGGCCTTCTATCCGCAGTTGCCCGGCGTTAATGGCCGCGACATGTTCAGGTACGATGTCAGTGAAATGTATCCGATGTCCGGCACGTACCAGAGATGCCCCTATGGTCGCACCGATAGCGCCCGCGCCCCAGATTAATATGGGCTCCAGGGCGTCCTCGGCAGTGTGGCGCAAGTCTTATTCCCAGGGTCCGTTAATCAGATCCCGGGTCTCCGCCACTGCCACATCCCACAGTTGCTGCATGATCGCATCGGCTTTCTGATAGTCGCCGCCGTAATTTCCATCACCAATGTAGTCTCTGACCTGCTGGGGATTGAGCAACCGCAGGTGGTCCAGATCCGCCATGGGTTTTTGTTTCTCCGGCACTGCGACGTCACGCAGGCGGGTCCAGGGGAAATTCTCCATCCAGGAGGCATGGCTGGCGACCGGGTCGATGGCCTTGACCTTGGCCCAGGTCTTCGGTGCCATCCACCAGTTATGGAAGCGGATCCGGGTGTCGGTGTTACGGGCCATCCATTCCTGAGCCATGGCGGCCACCGGATTGTTACCCCCGTGACCGTTGACGATCAGAATGCGCCGGAAGCCTGCGTTGTGGAGGCTGTCCAATACATCCCGGGCCACGGCGAGGGCGGTTTCCACCCGCAGTGAAACCGTACCGGGAAACCGCGTGAAGTATGGAGTAATGCCGTAGTTCAGACGGGGAAAGACCGGCACCTCCAGCACCTCGGCGGCATCGACCGCGACTTTTTCGCTGAGAATGCTGTCCACAGACAAGCTCAGATATGCATGTTGTTCGGTGCTGCCGATGGGCAGGACACAACGATTATCCCGGTTCAGGTAATCCTCGACCTGCATCCAGTTCAATTCTTCAATTCGCATGATGGTGCTTCCTGTCGAGACGATTCAGCCGCGTCGGTATCGCATCCGCGGCTGCCCAGGGTTCTGTTCGGTACTACTCCATCATTCACCACCTGGACCTGACAGATAATCCAGGCCGGAGCCTGTCGGGAGTAAGATGCTCTACTGTCTCGAAACCACTTTCCCTCGCTATGAGCCACTAACTCCGACAGGCTCCTAGTGTAGCCGTGTTTGTCTGACCAGGGGCAACGGGAACATCCTATATACACCCGGGGGATCCTGGCACGGTGCGGCCGGGTCAGGCCCGCACGGTATCCGGAATCCCCTTGCCCGGTGGCGCGGGTCCAGTGTTCCCGGATTGGCCCTGAATTTCCTCGATGGCTTCGCCGATGGCATCGAAAACCAGCATGATGGAACCGTGGCGTGAAACCAGATCCTGGGCGGCCTGCAAAATGGCCAATTGCTGCCAGTCGCCGTGTGGTGGCGGTCCATTTTCCTTGAGCATTCCGTGCATGGTTTCACGCAGGGCTTGCAGCTCCGTTGCCGGACGGCCCACTACCCGGGCCCCGACCATGGCCGCGGCGGCCGCACCCAGGGTGCAGGCGCGTACTTTTTGACCGAAGCCTTCAATAATGCCATTGCGCAGTTTCAGATCGACACTGATCTGGCTGCCGCACAGGGGGCTGACCATGGTTACGGTGGCATCCGCATCCTCAAGGCGCTGGCTGTTGGGGATATTCTGGGATAAATCCAGAACCTGGCTGTACAGTGCTTGCAGTTCCTGTTCGTTCATGAGGAGTGAGCCTGACTCAGCCGGCCGCGCTGGCGGCCAGCTCCTGGCGCGCGGTGTTATGGATGGCTTCCAGCATCGAGTGCAGGCCGTTTTTGCGGGTCGGACTGAGGTGTGAATCGAGTCCGATGGATTGAATAAAGTCGGGCTGGGTCGCCACTATCTCCTCGGCGCTTCGATCGCTGTAGACCCGCAACAACAGGGCAATCAGACCGGAGACAATGGCGGAATCACTGATGGCGTCGAAATGAATTCGGTCGCCCACGACTTGATGATGAATCCATACCTGAGACTGGCAGCCGTACAGGCGGTAATCATCGGTGCGCCAGCAGGCGGGGAATTCGGGTAACTTACGGCCGAGGTCGATCAAATACTGGTAACGATCGGTCCAGTCCTCGAAGAATGAAAATTCATCGATCAATTCCTGCTGAATTTCGGAGCAGGGGGTGGTCACGGCGGTTTCGGGGGCAGGCATGTGCATCAGTCCCGGATCTTACGTTGCAGGTGCGGAAGGGAGTCATCATCACCCTGGACCATATAGCGTTTTTCACCCTCGCTGGCGGTGACATTTTCATACACCCCGTGATCGCGTTTCACGAGCTTGGTAAAACCCATATTGCGCAACTGCGCGTTGCCGGTCCTGACCAGGGTGCCGGGGGCGCGGGTGAAGACTCGCCGGACCGGCGCGCCTGGATCGGTATCCCCCAGCGGGATCCCGGCGACATAGCAGACCTGGCCCCAGATACTGAGCTCCGTAGCCACGGGATGGCTGATTTCAACGGTGCGGCCGTTGGCTTCACAGTAGTAGTCGTAGACAGGCATCAGATGCTTTGAGATTGTAACAACAAGGCCGGGCCAGGATTGGTGCAGCGCACTTCCTGCCGGTGTTCCGGCTGTAATTATACTGTAATCAATCGCCCCGGTTACCAGCCTGGCCATCGCGCATAAAAATGCCCCGCGTCAAGCGGGGCAATGGTCAGGGAGACCAGGGGTTCAGGGCGACCAGGGGAGGAGGGATGTCGCCCTGAGATGCAAAGCAGTATGGCCCCTATACGGTTACCGGCAGATGTCCAGTGAATTACCGGTTGTTCATTCGTGCCTCCAGGGTTTTGGGCCGATAGGTTTTGGCCCGATAGCGGCGCATCAGCAACAGGCCCAGCCCAAATCCGGAATACAGCAAGGTGCTGCCTTCATCGACCTGAAAGGCCGTGGTCGGGCGAAACAGGCGCAGGTCATCGAGCGCCAGTTCATCACGACTGCCGTGACCACCGGCATCCGCAAGTTGCCACTCAAGGGTCACCAGAGCGCCCGGCGGCACGAGCGTATCTCCCAGAGAAATTGAGAAGGCCTGGCGGCGCCAGACTGGATGAGCCGCTGCCGCCAGTGGGGTGGAGAAGCGCACCAGTTGTATCCAGGGCTGGCCGGGTGTCGAGGCGCGCAGATTCACGCTGCTGCTGCGTGGCTGATCGTTAAAAGTCCACAGATTAAAATTCAGCCACAGATTGCTCCAGGATACTGGAGTTACATTGAGCACCCGCCGGAACAGGCTTCCAGGGGTCAGATTTGCACCGGTACTTTGCCAGCCGAGTGCATGACCGCCGGCGATTTCGAAAGCGTACAACCCACCGCCGCGTACCCGGCCGGGCGAACGCCCGCGGGCGCTGTCACCGCTGCTCAGCCGTTC
>Ga0114931_10010867_pt1 | contig 10794 bp, 11 predicted proteins | sample 2SBtaG_FD_89579 | JGI IMG/M metagenome (GOLD analysis project Ga0114931, IMG submission 89579) | Deep subsurface microbial communities from Kolumbo volcano to uncover new lineages of life (NeLLi) - 2SBTROV14_V59a metaG | ecosystem: Environmental > Aquatic > Marine > Volcanic | place: Kolumbo...
CGCCTCGGCGGCGTCGCGCGCCTGCTCATAGGTTTCCGCGACTACCGCGGCAATCGGATCGCCCACGTGGCGCGCGTACCCCTGTGCCAGCACCGGGTGGGCCGGCTCCTGCATGACTTCGCCGAAACGATCGGTGATCTGCCAGCCGCAGGGAATCCCGCCAACGCTCTCGAAATCCTTGCCGGTGAAAATCCGCACGACGCCCGGCATCTTCTCGGCGGCGCGGCTGTCGATCCCGTTGATCTTGCCGCGCGCCACCTGCGAGCGCAGGAAATAGACATGGGTCTGGTTGTGCAGATTGATGTCGTCGGTGTATTTGCCGTCTCCGGTCAGAAACCGGACGTCCTCGCGCCGCTTGTTGGCGGCGCCGATGCCGCCCTCTTTGGGCATGTCTTTGGGCATGTGTCTTCCTCCCTGAATTTTCTGACGCCGGGCCGAAAGCCTCCGGCCGCGCGGCGCGTCACATGTTGCGCCCTATTCGGCCGCCACCGTCATTTCCTGACCCGACGCCGCAAGTATCGCCTTGACGATGTTGTGATAGCCCGTGCAGCGGCACAGATTGCCTTCGAGATAGGCCCGTACCTCGGCTTCGGTGGGCTTGGGGTTTTCGGCCAGCAGCGCCGCCGCCGACATCACCATCCCCGGTGTGCAAAAACCGCATTGCAGCCCGTGATTGTCCTGAAAGGCCTGTTGCAAGGGGCTGAGCGTCCCATCGGGGGCGGCCATGCCCTCGATCGTCGTGACCTCGGCGCCATCGGCTTCGATCGCGAACATGGTGCAGGATTTCACCGCCCGCCCGTTGACATGCACGGTGCAGGCGCCACATTGGCTGGTGTCGCAGCCGACATGCGTGCCCGTCAGTTCAAGATCGTCGCGCAGGAACTGCGACAGCAGCCGCCGCCCCTCAACCTTTCCGCTCACGGGCCTGCCGTTCACGGTCATCGAGACCTGTGTCATGAAGTCCTCCCATTTCATCGTTTCACAAACATCATAGGCACGCCGCCCCCGCTTTGAGAACTGTTTTTAGCCCCGCCGCGAAAAAAAACCGCCTAACCCTCGCGCAGCTGCGGCCGGGTCGGAATTTCCTTCAGGAGCCCCCCAACCCCCATCGCGGCGATATCCGCCTCGCTCGGCACAAGTCCGCAGGCGATGCGCTCCAGCACCCAGTCGGCCCCGTTCAGCGCAAGCGAGCGTGCACAGCCCGGCAGGCCGATCACCGGGTGCTGTCCGAGGCGGCCGAAAAACATCAGGTTGCCGGGATCCACCGGGATGCCGAAGCGGCTGACCCGCCCGCCCGCCGCCCGCAGCGCCGCCGGGGCGGTGTCGTCGATGTCCGAGGTTGCCGAGGCGGTGAGGATCAGGATCATCTCGCCCTGCGCCCGCGTCATCGCGGCGGCCAGCGCGGCCGTTTCATGCGGCGTGTCGAGAACCTCGCGCAGACCGATGCCCAGCGCCGCCAGCCGGGCACGGGTCGCGCGTTTGCCCTTGCGGTCGGCCTTGGTGGTGTCGCGCGCCGTATGGGTCACGATCAGCGTGGCATCGCCGAAAAGCGGCGTCTTCACCGTCATGGCGCCGCGCGCCAAGGTGGCGGCGCGCGTCAGGGCCGGGTGCGCGACGCCATAGGAAATGATCTTGACGGTGGCCACCATGCCATCGGCGCGGGTGCGGGCATAGGGCGCAAGCGTGGCGATGGTGATCATCGCATCGACCCGGTTGGCGCCGTGCAGCGCGTCAACGTCCAGCGCCAGCACACCGGGCGCCGTCGCATAAAGATTGACCCGCCCGCTGTGGGCCCCGCCAAGGCGCAGATGGCACGCGTCCGCGTCAGGCGCCAGGGCCCGCGCCATCGCTTCGGCAGCGCCGTTTTCGTCAATATCACCGGCCGCCAGCCGGGCCACCGTAACCTGCGAATGCCCTGCGGCGCGCAGCGCCTCGATGTCGTCGGACTCAAGGATCGTGCCCTTTTTCAGAACCCGCCCGTTCAGGGGCTGCGAATGGGCCAGCACCTCGCCCGCCGCCTGCGCCAGCGGCACCGGGCCGAAACGCATCAGCCCTGCCTCAGGGTCTGGGTGATCTGCGCCATGATCGCCACCGCAATCTCTGCCGGGCTGCGCGCCCCGACATCCAGCCCGACCGGGGCATGTATGCGCGCGATATCGGCCTCTCCAAAGCCACTTTCCTTCAGCCGCGCCACCCGTTTGGCGTGGGTGCGGCCTGACCCCAGACAGCCCAGATAAAACACCGGCGCAGCAAGAGCGGTAACGATCGCGGGGTCGTCGATCTTGGGGTCATGGGTCAGGGTAACGACAGCGCAGCGCGCGTCCAGCCCCTGCGCCGCCAGGGCTTCGTCCGGCCAGTCCCCGATCACCCTGTCCCGCGGAAACCGCCGGGACGATCCGAACGCGTCACGCGGGTCGATCACCACCACGTCATAGCCCGCCAGGCGCGCCATCGGCACCAGCGACTGCGCGATATGGACGGCGCCGACGATCATCATCCGCAAGGGAGGGTTGTGGATTGCGACAAAGGTCTCGCCATCTTCCTCGACCCCCGACCGATCGGCGCGAAAGCGCTCGGTAAACGCGTCGTGCCCCGCCAGCCGCCGGGTCCAGCTTTGGGTGTTCACCACATAGGCGACGGGGTTGCGCGCCGCCCGCGCCGCCACCAGATCCGCCAGCATCGCTTCGCTGATCGCCGGCCCGACCGGCTCCAGCAGAATGCGGATGGTGCCGCCGCAGGCCAGACCGACCTCAAAGGCGGTCTCATCGGCGACCCCAAACTCCAGAACCCGGCTCTGCCCGTCGGCCAGCGCCTCAGCGGCTTCGACCACCACCGCCCCTTCGACGCAGCCCCCCGACACCGAGCCCATCATCTCGCCCTCGCCCGACACCGCCAACTGGCTGCCGACCGGGCGCGGCGCACTGCCCCAGGTCTGCATCACAGTCGCCAGCACCGCGCCCTTGCCCGCCCGGTGCCAGGCCAGGGCGGTTTCGGGGATGTCATCATATCCCGGGGGGGCAGTGGTATCGCTCATTGGCGGCGGGTGACCCTTGCTTGAAAACAGTTGTTGCTTGCCGAACGCAGATCGACATAGGCCACCTTGGCACCGCACAGCACCGCTTCGCAAGCCCGCTCTAGCCCCGCGGCACTCACAATCCGGCCGGTGCCATAGATGATGCGATGATCCGCACCATAGGCTTTCAGCAGAAACTGCGGGCTGTCGCGCAGGATCGGCAGCATTTCCCGGCTCTCATAGGGTGCGCAGGGATCAGCGCACAGAAAGATCGGCCCGGTCTCGGCATAGGGTTGCAAGGCCGGGAAAGGACGCGCCGCGCAGATCAGCATCGGAGCGCCCTGCGCAATGTAATCGAGACAATGGCGGCACGGATTGCCCGCCCCGTCCGAGGTCACGCGCTCGGCCGGCAACCCATAGTCGTCCGGGCCGCCGCCGCGCACCAAAGCCACCCAACGGCTGTCATAGGGGTGATAGATCAGGGTCATCGGGGCCTACCGCCATTCGGACGACGCCAATCAACAGCAGCCCACCCGCGCAAGCGATCCGAAACATGCGCAAAATCGCGCCCGTAGCGCCTCTCACTCACGGATAGCCGGACGCCCGGCCGCGGGTTTGAAAATCCTTCGCCCCACAAAAGGGCGACGGCCGCAAGGTTCCCCCTGCGGCCGCCCAATTTCCTGAGTGCACCGTCCCTATTCGGCCGGCGCGGGATGCCCCGCTTCGGAGCCCGACAGGCGCTCGGGCAGCACAAAGGCCACCAGCACGAAGACAAGCCCCAGCACAAGGCCCAGCACATCCCCGTTGATCGCGGTCAGACCGTCGAATTTCGAACCCGGAATGGTGCCCAGCGTCACCTTGCCGCCACCGATCTTGGCCAGCAGGCCCCAGGCCTTGGCCGTGGGATAGAACGCCATGTAGGCGGCCGCGCCCAACAGCCCGCCGGCGATGAAGAACAGCGCGTCCTTGCGCCCGGTCGCGGCGGCGGCGACCCCGGTGCCGGGGCAGAAGCCGGCAATCGCCCAGCCCGTCCCCAGCAGGATTCCGCCCAGGAAGACACCGACTTCGGCCGCTTTCACCGACATGTGGCCGACATCGACAAGGCCCAGCATCTGGCCGCCGAACATCAAAATCGAACCGACCCCGATCGCCAGCAGGATCGCCTTGGCGAGGTTGAGGTTGGTCAGGTTCAGCATCTTGAGAATATATTGCGGATTGGTGGCGCCGATACGATCCAGCACGTAGCCGAAAATCGCCCCGATCACCAAAGCATAAACGATCGTCATGGCTCAGCCCTCCTTCTTGTACATCAGCATCGCCACCGGAACCGCCGCACCAAAGGCGCCCAGCGTGAAAATATAGCCCGACAACGAGGTCTGCATCATCCCCGACATCATGTGCCCGGATGTGCAGTCCCCCGCCAGACGCGCGCCGAACAGCACGATGAAACCGCCGACAAAGGCCGCCGCATAGCGTCTTGCATGGCTATCCCCGAAATTGGCGCGCCAGACCTGCGGCATCACCCGTTCGTCCCTGGGCACCCAGCCGCGCCCCGCCGCCGAAGCGGCCGCGCCAACCATCATCGCCAGCACGAAGACAAAGCTGTAGTTCAGCGGATTGGCCACATGTTTGGCATATTTGCCGCCCGATTTCGCCAGATAGGCGTTGCTCGAGGTGTATTTTCCGTCGTCGGTCTGCGTGACGACCGAGCTGTCGACCGCGTTCCAGGCAATGCCGTCCAGAATCACGAACTGGGTCGAAACCCCGATCGGTTTGACAAGAAGCACCGCCAGAAAGAACACGAGGCCCAGCGCCACCCCTCCGATTTTCCAGTTGAGTATCATGAGAAGTCCTCTCTCATTGCGAATGGTCACATATGGTATTCAATATTTTGCATATCTAGCTGACGACCACCAGAGACGTCCTTGATCGAAGTCAATTTGCCGCAACGCGCCGGGATCCTCGCGCAAGCTGCGCGTTGAGCAGGGCGTTTGCTTGGCCCCGCCCGATACCCCCGCCCGGTCTCCGGGGGTCAGAGCTGATCCGGCAAGACCCCCAACGTGGCCAGCAGGCGGGCCTTTTCACCGCCGTCCTCACGGCGCGACAGCGCCAAGGCCAGCCCTTCGAGGGAGGCGATATTGTGGCCGGCGCGAAAGCTGTCCACATGTGGCAGCATGGCCCGGATGCCGGCCGCCTTGGGTGCGAATTCTTCCCAACGCAACAAGGGGTTGAGCCAGATCAGACGGCGCGCGGACAGCTGCAGGCGCTGCATTTCGCGGGCCAGATCGCCGGGCGCATCACGGTCCAGCCCGTCCGAGATCAGAACCACCACCGCGCCCTGCCCCAGCACCCGACGCGACCAGTCGCGGTTGAACTCATGCAGACAGGCGCCAATCCGCGTGCCGCCCTCCCAATCCTGCGCCTCGGCCCCGGCGGCGGCCAGGGCGGCGTCCACGTCGCGGGTGGCCAGATGGCGGGTGATGTTGGTCAGACGGGTGCCGAAGGTAAAGCCGTACACCCGCGCCCAGCCGGCGCCTTTCTGGTTGGCGACGGCATGCAGAAAATGCAGCGCGGCGCGCGAATATTGCGACATCGAGCCCGAAATGTCGCAGAGCACCACCAGATTGGGCCAGCGGATGCGGCGCTTTTTCAGGGCCGGTTCGTGCAGCTCGCCACCCTGGCGCAGGGCAGCGCGCAGGGTGCGGCGCCAGTCGGGCCGCCGTCCCCGCGGATGGGCCTGCATCCGCCGCGCCGCGATCGGACGCATCGGCAGGCTGAGGCGCGCCAGCATGCGTTTGGCCTCGGCCATCTCCGCAAGGCTCATTTGCTCGAAATCGAGACTGCGCAGACGCTCCTCGCCCGACATGGTGCGGCTGGCGTCGATCTCGATCTGCGTCTCTTCGGCCGCAGCGTCGCTCTCGGGCAAATCGCGCACCACCCCTTCGAGCAGCGCCTCGGCGGCGCGTTTTTCGGCGGCGCGGGGGCGACGATCGTGCTGCACCCCGCGCACCGAAGGCAGCATCAGCGCCATCATGTGCTCCAGAAAGCGCGGGTCGCGCCAATAGAGGCGAAACACCTGCGCAAAGATCGCCCGTTCCTCGGGGCGGGTCACGAAACAGGCGTGAAGCACCCAGTAGAAATCTCGCTTGTCGCTGAACCCGGCCGCGGCCACCGCACGGCTGGCTCGGATAACCCTGCCGGGCCCGACGGACAGACCCGCGGCGCGCAAGGCGCGGGCAAAATGGGTGATGTTCTCCAAAAGCTTGCCATCTTCGGGGATGTCCAGAGGCGGCAGTTCAACCATCGCAACCTTTCCCCATCCCTGTGCCACCAATGGCCCCGCCGGACACAAGAAAGTCTTTAGGCCTCCGGCGGGGATATTTCGGGCGAAAAAGAAGCATCACACCGGCTCCAGCGCCGCCTTGGCCTGATCGAGGATGCGGGTTGCCTCGGCGCCCGCGATGCGCTGAATATCGTCCTGGTATTTGAGGATCGCCCCCAGCGTGTCGGCAATCACCTCGGGGGAAAGATCAATCACATCCAGCGCCAGCAGGCATTTGGCCCAGTCGATGGTTTCGGCGACACCGGGTTTCTTGAACAGATCCTCGGTGCGCAGCGCCTGCACGAAGGCCACCACCTCTCGTGACAGCCGCTCGCTGGCCTCGGGGGCGCGGGCGTGCAGAATTTCCATCTCGCGCGTGAAATCGGGGTAGTCGACCCAGTGATACAGGCAGCGGCGCTTCAGGGCGTCGTGCACCTCGCGGGTGCGGTTCGAGGTCAGGATCACGATCGGCGGCTCGGGCGCCTTGATGGTGCCCAGTTCGGGGATCGTGACCTGAAAATCGCTGAGCGCCTCCAGCAGGAAGGCCTCGAACGGCTCGTCGGTGCGGTCCAGCTCGTCGATCAGCAGCACCGGGGCGCCACCGGGCTGGGGGCTCATCGCCTCCAGCAGCGGCCGGCGGATCAGGTACTCCTCGCTGAACAGCTCCGACTGCAGACTGTCGCGGTTGGCCTCGCCGGTTGCCTCGGCGGTGCGGATCGCCACCATCTGAGCCGCGAAATTCCATTCGTAGACCGCGCTGGCGGCATCCAGCCCCTCGTAGCATTGCAACCGGATCAGACGGCGCCCCAGCCCGGCGGCGATGGCCTTGGCGATCTCGGTCTTGCCGACCCCCGCCTCGCCTTCCAGAAACAACGGCCGCTCCAGTCGCAACGCCAGAAACACCACCGTCGCCAGGGCCCGGCCGCAGATGTAATCCTGCCCGGCCAGCATTCGCTGCACCGCGTCGATCGAGCCGGCCCCGGCCTCCCCTGTGGTCTGGTCTGTCATGGCACTGATCCTCCTGCCGCCAAGAGGCCACGCGCGAGGGCGCGCGTCAAGCCATCGGTGCCGGGGCGGCGGCGCTATCCGGAAAGGTTTCGTTGCAATTGAGACGATTGCCCCGCGCCGCCAGTTTTGCCACAAGGGCACGACAGGATTGCAAGGAGAGACCGATGACCCGCCCCAGCCTGAGCCCCAAGGACGCCCCCGATCTCGCCCCCTTTGAGTGGCAGGATGCCCTATTACTGGAATCGCAGCTGGAGGAGGACGAACGCATGCTGCGCGACGCCGCCCGCGTCTTTGCGCAGGACCGTCTGCAACCCGGCGTGATCGCCGCCTACCGCGAGGAAACGGTGGCCCCCGAGATATTTGCCGCGATGGGTGCGGCCGGTCTTCTCGGCCTGACGGTGCCTGAACAATACGGCGGGCTCGGCGCCAATTACGTGACTTACGGGCTGGTGGCGCGCGAAATCGAGCGCGTCGACAGCGGCTACCGCTCGATGATGAGCGTGCAAAGCTCGCTGGTGATGTATCCGATCTATGCCTACGGCACCGAAGCACAACGCCGCAAATACCTGCCCGGTCTCGCGGAAGGTCGCCTGATCGGCTGTTTCGGCCTGACAGAGCCCGACGCGGGATCGGACCCCGGCAGCATGAAAAGCCGGGCCGAGAAGACCGCCACCGGCTTTCGGCTGACCGGCAACAAGATGTGGATTTCAAATGCCCCGATCGCCGATGTATTCGTCGTCTGGGCCAAATCGGACGCCCATGACGGCCAGATCCGGGGGTTCGTGCTCGAAAAGGGCACCGCCGGTCTGTCGGCCCCCAAGATCGGCGGCAAGCTGAGCCTGCGTACCTCGGTCACCGGCGAGATCGTGATGCAGGGGGTCGAGGTTGGCGAGGACGCGCTGCTGCCGCATGTGGAGGGGCTGAAGGGGCCCTTCGGCTGTCTCAACCGGGCCCGCTATGGCATTGCCTGGGGGGCGTTGGGGGCGGCTGAATTCTGCTGGCACGCGGCGCGGCAATACGGGCTCGACCGCAACCAGTTCCACCGCCCGCTGGCCCAGACCCAACTGTTTCAACGCAAACTCGCGGACATGCAGACCGAGATCACGCTCGGGCTGCAGGCCGCGCTGCAGGTCGGGCGCCTGATGGACGCGGCCGAGGCCGCCCCCGAGATGATTTCGCTGATCAAGCGCAACAATTGCGGCAAGGCGCTGGAGATCGCGCGCATGAGCCGCGACATGCACGGCGGCAACGGAATCTCGGAGGAATTTCAGGTGATGCGCCACATGGCAAACCTTGAAACCGTCAACACCTACGAGGGCACCCACGACGTGCATGCGCTTATCCTGGGCCGGGCCCAGACCGGGCTGCAGGCGTTTTTCTAGCGGCGCGCGCCAACCCAAAAGGAGATGCGTCGTGAGTTTTCAGATGTGGCTTGCCTTCATCGCCGCGTCGGGCGTGCTGCTGATCATCCCCGGACCGACCATTCTTCTGGTGATGAGCTATGCGCTGTCGCAGGGACGCCGGGTTGCGGTTGCGATGGCGCTGGGGGTGGCGCTCGGCGATCTGATCGCGATGACCGCATCGCTGGTCGGGCTTGGGGCGCTGGTGATGGCCTCAGCGACACTGTTCGGGGTGCTGAAATGGCTGGGCGCGGCCTATCTGGCCTTTCTGGGGCTACGCCTGCTGCGCCATCCGCCGGAGATGAGCGGGGCGACAGAAGCCGCGCCGAGACCGGCATCCGCCGTCTTCGTTCACGCCGCGGCGGTCACGGCGCTGAACCCGAAAAGCATAACGTTCTTCATGGCTTTCGTGCCGCAGTTCATCAATGAAAACGCGCCATTGGGGCCGCAGTTCATCCCCCTGATTGCCAGCTTTGTCAGCCTCGCGGCGCTGAACGCTCTGGCCTATGCGCTGCTGGCCGCCCGGCTGCGCGGGGGCATTCGTCGCGCGGCGACCCTGCGCTGGATGGGGCGGGCCGGCGGCGCGGCACTGATCGGCATGGCGGGTCTAGCCGCCGCCGCCCGGCGCTGAAGCGAGGCGGCAGCGGCGCCGCCGGCCGGGAAATTTGCGCAACAGCCGAGGGCATAGACCTGGGGTCGGCGTCGTGCTCTGGTCGCCGCCCCCTGTTGCCGGCAAACCGCGGACACCAGGTGAAATTGTCTAAAATATCTGGAAACATTGACTGATTTTGCCTTTGATGGCAGTCATATCGGAAACAATAAGGTGCTACTCTGTCGCCCTCACGCGGGTCCCCGCGGCGGTCGGCAGCACGAGAATGGGCAGAACAGATATGGTTTTCACGGCACGCCGCCCCTGGCGGGTAGCGCGGCAGGCGTAAGGATGCGCATCACCGCCGTCACCTGCGTCAAGAACGAAGGACCCTTCCTGCTGGAATGGATCGCCTTTCACCGTGTGTTGGGGATCACGGATTTCCTTTTCTATTCCAACGACTGCACCGATGGTACCGATGCACTGCTCGATGCGCTGGCCACCCGGATCAACCTTGTCCACCTGCCCAACCCGGCCGAGGGGCGCAACTATCAGATGGAGGCCCTGAAAGACGCCCGTCGGCAGGACGTGGTGCAAGAGGCCGACTGGATCTGGGTCGCCGATGTCGATGAATTCCTCAACATCCACGTCGGGCGCGGCACCATCCCCGAACTGATCAAGGCCTGCGGCACGCCGGCGGCGATTTCGATAACCTTCCAGTTTTTCGCCAATTGCGGGGTCGAGGCGTATGAGGACAGGCCGGTGATCACCCAGTTCCCATGCTCGCACAACCCCGATCTGTGGTGCGACCAGACCGCGATCGAGGTCAAGACCCTGTTCCGCCACGACTTTCCGGCGCAATATCTGGGCGCCCATCGGCCTTTTCTGCGCAAAGGGCTGAAAAAGGGGCAGCGGCCAGAATGGACCGATGGCTCGGGCCGCGGCGTGCCCTTCAAATTCAAGATCGCCGCCAACAAACGCCGTATCCGCAAGTTTCCCGCCGCCGGGGCGCGCAAATTCGCGACTCTCAACCATTATGCGCTGCGCTCGCTCGACAGTTACCTCGTGAAAAACGACCGTGGTGACGTCAACCGCGAGAACCGCAATTTCGATGACAGCTATTGGCGCGAGCGCAACGACGATGCCTGGCATGATGACAGCATCCTGCGCTATCTGCCACGTCTGAAGGCCGAAATGGAGCGCCTGAAAAAGGATCCCCTGATCCGGGAGCTGCACGAGGATTGCGTCAGCCGCCATCGCGCTACCTTGGCGCGCCTGATGAAGGACAAGAGCTATGTCGCCCTGCGCGCCTAACTCATGAAGGCCCCCGTCATCCCCCCCGCCGAACTGAAACTCATTTCGGAAATTTCGTAAAAGGTTCAAAGGCATGAAAACGCCTCTTAAAGTCATAAACCTGGGGCTTCCCAAGTCCGGAACCACCACCTTGGGCGAGGCCCTGAAG
>Ga0114931_10010868_pt1 | contig 10794 bp, 10 predicted proteins | sample 2SBtaG_FD_89579 | JGI IMG/M metagenome (GOLD analysis project Ga0114931, IMG submission 89579) | Deep subsurface microbial communities from Kolumbo volcano to uncover new lineages of life (NeLLi) - 2SBTROV14_V59a metaG | ecosystem: Environmental > Aquatic > Marine > Volcanic | place: Kolumbo...
CTTTTCGAGCATGTGAAGCGGCATATCGCCGACGGCATCCGCTCGGGCAGCTACGGGCCGGGCGCCAAGCTGCCCTCGGAAAGCGCCCTGGTCGAGGCCTTCGGCGTCTCGCGGATGACCGTCAACCGGGCCTTCAGGGATCTGAGCCAGGAGGGGATCATCTATCGCGTGCAAGGGGTCGGCTCCTTCGTCAGCGACCCGGAGCCGAAGGAATCCCTGCTCGAGCTCCAGGATATCCGCGACCGGATTGAAGCGCAGGGCGAGATCCATCATTGCCGCTTGATCTTGACGCGATCCGAGATCGCCGCCGGCCGCACGGCGGAACTGTTCGAATCCGCCAACGGCTTTCGCCTGGCGCATGTGGAGATCGTCCACTACGCCGGCGATCTGCCCTTGCAACTGGAACGCCGCTTCGTGCGCTCGAGTTTCGCCCCGGCGTTCCCCGACATTGACTTCGAGAAACAATCGACCTTCGCTTATCTGCAATCGATCGCCCCGGTCTCGGAGTTGGAGCAGCAGGTCGAGGCGGCGCTGCCGGACGCGGCGGAGCAGGGCGCCCTCGACCTCGAACCCAGCCATCCGGTCTTGCGCGTTCGCCGCCGCACCTGGGCGGGTTCTTCCGTGGCGGGCGCCTCGGTCGTGACGCTGAGCTATTTCTCCTACCCTTACGAGAGATACCGGGTCGTGGCCCGCGTGACCATGGCGCCCAGATGAGGCTGGCGGCCTCGATCGCGGACCTGAGAAGCATGACCGAAAAGGCCATCCCCAAGGCCCTGTTCGAATATGTTTCCGGCGGCTCCTACGAACAAATCACCTTGCGCGCCAACAAGGCGGCCCTCGACGCCATCGCGCTGCGGCAACGGGTTCTGGTCGATGTGTCGGAGCGCTCGCTCGCCGCGACCATGCTGGGCCGGCGGGTAAGCTGCCCCATCGCCCTGGCGCCCACCGGCCTCTCCGGGCTGGTCCATTCCGACGGCGAAATCCACGCCTGCCGCGCCGCCCAGGCCGCCGGCATTCCTTATACGCTGAGCACCGTGTCGATCTGCTCGCTGGAGGACGTGGCGGCGGCCGTGGACGCGCCGTTCTGGTTCCAGCTCTACGTCATGCAAGATCGCGATTTCACCAAGTCGCTGATCGAGCGGGCGGCGGCCGTGGGCTGCGACACGCTGGTCATGACCGTCGATCTTCAGGTCCAGGGCCAGCGCTACAGCGATATCAGGAACGGCATGTCCGTGCCGCCGCGCCTGACCCCCGGCAACGCGCTCGACATCATGCTCAAGCCGCGCTGGGCGCTCGGTGTCCTGTGCGGCAAGCGCAAGAATTTCGGCAACCTGGCGGGGCGGGTCGCCGGGGTCGAGGGGGTGCGGTCGATGGCCGAATGGACGGCGCGCCAATACGACCCCACCGTGAGCTGGCGCGACGTGAGCTGGGTTCGCTCGCTGTGGAAGGGCAATCTCGTCCTCAAGGGCATCCTCGACCCGGAGGATGCGCGCCGCGCCGCCGAATTGGACATCCAGGGCCTGATCGTGTCCAACCACGGCGGCCGCCAGCTCGACGGCGCGGTCTCCAGCGCCGCCGCCCTGCCCGAAATCGTCGCCGCCGTCGGCGACAAGGTCGAGGTCTTCGTCGACGGCGGCGTCACCACCGGCATGGACGTTCTGAAATACCTGGCCCTGGGCGCGCGCGGGGTCTTCATCGGCCGGGCCTTTCTCTATGGCCTGGGCGCCGGCGGCGCGGCGGGCGTGGCGCGGGCGATCGCCATCTTGCGCGACGAGTTATCCGTCGGCATGGCCCTGACCGGCCGCGCCGCGATCGCCGAGATCGACCCGGGGGTCCTGGCCGGCGATTGCTCGATCGTCGATTGACATGTCTATACAGGTACGATTAACCTAACTTGGCCATAGCTGGAGCGGCGTCACGTGGAGCAGGCCCAAGCGGTCGTCGAGATCAAGAATGTCACCAAGCGCTTTGGCGATTTCGTCGCGGTCAAACAGGCTTCGTTGTCGCTGAACAAGGGCCAGTTCCTGACCATCGTCGGGCCGAGCGGTTGCGGCAAGACCACGCTGTTGCGCATGGTCGCCGGGTTCATCGATCCATCGGAGGGCGCTATCGCCATCAAGGGGCAGCCTGTCGCGGATGTGCCACCCGCCAAGCGAAACATCGGCATGGTGTTTCAACGGCTGGCGCTGTTTCCCCATCTGACCGCCGCCCAGAACATCGCCTACCCCTTGCGCATGCGCCGCTTCGATCGCGCCGAGATCGCCGACCGGGTGGCGGCCTATCTGCGGCTGGTCAAGCTGGACGACTTGGGTGACCGGCGGCCGAACGAACTGTCGGGCGGGCAGCAGCAGCGCGTGGCCATCGCCCGGGCGCTGGTTTTCGAGCCCGACCTGTTGCTGGTCGACGAGCCCTGTTCCGCCCTCGACAAGAAGCTCCGCGAGGAAATGCAGCTCGAATTTCGCCGCATCCAACAAGAGCTCGGGGTGACGACCATCAACGTCACCCACGACCAACGGGAAGCGCTGGTCATGTCGGACCAGATCGTCGTCATGAACGGGGGCGAGATCCAGCAAACCGATACGCCCGAGGACATGTACCACGTTCCCGCCAACGGCTTCGTCGCCCGCTTCATCGGCATGACGTCGGTGCTGCGCGGCACCGCCGGGCCGGCCACGGCGTCGGCGCGGGAAGTGTGCGTCGGCGACGCCACGCTGTTGGCGCGAGGCGGCCAGCCCCTCGAGATCGGACAAGCCGTCGAATGCGCCATCCGGGCCGAACAAATCCGCATCCTCGACGATGCGTCCGACGACTTCGAGAACCGCTTCGAGGGAGTCGTCGCGCAGCGCATTTTCGAGGGCGACCGGATCGTCTATTCGATCCGCGTCCCCCTCCTCGGCGACGCGGAACTCTATGTCTTCGACCATGACCCGCTGCACAATCGGCGACACGCGGAACGGGCGGCCATCACCATCGGCTGGCACGCGGCGGACCTGTTCCCCTTTCCAACGCCCGAGACCTGATCCAACCAAGGCCAGAGACTCAATCCAACCAAGGGAGGTACCAATGAGCGACATGAGCAAATTTCCCATGACACGGCGGCGCTTCGTCCAAGGCGCGGCCCTCGGCGCCGGCGCCTTGATGGCCCCGTCCATCGCGTTCGGCCAGTCCAAGCCCGACGAGATCGTGGTTCGCGCCTGGGGCGGCGCCTGGGGCGATGCCCTGAAAGCCGGCGTGGCCGACGGCTTCACCGCCGAGACCGGCATTCCGGTACGTTTCGATTTCACCGAGGACAACGAAATCAAGCCGAAGATCTGGGCGGCGGTGGATCAAGGCCGGGTGCCGCCGATACACGTCAATTGGGATACCACCATCAACGCCACGATATCGGCGCGGCGCGGCGTCACGGTCGATTTGAGCGACCTGCCCAACCTCAAGGGCCTGTTGCCGATCGCCCATCCCGCCGGGCTGGAGGGCTATCCCTTCGTCAACACCTATTCCTATGTCTATGTTCTGGCCTATCGGCGCGAGGCCTTCCCCAATGGCGCGCCGACCAGTTGGCGGGTGATGCTCGACCCCAAATACAAGAAACGCTGCGCGCTCTACGACGATGGCATCGGCTTCACCTCGATCGCAGTGATCGCCGGCGGCGGCTCCATCGCCGACATTCCCGACAACATGAAGCCGGGCTACGATTTCCTCCGCCAACTCAAGAAGAACGAGCCGTTACTCGGCGAGGACCCCGATTTCACGACCTGGTTCCAGAACGGCGAAATCGACATCGCCTGCACGATTTCGGTCAATGCGCGGGCCGCCCGCCAGAACGGCATCGCGGTCGATTGGACCGTGCCCAAGGAGGGCGCCGAGGTCGATACCGACGGGCTGTGGATTCCGCGCGGCTTGCCCGAGAACGAGGAATACTGGGCCAAGCAGTTCGTCAACCACGCGCTGTCGCGCGACGCGCAAGCCAAATGGTGCTCGGCGCTCGGCCTGCCGCCGGTCTATCCCGGCCTGAAGCCGCCCGCCGATCTGGTCGGCGATCCGGCCTATCCGACCACGTCCGCGGACTTCACGAAGCTGGTGTCGATCCCGTCGCCGGTCCTGGTCGACAACCAGTCGATCTGGTTCGCGAAGTTCAACGAAATCTTCCAGGGCTAGGGTCGCGCGCGACCTTGGGACCGGCGGGCGCCACCCTTCGCGTCCGCCGGTCCCGCCGATGCGCCAAGCGCCGCCACGATGAAACAAGCCCCAGCCAATTCATGGCGTCCGATCGACGCGGTGGAGGCGGTCGTCTCCACCGTCTGGCCGCGTCGCTGGCGCGACAAGATCGGCTGGCCGTTCATCGCTCCGGCGCTGCTGCTGGTCGGCATCCTGGTGATCGGACTGGGCTACATCATTCAAGACAGCCTGCACGAACTCGACATCGCGACCTATCGGCTCGGCGACGACTATACGCTCGCGAACTACGGCATCTTGGCCCAAAAGACCGTTTATCGGACGGTCATCGGGCGCACCCTGCTCGCGGCCGCGATCGTCACCGGCGTCTCGTTGTTCCTCGCCCTGCCCTATGCCTATGTGCTGACGCGCACATCGTCCTCGGCCATGCGCAAATTCCTGCTGGTGGCGATCTTCCTGCCGTTCTTCATTGGCCAGGTGGTGCGCGCCTATGGCTGGCTGATCATCCTGGGCGCCAAGGGGTTGGTGAATTCCCTGCTCGGCCTCCTCGGCATCGCGCCGCTGGACCTGCTCTTTAATTATGGCGCGGTCATCTTCGGGCTGATCCAATACATGGTGCCCTTCGCGGTCCTGCTTCTCCTGCCGGCGCTGGCGGCGATCCCGGAAGACGTCGAACTGGCGTCCGAGAACCTCGGCGCGAATTGGATGCAGACCTTTTGGCACGTGGTCCTGCCGATGGCCCGGCCGGGCCTGGTCGGCGCCTCGGTGGTCGTGTTCACGCTCACGCTGACCGATTTCGCGACGCCCGAGATCCTGGGCGGCGGCACGACCGACTTCATCGCCAATACCATCTACGACAGCTTCTTCGAAATTTCCGACCCGGGCCTCGGCTCGGCGCTTTCGGTGGTGCTCGTCACCATCGGCAGCGCGCTGGTGGGGCTTGTCTTTCTCGCGCTCGGCACCGGCACGCTCGATATCGCGAGGCATCAAGAATGACCGGTCGACGCGGCAAGGCCATCGTGATGTGGACCCTGACGCTCACGTCGGTGGTCATGCTCGGCCTGCCGACGATCATCATCATCGGGGCGTCGTTCACATCGGGGGACATGATCCGCTTTCCGCCCCAGGGGTTATCGCTGCGCTGGTATGGCGAGCTTCTCGGCGAGGTGGCGTTCCGAAGCGCGTTCTGGCGGTCGCTATACGTCTCGGTCATCTGCACGCTGATCAGCATCCCGATCGGCGTGTTGGCGGGGCTCGCCACCATGCGCTACCGCTTGGCGTTCGGGCGGACCATCCAGGTGTATCTGCTGCTCCCCTTCACCATCCCCTTGGTGGTATCGGGCATCGGCATGATGTTGTTTTTCGGCGAGATCAGGATTCTCGGTTCGCTCTGGCCGGTCGGCGTGGCCCTTAGCGTGATCAACATCCCCTTCATGATCTGGTCGGTCGCCGCGGCGATCGGCGGGCTCGATCCCGAGCTCGAGGACGCCGCCGCCAACTGCGGCGCGCGGCCGGTTCAGATATTCTTCACCGTGACCCTGCCGGCGATCGCGTCGGGCATCATCACCGGGGCGCTGTTGATGTTCATCCTGGCGTTCAACGAATTCCTGGTGAGCCTGCTGTTGACCGACAGTCGCACCGTGACCCTTCCGGTCCAGATCTACAATTCCATCCGCAACGTGATCACGCCGGACCTGGCCGCCGTGTCGGTGGTCTATATCGTCATCGCGCTGGTCACCATCTGGGTGCTCGATCGTCTCGCGGGCCTCGATATTTTCCTGCGATCCAGGTAATCCGGGAGCCTCGGACGCGCGGGGGCGAGCGTGATGGCGACGGTTACGAGCCGAGCGCCTTGAGCGCGCTCTTCATCATCGTCTGGCCCAGGTTGTAGCTGCCGTCGAGGCAAGCATTCTCGCCCGCCTGGCGCTGCTTCTTGGCGAACGCGAGCTGGGACGAGTTGGCATGGGCCGCGATCGCCGCGTCGAGCTGCCTGAACAGCATATGACAGTTCGACCGGTCGAGCCTTTCGGACGCATTGATATGGCCCGTGGTTTCGCCGTCGTTGCTATTGGACGCGCTTTGAGCGAACGCGGGGGCCGCGACAATCAGGGCGGCGGCGAGGGCGGTGAGTACGAGTGACTTGTTATAACTGATTCCTCCGGTTCCGGGGTGATGTTCATGGCGATGCGAAATTCGTTGGTTTCGTTCCGCGTCACCCCGGATGTGGGGAACGACGATTTACGGCGGCTTGTCGCAACATTACCGATTGTTTATGCGCGGACAGGGCGCATTCCGGAACATTACCGATCCGTATAGACCGCGTGATCGGGCCGCCATCGGCGCATCCCATCTGATCGTTAAGACGCAATCTCGGCGCGGCTTCTCCGACGAGGCCCCGCCATCGCGACCATCGCAATCCAACGGCCCAGAGAAAAGGAGACAGCAGCCATGACCATCAATACCGGAACCCTCCGGGCGCGACGGGCGCTCGCGCTCGGCGTCGCGACGCTCGCCGGTGGCATGATCGCCTGGACGGTGACCGCGTCCGCCGCCTTGCCCAGCCAGGGCTTCGCCGATCTCGTCGAGAAGGTGAGCCCGGCCGTGGTCTTCATCTCGTCGATGCATACGCCGAAAAAGGCGGAACGGTCGGCCGAACAGGCGCCGTCCCAGAGCCCGTTCCCGCCGAGCTCGCCATTTTATGAATTCTTCAAGCAGTTCCAGGACCGCATGCGGCAACAGGCGCAACGGCCGATGACCGCGCTTGGCTCGGGGTTCATCATCGACGCGAGCGGCGACATCGTCACCAACAACCACGTGATCGACGGCGCCGACAAGGTCAAGGTCAAGCTGCCGGACGGTCGCCTGTTCGACGCCGCCGTCGTCGGCGCCGACCCGAGAACCGATCTCGCCCTGCTGAAGATCAAGAGCGAAAAGCCCCTGCCTTTCGTGACGTTCGGCAATTCCGACAAACTGCGCGTCGGCGACGTCGTTCTCGCCGTCGGTAACCCCTTCGGCCTCGGCGGCACGGTCACGGCGGGCATCGTTTCGGCCCGCAACCGCGATATCAACGCCGGACCCTATGACGACTTCATCCAGACCGACGCGGCGATCAACCGGGGCAACTCGGGCGGTCCGCTGTTCGATACCGCCGGCAAGGTGGTCGGCGTCAACACCGCGATCTACTCGCCCAACGGCGGCGGCTCGGTCGGCATCGGCTTCGCCATTCCGTCCTCGATCGCCAGCCAGGTGATCGCCCAGATCAAGGAGAACGGGAGCGTCGAGCGCGGCTGGCTCGGGGTCAAGATCCAGAAGGTGACGCCCGACATCGCCCGCGCCGTCGGTCTCGATGCGCCCAAGGGCGCGCTGGTCGCCGGCGTGATCCCGGACAGCCCGGCGGCCAAGGCGGGCTTGCGCCAGGGCGACGTCATCCTCGGCTACAACGGCAAGCCGGTCGCCGAGATGCGGTCGCTGCCGCGCCTGGTCGCCGCCACGGCGCCCAACGCAAGCGTGAGCGTCGAGCTTTGGCGAGACGGGCGGACCAAGCATGTTTCGGTCGCCATCGCCGAGCTCAAGTCCCGGACGATGGCCGCCGCCGAAACCGGCAACGCCCAGCCCGGATCGGCCCAGCCCGGATCGGCCAAGTCCAAGCGGCTCGGCGCCACCTTGGCCATGTTGACCAGCGACATCAAGGCCAAGTTCAAGCTGCCGGCCGACACCCGGGGCGTGGTCATCTCGGCGCTCGAACCCCAGGGCCGCGCGGCCGAGAAAGGGCTTCGGGTCGGCGACGTGATCGAACGGATCGGCGCGACCGAGGTGAACACCCCCGCCGATGCCCTGCGGGCGATCGGCAAGACGACCACCAAGGCGGTGCTGCTGCTGGTCAATCGCGGCGGCAACGACATGTTCATCGGGCTCAAGCTCGCGGGAGCCTGATCGCCACCGCGGCGGGCGCCCCCCACGCCCCCTCGGGGTGCCCGTCGCGCGCGGAAGGCCGGCCTTGCCTCCGGGGGGACCAGCCGGCCTTCCGCCCTTTCGACGTCCACCCTCCCGGGGCTGGATGTGCGTTCCATGAGGGTTGTTCATCGGGGTCATGGCGGCGCCCTTGCATTCGGCGCGCCGCTTCTGATCCGGCGAGGCGTGTCCTACACTGCGGCGCGGCCATGAGCGGAGGCTTACGGAATGAAGATTCTGGTTATCGAGGACGACGCCGAGACAGCGGACTATGTCGCCCTAGGGCTGCGCGAGGAGGGGCATGTCGTCAGCCACGCCGCGACCGGCCGCGACGGTCTTTTGATCGCGACCGTGGACAGCTTCGACGTGCTCATCGTCGACCGCCGGCTACCGGGCATCGACGGCCTGGGCATCGTCAAGACCCTGCGCGGCGCTAGCGTCAAGACGCCGGTGATCTTTCTCACCACCATGGCCGGGGTCGACGACCGGGTCGCGGGGCTCGAGGCGGGCGGCGACGATTATCTGGTCAAGCCGTTCGCCTTCTCCGAACTCCTCGCCCGCGTCAACGCGCTCGGCCGGCGGCCGCCCCTGGTCGACGAGCTGACCGTGCTTCGGGTCGCCGATCTCGAGATCGACCTGATCCGGCGCCGGGTCGCGCGCGACGACCGGACGATCGCTCTCCAGCCGCGCGAGTTCCGCTTGCTCGAATATCTGGCGCGCAATGCCGGGCGCGTTGTCACCCGGACGATGCTGCTCGAGCATGTCTGGGACTTCCACTTCGATCCCAAGACCAACGTGGTGGAGACCCATATCAGCCGCCTGCGCGCGAAGATCGACAAGCCCTTTGATCTGGAGCTGATCCACACGGTCCGGGGCGCCGGATACAGCCTGCATGCGCCTGGCTGAATACGTCCACGGCGCCCTTCATGGAACGCACCGGCCCGCGCCAAGGCTTCGATGTCGTCCAGCTTGGCGAAGCCGTCGTCGGCCAAGTGCTCGGAGCGCCGAAAGGTTCAGCCCTTCGACAAAGGTCCACGACAGACCGACCCGCTGATCGCGAGGGACAAGTTCATCCAGGCTCACGGCCCGCGACGCCGCGATGGCGCCATGCCGCCCGCCGCGATGCCGGCGAGTCTGGTTCGACGACGCGACGCGCGGCGCAAGTGGGCATCGAGCAGGTCTAGGTCGTGAACGGCCTGTTGCTCGTAGGCCCCTGGCCATCCGCCCGCGGGATCGCGATTGCGGCCCCGGTCCAGTCCGTTACCCCTGTTCCCGCTTGCGCACGCCGCGCCGTCGTGCCGACGGAGTGGGAAGGCCGGGTTAAGCCGATCTTAACCGCCTCCGTCCTATGGCTCGTCGCTAGCGATGACGATTGAAAACCTCACCCGCGGAGCGTCGCCGATGGGAGGGCGAGGCCGATGAAGATCACCGGTCCCGGCGCGCCGCGTACGGTTCGCCCACGATCGAGCCGAGCCGCGCGTGGCGCGGGAGGCACCGATTTTTCCGGTCACCTGACCGACGACGCGGCGAGCGCGACACGCTCGGCCGGCGCCGCTCCGGTTGGCGCGGTCGGCGCCTTGCTGGCGGTACAGGAAGTCCCCGACGCCCTCGACGGTCGCTCGCGTGGCCTGGCGCGCGGTAACGATCTTCTCGATCGCCTCGACGATCTTCGTCACGCGCTTTTGATCGGCGCCATCCCGCGCCAAAGCCTGTTGGCGCTTCGACGGCTGATCGCCGAGCGCCGCGCGAGCGGGGGCGACGCTGGGCTTTCCGCCATTCTCGACGAGATCGAACTCCGCGCCGAGGTCGAACTGGCCAAGCTCGACCGCGACCGATGATCGCGCCGTCCACCCGTCGTCGTCGTCAATCGGCTTGCGGCGCGAGGGCTAAATCATATATATGCCGGCCAACCGGCCTCGCGTGGCCGCGTCTTCCGTGTAACCGGTAGCGTATTCGTGGTTTGACCATGTCGGTGACAGTCCCCCCCGGGTATCGACCGTCGGAGAAGGAACCGTTCATGAATCCGACGCAGCTCGAATATTTTCGTCGCAAACTTCTGAACTGGCGGGCCGACCTCTTGGCCGAATCGAGCCAGACCATACAGAACCTTCAGAACGAGACCGTGCAGGAATCCGATTTCGCCGATCGCGCCTCGTTGGAGACCGACCGCTCGCTGGAGCTCAGGACCCGCGACCGCGAACGCAAGCTGATCGCCAAGATCGACGCCGCCCTGCAGCGCATCGAGGACGGCAGCTACGGCTTTTGCGAGGACACCGGCGAGCCGATCAGTCTGCGCCGCCTCGAAGCGCGGCCGATCGCCACCATGAGCATCGACGCCCAGGAACGCCACGAGCGGCGCGAAAAGGTCTACCGCGACGACTGACCGGGCGGCGGCGCCAGCGGCACCGGGTTAAAGCATCGCCTCGAAACGGCAATTGACCGGGATTTCGGCCACCGAGGCGGTGTTGGGCAGGGCGATGACCGTGGCCACCAGCGCGGCTAAGTCCTCGGGCTGGATCATGTCCTCGCGGGCGACGGCGGTGAAATTGGCGCTCATGTCGGTGGCGACCAGGCCGGGGCAGAGCGCGGTCGCGCGCACCCCGTCGTCCCAGCCGGCGCGCCGCGCGGCATGGGTCAGCGCCACCACCGCGAACTTGCTCATCGCATAGC
>Ga0114931_10010869_pt1 | contig 10793 bp, 4 predicted proteins | sample 2SBtaG_FD_89579 | JGI IMG/M metagenome (GOLD analysis project Ga0114931, IMG submission 89579) | Deep subsurface microbial communities from Kolumbo volcano to uncover new lineages of life (NeLLi) - 2SBTROV14_V59a metaG | ecosystem: Environmental > Aquatic > Marine > Volcanic | place: Kolumbo...
AAATGACCTTCGAAGATCAACTCAAAATGCTGGTTTTTTACCATCTCGAAGAGCATGTCTCGGCTCGTCACATGCTACAGGTCCTTGAGCAGGACGACTTCGCTCATGAAAACATTGCCCCGCAGGACGGCATTAAAAGAAGCAGCTTCTCCGAGGCCATCAATACCGGGGGGCTTGAACAGCTCCAAATCGTATTTGACGAACTCAGCCGCAAGGCATCCGCCATACTTCCCGATAGCCACCCTGAACTGGTTGCCCTTGATGGCTCGCTGATCGATGCAACGCTTTCCATATCACGGCAGCGTCACCAAATCGTCAGATTTCCAAAGAACAGGAACAACAGTGTCTAAATGCAAGAACCTAACCGGACATTACTGATTTTACATACGATTGCACCCACGCACTGTGCAATGCCCATCATTTACGGGAGCTGACCCGGGCCTGGGAGCAAGACGGCCAAAAATGGGCAAATGTCCTGAAAAAGTTGCTTGAAGCCATCAATTGCAAAGTCATCGACGCCGGCGACGCGTTGGTTGGGCCTCGGGTTTTTCAAAGTGAGTTCCTTTCGTGCGCGGTTTCCGGTGCACCTAGAGCCGCGGCTTCAACCACACCTACGGTGGTCAAATTGACCACTTCCTCAACTGTCACGCCATATTGGCAGAGATGTACCGGCAGACGCGTCCCCATCAAAATCGGACCCACCGAAACAGCACCGGCGATATGCCGGAGCAGATTCATGCCCAGATTCCCGGATTGCAACTCGGGGAAAATGAAAACATTGGCGTTCTCATCCAGTTCGGAAAAAGGGAAAAACTTGTTTCGCAGGGTTTCATCAACCGCCGTTGCCAGCTCCATTTCGCCATCAATAACCAACCCGGGAGACTGCGCCTTGGCAATTTGAGTCGCCCGATACACTTTTTGCGCATAAGGATGGTGCACACTGCCATAATCGGAAAATGAAAGCATGGCAACCCGGGGCTTGATCCCCAGCGCACGAACTCTGCCGGCGGTAAGCAATGCAATTTCCGCCAGCTCTTTGGCAGTGGGGTCGATGTTTACCGCGCAATCGGCCAGAAAATAAACATTTTTGGGCAGCAGAATCATATGATGGCTGGAGATTCGATGAACTCCCGGAGCGGGGCCGATGACCTCCAGAATCGTCTTCAGCGATTGCGCATAGTGCGTCGAAACACCCGCGAAGAGCATGTCAGCCTCACCGGCATGCAGCATCATGGCACCAAAGTAGTCCGTGCGGCGCAAACGTTTTTCGGCTTCACCGCGCATGACGCCCCGTCGGTGCTGCATTGTATAGTATTCATCCACGTAGGCCTCTAGACGCGTGCTGTGCAGGGGATCAATCACTCGGATGCCCTCCAAATCCAGATCGAGACGTTCGATTGTCTCCCGGACGTCATTTTCGCACCCCAGCAGAACAGGATCGGCGATCCCCTCATCAATCAGGATCGCACAGGCCCGTAAAATGGTTTCGTTGACCCCTTCGGAAAAGACAACCTGCAGTCTCTTCTGGCGGGCTTTCATGATGAGCCCCCGCAAGGTTTCTGTCCCGGTTCCCAAACGAATACTCAGTTTTTCCTGGTGGATTTCCACTTCAATGGGCAGGCGCGCCACACCTTCCTTGATGGCCTGTTGTGCCACGGCGGCAGATTCCTGGACCAAAATTCTTGGATCAATCGGTTTGGGAAGCAGGTATTCGGGCCCGAAACTGAATCGCTCGTTTCCATAGGCTTGTTCCACTTCTTCCACAACCTCTTCGCGGGCCAACTGGGCCAACGATCGGGCCGCGGCAATCAGCATACCTTCCGTAATACAAGTGGCATGCACATCCAGCGCACCTCGAAAGATATAGGGGAAGCTCAAAATGTCTAAAACGGCATTGGGTTTCTGGCTGAGACTGGTGGCCACAATAATGTCCCGGCGACAGTCCCTGGCCAGCTCGTAATCGATTTCAGGTTCCGGTGCGGCAAGTGCAAACAAAACGGGAAAGCTGCCCATCGAACGTACCATCTCCGGTGTGAGAACGCCGGCTACGGATGCCCCCAGAAACACATCCGCACCCTGCAGACCGCTTATTAAATCGCGCGCCGCACTGCGGCGTAAAAATCCCCGGCGGTACTCCGGCACATCCTTGCGATCCGGATGCAAAAGACCCTTGGAGTCGTACACCAGCAGGTTTTACGGCTGTACGCCAAGCCTCAGGAAAAGACGCGCACAGCCAACGCCCATGGTGCCAATGCCACAGATCACCACCCGGATTTCGGCGATCTTTTTATCAACCAGGTCAAGGGCATTGAGCAGCGCAGCAGAGGCCACCACCGCAGAGCTGTAAAGGTTTTCGTTGAAAACCGGTATGTCCAGCAGCTCACAAAGTCGGTCGTAAATATAGAGACCCTCGGGCGCACGGATATCTTTTAAATTGATGCCTCCGAACGTCGGGGCCAGCATCTGAACCGCATCGACGAAACGGTCCGGTTCGACGGTATTCAGTTCCAGATCAAAGACATCGATATCCGCCAGACGTTTGAACAGAACCGCAATCCCCTCCTGCATGGGTTTGGCAGCCCGCGGACCAACGTTGCCCAATCCGGGGACCGCGGAACCATTGGTAATGACACCGAGCAGATTCCCCCGCGAGGTGTACCGAAAGATCTGTTGCGGGTCATCCGCAATCGCTTTGGAAGGAAAGCGGGCACCGGGAAGATAGGCCAAGCGCATTTCCCGGGGAGTCATGCACGGTTTGGTGGCACAAACTTCGATTTTGCCCGGACGTTCATCTCCATGGTAATGGAGCGCGTCTTTCTGCCGAATCATACAAACCTCTCTTTAGCGTTCGTTCAGAAATACCTTCATATTCTATGCCCCGGCGTATCCCGCCCAGCTGTCGTGCCGCGCTTGGCGCAGACAGGACCTTCATGCCTGCAGTGGATAATGCTGAAGCGTCTCCTGCAATGTCGACATGAAGGTAGCCACCGGTCTTGCCTGCAGAATCCAGAGACGGGTTCCCTCGATCGCAAATTCAATATCCAGCGGATACCCATAAGCTCTCTCGAGCTGATTGGCAATATCGGCCAGTTCTTTGATTTCAACATACTCCAGTGCTGCGCGAAGACGCTGATGATACAAAGTTTTGACAAGCCGGGTCCCCTGACCGGAATGCTGGTTGAAAACTACCTGACGCTGCTTGTCGGCAATGACATAGCGAAAGCGCAAAGGCCCGTCGCCGCCCAGCGTCTGCTTGTCTACCAGAATGTGATCGGCAGCAACCATTCCCGAGACGATCCCTTCGCCCAGACCCAGACCGGCATTGACCACCATTTCCTGAAGATTTTCTTCGGCGACATTCACGGTTTGCAGTACACCGGAAACCCTGGCATGCACAATCTTTTGTACAATCACCCCACCGCCCGGAAATTCGGCATCCATTTGGAACAACGCACGATTGTGGATGGCACGATCTGTCCACAGTCCGCTCCAGGCCATTTTTAAATGCTGCAGCAGTTCATTCTCTCCCCGAATAAAGAGGAAGGTGTCAAACTCGCCGGCTCGCGCAGCTGTTTGATTATCCTCTTCCCGGGCCGAGGAGCGGACAGCAACAAAAATTTCCTGGCCGCCATCGATGAAATCAGCGCTTTGCGCAGCATTATCCACGAGCTTATGGTAGCCCGCTACAATCTGCACAGCAATTTCACGAGGAAATACAATCTCTTCCCAGATCCGGCGGATCAGACTGGATTTTTGTATGTTGTTCAGGTTGCGCCGTGAAAGAATTTCTTCAATCCTCTCCCGAACGCTGGCAGGTGAATTGGCGCCATTGGCGTACCACGAATTTTTTCCCGGGACTAAATCCAGCATCTCTTTGAAAGCGCGGTCCGTAACCACAAACCATGGGGGAACCCGTCCAGGTCCTGCCAACCGTTCGACTTCGGCAAGGTTGGCCGCCTTCCAACCGATGAGTGGAAATGCTTCAAAACCACAGGATCCCGGCAGTAAAACCGGCTGTGTCTTTATACGCTCAAGTACTTGCCGGTCTTTAGCGGCAATCCGGGCATTCAGATCCTCCAGGGTTTTGCGTTGCGCGCCAGGCGTATGGATCACGCGGTCCAAATGCTGGATTTGCCGCACCCGGAAACGACGGGTGTAATCCGTTTCTGAAAGGGGTTCGTCAAAAAGTAAGCGGCCTGCAAAAAGGTCCCGAATCTGACCGATTCGTTTGCGTACCAGTGCATCGATGCTCCCGTCGCCCAAAAGCTTGCGGGTGGAAAACGTCTCCACGCCACAGTTCTGAAACAATGTCCGCACCTCGCGTAATGTCCGATCGATGCGAAGCAGTTTGATCCGCAGGAACAAAATCTCATACATATCTGTCGAAACCGGAACCCGACGCTGGATTTCGCTGTAAAGAGCGGCATGACGGACGTTTAATTGATGGGCAAAGCCAGAAAGGCTCTCGCGGGCAACTTTCCCCACGTTTTGATTGTGCAAGATAATCGCCAGCAGCTGCGCCTTTTCACTGGAACAGCCGCCGTGACTGGACAGATACTCGCTGATAAGGATTTCGTGCACCATGTAGCGGATCGCCGCCGGATCAGCGGTTCGTTCCAACAGTTTTTCGATCTGATAGCGGCACCGCAGCCTGCGGCCGCGCAGCGCCATGATTTTTCCGGGATCGTCCGCCTCCACAAGTTGCAAGCTGGCAGCACCCAGGTGCTGCAGAGCGCTATAAAGGGCCAGAACATCCGGGTCGTGGCCCAGAACCGTCAACGTGCCTTGACCGGCATCTAAAACCGCCAGATCGCCTTCATTCAAACGGTGCGTTTTGCGGTATCTGTGCACACGCATCGATAGCCGGCAGCCAAAGGCCTCTTTTTCCTGCAGCTGGTATTCTTCGATGTCGTAATGCAGTTCGCGAAGGCCTTGGGCGCCCTGATGCCAGCGTGCGGAAATCATCAGCGCCGGTTTTCGGAACTGAATTGCGGTCAGGCCGGCGTGGCTTAAAATCCCACCGCCGGTCGAAACAACTCCGGCCGCATGATACAGAAAGGCATTGTCTTCCGGACGAATCGACGGTGTGATGAGAATTGCTCCGGTGACCTCTTCCGGGTTGCGGCCGGCAGTGCCAAAAACAACCGTACCGGCGCATCTTCCCGGGGAGACCTTTACGCCGGTCAAAACGTTTTCGCCGGGCAATCCTGTGGCCGGCTGGGCCGGATTCGTGGTCCGGAAACGGGCACAGAGATCAGCCGCAACATCCCGGTGTATCTCGGAAACAGCTCCCGTGCCCGATGAGAGGTAGTTGCTGCGGCGCAACAGGCTGGCCAGTTCAGCAAAATCCAGGCTTGCATTAGACGCCCAGTCCAGCCCGGCGCGGCGACGGCAGCGGTAGAGGCTCCTTTGCCGGGAAAACAGCGCCAGCCGGATAATGCCCTCCTGATCACGCAGCACATAGAGACAGAGAGACTCCCCGGGAAGTACCAGCGGTGCATACTGGACAGCATAACCATTGAGCGCCCCGGTCGTTTGAAATTTCAGACCGGGTTCCAATGTGGCGATCAGCTGAGCCAAAGATGCCGCAGCGGTTATGGACTGATCGTTGGCAGAGAGAATTTCAGCGAATTTTTCAGCCGGCCACTCAACTTGAAAAATATCTTTGGGCGCAGGTGCCAGGCCCGCGGGCGTTTCGATCACCTCTCCCGATTCCAGGGCATTGCGCAAGGGGAGCAGCATGGCCTGCTCGATCCGGACTTGACCAAACTGGTCGCGCCGCCGGGTTCCGGAAAGCGGGTCGATTTCCAATCCTGCTTTTAACAGGATGTCCCGCAAAGCATTGAGAAAATTATCCGGCAGCCCCGAACTGAAGCGATCCCTATAGGGACCTTCGCCCGACCAGGTCCTCTCCTGGTCACCAACCGGACCGTGTATACGTTCCACCAGGATGCCTTTCCCGTCCCGGGTCAGCATCTGGCGCAGCGGCAACACCCCCCAATGGGCAAAAAATTGCGCCCAGGCCTTGGCCACTGCATGGCGTGCCTCGATACTGAGCGCCAGCGAACCAATCGCCCAGTCAATCTCCATCATATAGGGTGCCAGACAAAAAAGTGCGGCAGCTTTTTGGCATAAATCCCCCAAATCGGGCGCTCTTTCTTTATCATAGCGGGCGTGAATATGGGTCATTTCAACATTGATATCGAACTCCATATCCAGGAAAAACTGTTGAATCGCGTCCAGTGAGAGGTTGGGGTGAAGTTCCAGTTCGTTCTTGCTCACCCCATAGTACTCCAGATCGATCATGCCGCCCTGCAGCGGTGGGGAGTAATCAATACGCAGAAAAGCCGGGTGGGTCAGAAAGGAAAGATAGTAGTGTACTTCATTACCGTAACAAAAAGCATTAACCCCCGGAAAGCCCTCATGATCATAGAGCATCTGCCGGCCAAAGCCTTCCGCTACCAATCGCACCGTATAAGGAATTTTCACCGGGTATCGGGAGCCCACCTGGGGTTCAAAGTCCACGTAATGGATCCCCCGGTATTGCTGCAATATCGCTTCTGGGGAAGCGGTTACCAGGGATACATTGCGGTTGGTCCCACGATTAGATTCAACCAGGCGAAATCCCAGCTGAAGTCCTCTCTGGTGCAAATAGCGCTTCAGCCCGTGAAGGGTCTGAACTTCAGCCAATGATTTCGGATCTTGAAACATTTGCACCAGTCGGGTCAGCTTCGCAGAAAGCGGTAAATCCGCCGTCTGCTTCCGAAGTTCGGACATGATCTGCGTACGAAGCTTCCCATAGGTTCCCGAAAGCCATTTACAATCTGGATCGAAACCCGAAAATAGTTGCGTGAAGTCTTCCACCAGGCGGTCCATCCCATCTAAAATACGCCTGATTTTTTTTCGGCTCAAGGGCGTCAGCGAGAGAAGCTCGGCCAGCACTTCGGCCTGCGTCAGGTTGTAAGCTTTGAAACGGGCCACGGGGCCCTGTTCAAGATCGGCTTCAGCGCCTGCATCGAATGGCCCCCCATGGGCAACAAAAAGAAATCTTTCATCGACACGCCGGGTCTGGTCAAAGGTGTCTAAAAGTGAAGCTTCTGTCGGCAGCAGCAGGAGTGGAAACGAATTGCCGACAGTCATGCGGATATACTTTCGGACAGACAACCCGAAATTCACACAGCCCCACCCCAGTTCGGCAATGACCGTTTGAAGCAGTGGCCGTCCGCACAGCGTCTCTGCCGACTGCAGATCAGGAAGAGACGGTGGTGGCTGGCCGTCAATGGGCGAAAGATCCAGCAGGTCCAGATGCGTGGCACGGGTGTATGCCAGATATGGCGCCAGAAACTGGTGCGCCCTGGTCCCAATGATCTGTTGCGCCAGATGATCTACTGGAGGAATACCATCCAAGTCCAGGAGCCGGGCCGCCAGTCGGCGCAGTTTGCGCTCCCCGGCTTGGCAATAGAGATCCGTCAGCGGATCTATTCCTTTCGTATGGGCCGATGCCGAAAAATAGCGCAAGATTTGCGCCAGCACCTGAAGCCGTTTTGGATCGCGCAAGCAACTGCCGTCGATTTCCACCTGTTCAGCAAAGCAGGCGGCAATGCGCCGGTCCACCACGAGTTGCTTTTCCTGAGCCAAGGACAGGATACGCTTCAGGGTGCGGTCGATCAATTTTGGGTCACGGCTGGCAAGCATGCCCTCCAGCAGCGGCCAGGGATCGTCAACTGTCTCTATCGCCTCATTGAGCAAATCGAACAGCGGCATCACCATGGATCCCGCATGCCCGGCAAGCAATGGGAGTAAAGCCTTTAAGGCTTTCGGGTTCTGCATGGGTGCAGGCACCCCCCAACACGCCCGCAGCTTTTCGCAAGCCGCCTGCACCCGCACCGGGCTGCCCATGACAACATCGAATTCGGCCTTGATGTCCGCCAGAATGTCTGAAACAGACGCTTGTTTATCAAAAGCGCCGGGTAAATTCTGTGGATTCAAATTGCGCTCGCCATTCATGAAACCGACTTGCATCCACCTTGAAGCCCGGAGTAGACCCCGGCATGTCCTCACAATATCGACATGTATGCGACTACTTCTCGAACCGCACGGGCAAATACTCAGGATACCACATGGCTTGCCGTACGGTGCCTTCGAGATTGACCAGGATGTCCGCATCGGCATGCCCCTCAGACACGGCGCATCGAATGACTTCACAGGCAACGGCATGTGAGTACTCACGAATACTGGCAATTTCCGGAGAAACACTGCCATGCTCCGTGCTGCCAGCAGGAAGTTTCGATGCCAGGGCTTTGGCGGCGGCCAGAAACATATTATCCGTCAGACGACGAATATGGCCGACGGTTACCCCGAGCCCGATACCGGGAAAGATGAAAAAGTTGTTACACTGCCCAATCTTGTATTTTTGGCCATTGTACTCGACCGGATCAAAAGGACTGCCGGTAGCCACGATGGCCCGTCCACCGGACCAGCGGATGGCGTCCTGCGGCAGGCATTCACACTTGGAAGTTGGATTGGAAACCGGTAAAATGATGGGGCGCTCATTCATCTCAGCCATACGTTCGACGACCGTTTGATCAAAAAGTCCGGCCGTGGCGGAAGTGCCCACCAGGATGGTCGGCCTGGCGTTTGCAATCACCTCTGCAAGCGTAATCTTCTCGCGATTTTCACACCGGTACCCGGCAACTTCATCCACGTCTCTGGCATAAGTCGCTTTAAAGGCTTCCAGGTTTCTCCGGGCGGTGGTGACCAGTCCTTTGCTGTCTACCATCCAGATATGCTTCTGGCTTTCCGCAAGCGACAAGCCCTCTTCCTGCAGGGCCGCCACCATCATACCGGCGATGCCATGCGCCGCTGCACCGGCTCCGGCAATGAGCATCCGATTTTCGCGCATGGGACGTTCGAGATCCTGGAGGGCCTTGTATATAAACGCAAGGAAAGCACTCCCGGTTCCCTGGATGTCATCGTTAAAGGTGCACAATTTGTCGCGGAAGCGACCCAGTTGTTTAATGGCATTGGCTTTCAGAAAATCCTCCCACTGCAGCAATACATCCGGAAACACCCGGTCAACCGCTTCCACAAAGGCATCCACGAAATCCTGGTACTGCTCGCCACGAATCCGTTTCTGACGAAGTCCCAGATATAGCGGGTCGTTGCGCCGCTCGTCGTTATCTGTGCCCACATCCAGCAGAATCGGCAGCGTACTATACGGGGAAATACCGGCGCCCAGTGTATAGAGACACAGCTTCCCGATTGGAATGCCCATACCATCCGCGCCCTGATCCCCGAGCCCCAGAATGCGCTCACCGTCGGTCACAACAATAACCGCCGGGTGCTGGAAATAAAAGTTCTTCAGGATTTCTTCAATGCGGTCTTTTTGATCATAGCCGATATAAAGACCCCGGGCGCGCTGGTAGATATGCGAAAACTTCTGGCATACTTCCCCGACCGTCGGCGTATAAACAATGGGTACCGTCTCTTCGAGATGGTCCATCAAAAACCGGTAAAACAATGTTTCATTTCTGTCGTGAAGGCCTTCCAGATGTTTAAATTTTTCAAGGTCGCTTGCCAGGCCTTGAAAGTTCTCGTAGTTTCGCTGCAGCTGATCTTCCATCCTGGTGATATGCGCCGGTAAAAGTCCCAGCAGACCCAGTTCGTTTCTCTCTCGCGAACTGAAAGCCGATCCCTTGTTGATAAAGGGGTTGCATAGCGCAGCCCTCCCCTTCACGTGCACCGCCATGTATTTCTGCCAGGTCTTCTGGTCGATCTTAATCGAGAAATTCATACGATTTCTCCCTTCCGGTTGTTAGTAAAATTTGTTGGGTATCACCACTGACTTTGTGTCCCTCGTTCCGGTCTATTTTCAATCCTTTAGGGCTCGATCATAAATAAGTTCGCAGATTTTTGATGTCGAGGCGCCCGGCTGGCAAGGCGCGAAAGGGCAGGCATATCGGAAATATGCCGAGCTTTCGCAACGCAGCCAGGCTTCGATGCGTCGGCGATTAAAATGTGAAGTTATTTTTGAGTGCGCCCTTGATAGTATACGCCCATCCGCACCAACGTCAATGATCCGATGCTTTTTCCCTGTGCTGGGCTGCGGTCACACAATAAATCCCCTCCCCCCGCAGGGCCGGCTTGAAACACAGATTATCCGACAGGCACCGGGAAGGGCGCCGGTTGCCTGCCTGCCAGCGCCGATTGAGGTTGGGCTCGCAAATCAGCGGGCGTGACAAGGCGACGTAGTCCGCCTTGCGCTCTGCAACCAGCGTTTCGGCCACTTCCAGCGAGCGGATCCCGCCTACCAGAATCAGGGGCACCTCGATGGCAGCCTTGTAGCGTCTGGCTGCCCGGCGATAAAAAATCCTGCTTTCGGCGGTTTTCAGTCCACCTCTGCGCACGGAGGTATTTTTTCCGAAAAACCCCGTACCGCCGGACAGTTCGATGGCATAGCAGCCATCGAGCAGGGCAGCTTGTTCGAGAGCGGATTGATCCTTTTCGATGGTGATCACGCGCTGCGTGACGGTGGCGTTCAGCCATTTTTCGACTTTAAGTTTTTTGATTCTCGTATGTACTTTTTTTAGCGCCACAGCAACAGTTGCCCGGGGGTGTTCAGTCAGATAATTGTTGCACTCTTTTACTATCTTCTGAACAGATTCAAGTTCCGCTTCCCGGGTCATCGAGATTTGCTCCGCCCTTGCCGGATTGCGCCTGAGCACATAGCGAACACTGTCGTATGCTACTTCGCAAACCGTGTCGGTGAAAAGCTCATATTGAAGTACACGCGC
>Ga0114931_10010870_pt1 | contig 10793 bp, 8 predicted proteins | sample 2SBtaG_FD_89579 | JGI IMG/M metagenome (GOLD analysis project Ga0114931, IMG submission 89579) | Deep subsurface microbial communities from Kolumbo volcano to uncover new lineages of life (NeLLi) - 2SBTROV14_V59a metaG | ecosystem: Environmental > Aquatic > Marine > Volcanic | place: Kolumbo...
CCGAATGGCGGACGTCGTGACCCGGTGCGGCGCCAACGTCATCCCGATCACGGAGGCGTGGGGTCAAAGCATCGACCTGCAAAAGGTGGAGGATGCTTTGAAAGCGACCGGCAAGGTCAAGGCGGTCGCCCTGGTGCACGCGGAAACGTCGACCGGTGTCTGGCAGCCGTTGGAAGAGGTCGGCGCGTTGTGCGAAAAATACGGAGCTTTGTTCATCGTCGATGCGGTGACTTCATTAGGGGGTGTGCCGGTCAAGGTCGATGAGTGGAAAATCGACATTTGCTACATCGGCACCCAGAAATGTCTGAGTTGTCCCCCGGGCCTGGCGCCACTAACCTTCAACGACCGTGCGCTGGAAATCGCCCGGAACCGCAGCACCAGGATCCGGAGTTGGTACCTCGATGTGACCCTGATCGCCAATTACTGGGCCGATAATTCACGCGCTTACCACCACACGGCGCCCATCAGCATGAATTATGCGTTACACGAAGCGCTGCGCTTGATTCAAGAGGAGGGATTGCCTGCCCGCTGGGAGCGTCACAAAAAGAACAGCCTGGAACTACTTACTGGTTTGCGGACGTTAGGGTTGCAGCCATTCGTGGACGAGAGCATCCGTCTGCCGACCCTGAATGCCATCGCCCTTCCTTCGGATATCGATGAAGCATCGGTGCGCCGTCAGCTTCTCATGGATTACAATCTAGAAATCGGCGGTGGATTGGGCGACCTGTCCGGCAAGGTCTGGCGTATCGGGCTGATGGGTGAATCTTCCAGGAAATCCAACATCGTCTATCTGCTGGCGGCGCTGGAAAGAATTCTCAAAGCGTAAAGCCCCGTGCGGGACACCGTCCAGGTCACCTGTCCCTATTGCGGCCAGACGAACGAAATCTATATCGATTTTGGTGGCGGCCGGAATCAAGACTATGTCGAGGATTGTCAGGTTTGCTGCCGGCCCTGGGAGGTACACGTGTTCCTGGGCGAAGAGGAACCGGTGGTGCGCGTCCTCAGGAGCGATGAGTAAGTGATACAAGAATTGTTAGCACCGTACCCGGTTGTCATAGAGATTCCACTCCACTGGGGCGAGATGGATGCCTTCAATCACGTCAATAATGTCGTGTACTTCAGATATTTTGAAAGCGCCCGCATGGCCTATTTCCAAAAACTTGACTACATGAAAGTTTTTGAAGAAACCGGCATCGGACCGATCCTGGCGGCGACCCGCTGCAAGTTCAAGTTCCCGCTGGTTTATCCGGATACGGTCCTGGTCGGCACCAGAGTCACCGAGGTCGACTCCGATCGCTTCACTACGGAGTATGTCGTTGTGAGCCAGCAGATGCGGAAAGTCGCGGCCGAGGGAGAGGGACAGGTAGTGTCTTACGATTTCAACCGGAGTTGCAAGACGCCGTTGCCGGAAAACATTAGAAAAAAAATTCGGGACTTGGAAGGGAGTGCGTAAACAGGCGCTGCCCAGGCGTCAGATCGACGGCATTCGCGTGGAAGAATCCCGCGTTACACTTCATTTCTACGTCGTGATTGAGCCAGACCTCAAGATCGCTAGCCTGCATAATTCATGAATTGTCAATTTGAGCAGCAAACCCGATTCATGTCATGCTCGCGAAAGCGGGCATCCAGGGGTTCACTGAATTTTTTCCCATGGATTCCCGCTCCCCGATTTCTCGAGGACAAGCTTCAAGGGAATGACAAACTCGACTGTTCACGAATTACTCAGGCGAGTACGAAGGCGTCTCGCCGGGTAGTTTGAGTAGCGAGTGGCATACGAAAATTCCCGGCGGGGCGCCTCACGCTAGTTTTGTGTCGCTCACTAAATCAACTCGAATGGAGGTCTCTCTTGCCAGAAGTGAATTCATCAAACACACCTGTCAGCGTAACGAGACTAACGGCTTATGAGCGCCTTTATGCTCTCTTCATGGCAGTCTTCGTGACCTTTGTATTACTCACCAACACAGTGGGGGTCAAGTTATTTACCATCTTTGAGACGGTTACCTTACCGGTCAGCATTCTGTGGTTCCCCCTGACCTTTCTCATTACTGATATCGTTTCTGAAATGTACGGCGCGAAACGGGCCCGCTTCCTGGTGATCATGGGGTTTTGCATGAGTGTTTTGCTGCTGGGGTTTTCTTTGGTGGGCATCAGTTTGCAGCCTGCCAGTTTTTACGTTTTGGGCGAGGATTATGAGAATGTCTTCGGCCCTGTCTGGCGCCTCTTGTTTGCTTCGATGGCCGCGTATCTTCTCGCCCAAATGTTCGATGTTCAGCTTTTCCATTTCTTCAAGAGACTGACAAAAGGGAAGCATCTCTGGCTGAGGAATAACGGCTCGACCATGATCTCGCAATTCGTCGACTCTCTTACGGTCAACATCATTTTTTTGTATAAGAACCCCGCGGTTTTCAACGGCACCTTCGCGGATGTCATGGCCGTTGTCTTCAGCGTTTACGCGGTCAAGGTGGTCATCGCGGCTCTGGATACCCCCTTTTGCTATCTGGGTGTTCGAATGGTCGAACGAACCACGGGCCTGAAGGGGCGTGAAATCGCTTGAGGAAAGTGCGGGAGAATAAGATTTTGGTGCGTGACTTTTTGGCCGGTGCCGTCGGACCCAAAACCTTGCCTGGCTGTCTGGACCGCTTGTTCCAATTAGTGCTTGACCGAAAACTACTCCGGGGTTTGACCCAAGTCTCACGTCGGTTCATGCTCTTCATGCTGAGCGGAGTGGAAGCATTCTGATTTTACTGCACTTACAGACCCTCCGACTTTGCTCAGGGTGAAGGTGGGGTTTTTTCGAACAGCCAAAATCATCATCAAATTGAGTTTTCGGTCAGGCACTAATTAAGTTTGCGGCGGCTTTAGGAGGAACGCTTTGAAGTAAGCACCGCAGAGGGGCGGCTCACTAGAACCAGCCCACGAGCAGGTACAAAATAACGGCGACGAGACCGGCCAGCAGCGCATAAGGCAGTTGTGTCCGGACATGGTCGATATGATCGGAAGCCGAAGCCATCGAGGATACGATGGTCGTATCCGAAATCGGTGAACAGTGATCACCGAAGACACCCCCGCTCAAGATTGCCCCTACCGTCGCATAGAGATTCGCGTCCATCAATCCGACCATCGGAATGCCGATCGGCATCATAATCGCAAACGTGCCCCACGATGTGCCGGTCGAAAAGGCGATAAAGGCCGAGACCAGAAAAAGAAGCAAAGGAACCACTTTGGGGCTGAAGAGCGCCTTGGCCCAGTTTGCCACGAAGGGGCCCGTACCCAGCGCCTTGCAGGTGTCTCCGATGGCAAAGGCCAGAACCATCAGCAAGGCCAGCGGCATGAGGCCGCCGAGTCCTTTGAAGAAAAGGTCAACAATCTCAGACAGGTTCATAATACGCTGGGCTTTGTAGAGCATGCCACCGGTTATGATCGCCGCCAGCACGGCCCAGAACACGGAGGTGGAGCCGGAACCTTGCATCAGATTTCCGTTGCCGGTAATGAAAAGGCTTACCGGCATCATGAGTACCATGACCGCGATCGGCACCGTCATGTTGATGGCCCTGAGAGGGACGCCATCCTTAGCCTGCAAGGCAACCACTTCCGTGGAAACGACAGGCGTGGCCCCATCCCGCAACACCTTTCCCAGCTCCGATGCTCTTTTTTCCGCCACTGCCATGGGCCCGATATCCCATCCCGTCAGGATCACGGTAAGGAGTAAAAGGAGCGCCGCAATGGCATAGAAATTGAAAGCCAACGATTTCACCAGCACCACGAAAGGGGCCTCCACGCCTTGCGCGGCAAGCAGACCGATGACATAAGCGCCCCACCCGTTCAATGGAATCATGATGCAGACCGGCGCCGACGTGGAGTCGCAAATGTAGGCAAGTTTTTCACGGGAAATTTTCAATTTATCAAAAATGGGGCGAGCCACCGCGCCCGTCACCAGGCAAGTGATATTGGATTCAACGAAGATAACCATTCCGATTAAGTAGGCCAGCAAGCCGGCCGACCGCCGGCTTTTCGCAAAGCCGCTGTTCAGGAGCCATTGAATAAACCCCTGCACGCCGCCGGATCTTTGTACGAGAGCGATGAGGGCCCCCACCAAACCGCTGAAGGCAATGACTTTTGTGTTGCCGCCATCCGCAAAAACTTTAATGCAGGCCTCCAGGGCCTCCCTCAGGCCGGAGAGAGGGTTTCCGCCGGCGAGGATCGTCCAACCCAGCCAGATACCAAAAAACAGAGAAATGAAAACTTGCCGTGTCCAAATCGCCAGGAAGATTGCGACGAGTGGAGGTAGAATCGAGAGCCAGCCGATAGTGTCCATAATGGGTCGTATTTTAGTCCGGGATTCGTATTGTTTTTATCATCCGTTTTCTGTTTTTAGATCTACTTTGCCAATGGTTCAGGTGTTGTTGATTTTTTCCTGAACAGCACTCAAGACCTTTTGAACGAGCGTTTCGAATTCCGTTTCATCCATGTCATCCGCTTCAGGGCTGCATACACAATCGTCTGCCTGTGCCTCGATCCGGCAGCCGGAATTGGGGTCGCCGCCGCCGTACTGCTGACGCAGGTCATAAAGTTTCTCAACGGCTTCTCCGGTCAAAGCTTTTTCTCCCCCCAGCAGGCGCGCCACAAAAAGAATGTGCGCATAATGCTCCACCCGTTCCATTTTAAAGGTGGCATCCCGTAGGTCCTGACCGACCGTGACCACGCCATGATTGGCGAGAAGGAAGGCGTCACAGCTTTCGATGAACGGGTCGATGCTTCGGGGCAGTTCTTCCGTGGAGGGGGTGCCGTACGGGGCGAGGGGAATGGAGCCGATGGTTACGATCACCTCCGCCAGGACACATTTGTCGAGGGGAATGCCGGCCGTCGCGAAACCGGTCGCGTAAGGCGGATGCGCATGTACCACGGCCTGGACGTCTTCCCTTTTGCGATAGATATGCAAATGCAGCGGCAGTTCGCTGGAAGGTTTACCCCCCGAAATCTGACGACCATCCGCATCGACGATAGCCATTTCCTCGGACCGCATGAAGCCTTTGGATAAGCCGGTCGGCGTCACGAGGAGGCGATCCGCATCGAGTCGTACGCTGATGTTGCCATCGTTAGCGGCGACCATCCCTTTTTGGTAAATGCGGCGACCGACTTCGACGATGGTGTCGCGTTGTTGGCTTTCCGTCATCATCAGGTGCGGATTCCGACTGCGGCTGTTTTTGGTATGTGGGTCATTTAATCAAATCGGTGCCGAGATAAGGCCGCAGCGCTTGCGGAACGACCACGGTCCCTTCGTCCGTTTGGTAGTTTTCCAGAATGGCGATAACCGTTCTGGGCAACGCCAGGCCGGAGCCATTCAATGTGTGCACGAGTTCAAGTTTGCCGGTGTTCTCGTTGCGAAAGCGAATGTTGCCACGCCGCGCCTGGAAACTCTCGAAGTTACTGCAAGAGGAAACTTCCAGCCACTTGTTCACGCCGGGGGCCCAGACCTCTATATCGTAGCACTTTGCCGCGGCGAAGCTGAGATCCGCCGTGCACAATTCGATGACCCGGTACGGCAATTCCAGGATTTGCAGCACTTCCTCCGCATTCGCCAGCAGCGTTTCCAGCACCGCATAAGACGTTTCAGGCTTGACGAACTGCACCATCTCAATTTTGTCGAATTGATGGATGCGGACCAGGCCGCGTGTATCTTTGCCATAAGTGCCGGCCTCCCGGCGGAAGCACGGTGTGTAGGCTGTGTACTTGACGGGCAGTTGGCTTTCGGTGAACGTCTCATCCCGATGCAGGTTGGTCACGGGTACTTCAGCCGTGGGAATAAGGAACAGGTCATCGGTTTGGGCCAGGTACATATCCTCTTCAAGTTTTGGCAGTTGCCCGGTGGCGAACATAGTTTGTCGATTGACAACAAATGGCGGAAAGACTTCCGTAAAGCCATGCTTCTCGACGTGCAGATCCAGCATGAAATTGATTAACGACCGCTCCAGTTTCGCACCGAGACCGACATAGTTCACAAAAAACGACCCCGATATTTTGGCGCCGCGGCCAAAATCGATGATTCCCAGTGATTCAGCGATCTCCCAATGTGGTTGAGGGGCAAAATCCATTTCTGGCGGTGTCCCCCATTTCTTAACGTCAATGTTGTCCTGTTCACTCATGCCGACGGGGACGGAGGCATGCGGGATGTTCGGAATCCAGCTTAACAGCGCTTTAAGTGCGGCATCGACCTCTTTGACTCGCGCGTCTAATTGTTTTACTTCATGCGACACGGTTTGCATTTGAGCGATTTGAGTTTCAGCGGGGGTGCCCTCTTTCTTAAGCCTGGCAATCACCTGTGAGGCAGCGTTCCTTTCTTGTTTTAATTTCTCGACCGTCCGTAAAATCTCTCGCCGCTCAACATCGAGTGCAAGTAGTTTGTCCAGATCCGCCTTTTCTTTTTTGTTGGCGACGGCCTGTTTGACCAGGTCCTGATTTTCCCTAATAAACTTCAGGTCTAACATCCTTATTGTCCTTTTCCTCGAAGCATGATATAAATTGTATTCAGGATTACTTTTACGTCCATTCTGAGTGACATGTTTTCCAGATAGAAAAGGTCATATTTTAGTTTGTTTTTGACATTTTCCATCGACGTATCGTACTCTCCCTTGATCTGTGCCCAGCCGGTAATGCCAGGCTTCACTTTCAGGCGTCTGGCGTAGAAGGGTATGTCCCGCTTGAATTTTTCCACAAAATAGGGTCGTTCCGGACGGGGACCGATAAGACTCATTTCCCCTTTCAGGACATTGATGAACTGCGGCACTTCGTCCAGACGGAGCTTTCTGAGAACGTTGCCGACACGTGTCACGCGTGGATCTTTTTTCTCGGCCCACCGGGGTCCCGTTTTCGACTCGGCGTTGTGCACCATCGACCTGAACTTGTGAATATTAAATATCTTGCCGTCAAGACCGACCCTTTGTTGCTTGTAAAGAACCGGCCCTCTGGAATCCAGTTTGATAGCAACCGCTACGAAAAGCCAGAGAGGTGAGAAAAGCAGCAGAATCACCGTCGCCGTCAAAAGATCCATGAGGCGTTTGAATTTCCGCTCCCACTCCGGCAGGTAGTGCGGCATGACATCGATCAGCGGCAGCCCGTAAATCTGGTTGGTCCTGGCCTGACCGACCACGATGTCATATAAATCGGGTACAATTTTGAAATCGACCTGGTGGCCGTTGCAGCGGTCCATGACGTCCATGACTTTCTCTCGTGCGTTGCCTTTCAGTGCAAAAATAATTTGTTGTGCTTTTGCCTCTTCCAGAATCGTGTTGATCTGTTCGATGTTGCCGAGAAGCGGGATGTTGCCATGGCGCGTCTTTTCTGGGCCCGGGGGTTGCTCGCCGACAAAACCTATCACATGAAATCCCAAAGCGGGGAATTTAAGAATTTCATCGGAGAGGTTCCAACCTTTTTTGCCCCAGCCGACGATGAGAGTCCGGCGATGGCCAAAGCCGGCGCTTAACAGGTAGCGCTGCGCCGTGCGGACCGTCATGCGGACCGCCGTTACCGTGGTCAGTAAGATGAGCCAGTAGTTTAGGATAAACATGCGGCTCAATTTTGGCGGGTTCGCCAAATCGGTTTCAGTTTCAAAAGTGACGAGGAAGATAATTAAAACACCCAGTGAAATCGTTTTGAATATCTGAATGAATTCATCGACTCGCGATTTGGCGTAGGCGGGATCATAGAATCCAAAGAAAGCAAAAAACAAGATCCAGAGCAGGTTGACAATGAATGAAATCTGCAGCAACGAAATATTGTCGGATTCAGTGAAAAATCCGAGTTCCTGTCTCAGCCAGACCCAGATGAAGAAGGCCAGGGTGAGGGCTGTTAGATCAGCGGCGAACAGCAGAAGTTTTTCTTTGTTTATGCGCAATTGAATGGTACTTAATTCCCTTTTTAGATAACAATTCCTGATAGAGCCGATCCAGATAGCCCACCATGACATCGGCCCTGAAAGCCTCATTGATCCGCTTAGCGGCGTTTTGTCCTAATTCTTCAGCCTCACCCTCGTTTTCAAGCAGATGCAAGACGCCCTCGGCGATTGCTTGTATGTCGTTTGGTTGAACAAGAAGGCCGGTTCTGCCATCCTCAACTAGTTCTGGAACGCCATCTACATCCGTCGCTACAACGGGTCTCGCGGTATACATTGCTTCAGTAAGTGAACGCCCCAAACCTTCCCACCAGGATGTTAAGACAAAAATATCAATGAGGTGGAGGAGCTCTGGAACATCATCTCTAAAGCCGAGAATTTTGAGTCTGGAGTCAATATTTAATTGTTTTGATAGTGCAAGGGTTTCTGCTTTTAGTTCTCCGTCTCCCACTAGTAAGATTTGTACATCTTGTCTTTTCGTCAGCACTTTGCCCATCGCTTGAATAAAATCTAGCGGTGCTTTTTGCTTTGAGAGTCTTCCGATCATGCCAACTACTTTGTCTCCATTTGCAATGCCCAAGTCCTTTTTCTTCTTTCTTATATCAGTTGGACTATCGAATCTACGGAAGTCGATGCCACTATAAATATTAACAAATTTCCCGACGGGTGCGAAGCGAAGTCTCAAGGCCTTTTGGAGATTGAGATTCGATACCGTAATGAGTTTATCTGATAATTTTGACAAGAGCCGTTCTGCCATAATATAGAATTTTTGAATAATTGGATTCATGAAATCGTTGAATGGGAAACCATGAATGGTGTGAACGACTATCGGTACGCCAGCGAGTTTTGCGGCTAATCGGCCCAGCACGCCTGGTTTGGAGCTATGGGTATGTACTATATTGTACTGCCCTTTCCGTAGAATCTGATAAATTTTCCAAAATGCCATGAAATCTTTGGTCAAGTGAATTTTTCTGCGCAATTGATTTACAAAAATCAGATCTAAGTTTTTAATCATTTTTGCACGCCTTACCCAAAGGCCATCGTTTGCACAGAGCAACGTCAGATGATATTTGTCGCGATTCAAGCGTTCCACTGTAAGGAGCGTGTTGTCCTGAGCACCGCCTACAGGCAGGTTGGTGATAATATGCAGTACTCGAATTCGGCTATCCAATCTGCGCCGTCCTCCTTAGAGATAAAGCTTCTTCGTAAACTGCTAAAGTTGACTCTGCAACCTTCTGCCAACTGAATGTTTCGGCGCGTTTAGTCGCGGCCAAAGAGAGCTGCTTGTGTAATGTATTACTTGTCAGAATTTTCTCAATCTTGTTTGCTATGTCTTCAGAAGAACGAGGGTCAAAAAGTAACCCCGCATCCCCAATTATCTCCGGCAAGGAAGTAAGATTCGAGGCTGCAACTGGTTTGCCGCGCGCCATTGCTTCCAGGATGGGAAAACCAAACCCTTCATAAAATGAAGGCAACACAACGACCCGAGCTGCGTCATAAAGAGCAGGCAACTCTGCGTCCGGCACAAAATCCAGAAAATGAACATGCTCCTGCAGGTCGAGGTGTTCGACCAGCTTTTCCGGGCCAGTGTAATCAGAATAGGATTTGCCGGCGACCACCAGGTCGATATTTTTGTCCTTTTGTTTACGGAGAAGATTCACCGCCTGAATCAGGCCTTCGATGTTCTTGTGGGGCCTTCGAGTACCTACGAATAAAATAAAATCTGCCTGAATGTCAAGCCCGGCCCGCTTGTTGTGATGTCTTGTGGTCACGAGGCTATCCACACCATGATGGATGACCGTAGTCCGGGTCGGTGGCCGATTGAGAAAGATCTCAATGTCACGCCGGGTGTTTTCGGAGACCGCGATGATTCTGTCAGCTTTGTGAAGCGCGTAACGCATGGAGTAATTCATATAAGTGCTCTTCAGCCAACTGCGCCCGGTCAGAAATTGTCGGTTAAAGATGAATTTCAGATCGTGAATGGTCACGACAGTGGGAATTCTCAAACCAAATGGCAGGTCGTACTGTGGGTGGTGGTAAAGATCGGCCTGCAGTTCTTTGAGGAGTCTGGGCGTCAGGAAGTGCTGCTTTGGTGACGGCCCCATCAGATCCAATTTCACTCTTTCAACGTTTGCCGCGGCGATAATTTCATCCGGGAGACCCGACTTGGCTTCCGGTAGAGCCAGAACCGTAAACGTGATTGATCGGTCCAGTTTTGGCAGCTCCCGGAGCAGGCCTATTAAATATCTGGCAACGCCGTCGATTTTCTTGACAGCTAAGTGGGCATCTATGACGATGTGCATTCTGAGCTTTCTTGTGTTCTATCCAAATAAATGCGACCGCATCGTTGAAAAGATAACAAAAAGCAGTGTCAGACCCAAGTAAAAAGAAGCCTGCAACTTGATGGAAACCAAGAAGCTGCTATTGGTGCAGTAAGGTCAAATTCTCGGATCGCCCGCACTAAAGGCCTTACCACCAATATCGCGAGTGAATAGTATCGGCCTGCCTCGCGAGAGCACTTGGCGTTTCAGGGCCTGCCCCAATAGATCGTTTCAGAATAAACCATTTCAGACTCTGGATGCATCTGGATCTTTTGCGGAATATACTTTTGCAAGCATCTACGGAGAGTGAATCATTGGTTGCTGTGAAACCGAGGTTCTCGTTGGAAATTGTTCATCTATACTGCGGTTTTCGCCAAAACCCATGAAAAATTCAAATGCAATTTTCAGGCTATCGATCTCGTTGTGAGGTTGACGGCAAAAATTTGTACAATATGGATCGCCGTTGAGGGCTAGCCCAACTTCGACACTTTATTTCACGGCAAACATTTTTTGAGGCTAAGGATTTCTCCCGATTGTTGTTTGTGAGTTCAAGTTCTTTGAAAACCCGATGTAGTGAAGACCTA
>Ga0114931_10010871_pt1 | contig 10793 bp, 6 predicted proteins | sample 2SBtaG_FD_89579 | JGI IMG/M metagenome (GOLD analysis project Ga0114931, IMG submission 89579) | Deep subsurface microbial communities from Kolumbo volcano to uncover new lineages of life (NeLLi) - 2SBTROV14_V59a metaG | ecosystem: Environmental > Aquatic > Marine > Volcanic | place: Kolumbo...
CCTTTGGACCAAATATCTGGAGAGCCGGCTCGATAGGCCCGTGGCGTTCGTCGAGCGTAAGACATACAACGACATACAGCAGCTCCTGAGATTGAATGAAATCGATTTTGCCTGGATCTGCGGATACCCTTACGTACTGGGAGAAAAGGAGCGCTATCTAAAATACGTCGCGACCCCGGTCATTTACGGTAGCACAAGCTACAAGATATACCTGATCGTACCCTCTGGCAGCTCCGTGGAAACTCTGGAAGATCTCAGAGGAAAGATCTTTGCGTTCTCCGATCCGGATTCAGTCAGTTTCCGCGCTCTGGTCGGCGGATATGTCGAAGGCGGGAAACGCCTTCGGGACCTCGGCGCGTTCTTTAATGTCCACTTTTTCACGTACAATCACGTAAGCACCGTCCAGGCGGTTGCCGATGGGCTCGCGGATGGCGGCAGCGTGGACAGTCACGTCTGGGATGTCCTGGCTCGTTCGCACCCCGAGTTGACCGAAAAGACTCGTATCATCGCCGCATCGGAAAATTATGGACTTCCGCCCATCGTGGCTTCACGGCGCGCGCCGAGTGCGCTCATCGATTGGGTCGGAACGATTTTCCGGAACATGGAAAATGATCCCGACGGCCAAACCATCCAAAAACAGCTCCAAGTGAGCCGCTTCGTCACACTCGATGAGACGGCTTACGACACAATACGGAAAGGTCCCGCGAAGGACCGTATCGACGGGTTGCTCGCGGACCTGGGTGCCGAGGATCAATGAGAGGCTATTGGACAAGTCCAAGGCACTGGGGACTATCGGTCAAGCTACCGCTAACGATCGCGACGATAGTTTTCAGCGTCGTTCTCGTGGTTGGGGCCATCGCTGTCTTACGCGAGGTCGATGCGGCGCGCGACGGCCTGGAAGAGAACGCACAACAGCTTGTGCGCTCGATTGCGCTACAGAACGTTGAGAACGTGAAGCGCCGCGACTACTGGGAAATGTATGCAAGCCTTCGCCAGCAGGTCGGGCAGCTTGAAGAGCCGAACCGGCCACTTCTATTCGGTGCGATCATCGACTCGATGGGGCGTGTATTGACCCACACCGACCCCTCGCGCCACCGGATTGGCGAGCCGCTGACGCTGGCCGGCGGAGACAAAGAGATCGGGTTCGGACCGGCCAAGTCGGTGATTCGCTACACCGAATTAAACGCCAACGACGTGTTGTTGGCCAGCATGCCCATCGTTGTTGGCAACAACCTGCTGGCGACGGTATGGCTGGCCTATGATACTCGGTTCATTGAACGACGCCTATTGGAAGGAGGCCTCCGCATGTCGCTGATCGCAGCGGCTTTGGCGACCCTCGGTGCCTTCGTAGGATGGGTCATCTCCAAACGGATGGTGAAGCCCCTCGGCGATCTCACCAGGGCGATTGGCCACTTGACGGGAAGCGATCTTTCTCGATTGGAGCCTGTTCAGGCGGAGGAGAGAGACGAGATCGGCCGCCTGGCTCTGGCGTTTAACGATATGACCGCGGCGTTGAAGGAGAAAAAAAAGCTAGAGGAACGGCTCAGACTTCAGGAAAAGCTGGCAGCGGTTGGACGAATGGTCGCTGGCGTGGCTCATGAGATCAACAACCCATTGGGCGGCATGAAAAACGCCATTAACAGCATAACACTCTTTGGTCATGATGAGGCGAAACGCGAGGAAGGCGTTAAACTGCTCGGTTCCGGTCTTCAACATATCGAACAGGTCGTTCGGGCATTGCTCGCCAGCCATCAACGCCCTCAATGGGACCCGGCCTGCGACCCTCGTATCTTCGATGATCTTTTCTTACTGGTCCGCCCGGATTGCGAAGCCCGGAGCATTCGACTGCGGTGGGAGAACGCCCTGGCGGGTCCCATCGATATCCCATCCACCGCGCTCCAACAGATTCTTATGAACCTGTTGTTGAATGCGATCTATGCGATGCCTGAAGGGGGAATCCTGACCTTTATGGCGCGAGAAGACCGCGATGCGTTCATATTTGTTGTACGCGATACGGGGCCTGGCCTGTCGCAGGATCAATTGGAGCAGATCTTTGAGCCGTTTTTCACGACTCGTTCAGACGGCGTTGGGCTGGGACTGTGGATTTGCTCGGAACTGGTTGACACGATTGGCGGCACACTGGTGGTTGAAAGCCAGAGAGGCGGTGGATCTACATTTCGGGTTACGGTCCCAAAACGTACGATTTCAGAGGATGAGGAGCCCTTAGTCGGTGAACTCGAACAGGTTAGCCATCATTGAAGACGATCCTGTGATGGGAGCAAGCCTTGTCTCGCACTTCAAGGGGCTGGGGTTCTTACCATCTTGGTACATGTGTGGGGAAGACGCGCTAAGTGGTCTCGAAAGGACACACGGTGCGGACATCGTCATCACCGACATCCGCCTGCCAGACGTCAGCGGTGAGGAGGTATTTTACACACTGAGGTCCCGTTTTCCCAACACACCCTGCATCATGATCACCGCGTTCGGCTCGGTTGAACAAGCGGTGCGTCTGATTAAGGAAGGGCTGGAAGACTATATCATCAAGCCGTTCGATGTTGGCGATTTGGTTAGGAAAATCGAGCACTTGATCAAACGCCAGCGGGAGGAGCGACTCGCCAGACAACTGATGGACGACCTCAGCGATCGTCTTGGAAAAGGAGAGGTGGTCGCCGGAATCAGCCCGCAGATGCGGGAGATCGAGCAACTGATTAAAAAGGTCAGCAATCTTCCGACATCCATCCTGCTTACCGGGGAAACCGGGGTTGGGAAAGAGGTTGTTGCCAATCTGTGTCACTATTGCGGGACCCGTGCCGACAAGCCTTTCGTGGCGCTCCATTGCGCTGCGCTCCCTCCGTCACTCCTCGAATCCGAGCTTTTCGGGCATGAGAAGGGTGCCTTTACGGGCGCGGTGAAGGCCAAGCCAGGGAAATTCGAGCTTGCACATGAAGGCACGCTTTTCCTCGATGAGATCGGCGAGGTTTCACCTGACATTCAAGTCAAGCTTTTGCGTGTGCTTCAGGAAAGGCGATTGGAACGTGTCGGCGGAACGAAAGCGATCGATATCGATATGCGACTTATAGCGGCAACCAGCCGCGACATTAACGAACTCGTTGAGACCGGAGAATTCCGCCGCGATCTCCTCTACCGTATTAACGTCGTACCGATTCATATCCCTCCTCTCAGGGAACGGCCCGACGACATCTTGTTTTTTGCTGACTACTTTCTGCGTTTCTTCAGCCGCGAACTGAAGAAACCGCTCAAGAAATTGAGCCCGCGTTCGGAGGGCGCGCTTCTGGCATATGACTTTCCGGGAAATGTCCGTGAACTCAGGAATCTGATCGAACGGGCTATGGCATTGTCAGAACGCCAGGTTCTTGGACCGGACGATATTTTCCAGGTGGGCAGTGGAAAGAAGCGCCAGGGGGAACCGCCCGCGATGTTGAGGACTGCAGTTGCCGAGACAGAGCGCTGCCTGATTTCGCGCACACTTGAGGAAACCGATAACGCCGTGGGAAAGGCTGCCAAGTTGTTGGGGATCAGTCGGAAGACCCTTTGGGAGAAGATGAAGCGCTACGGGATCGAGACCGAGCACTCAATGCATGACGACTAGCTCTTCGTGGTAGCGATCCTCTCCTCGCCACCCCGAACGCTTGAGGGCGTTACGATTTCGTAACCAGCGCTACTTTTTGCCGTTACATACTCCAGACCGGCGCTGCGTCAACACGTTCCCTCAAAAAAACTGCTTGCCCAGAATTCCGCCCTTTCCATGCGGCGGCAACCCATTGGCACGGCACTTGCTTGGATAGCGTCATCAACTGAAACATAAAATCCAAGGGGAGGTGCATATGAGCAACTCATTGCAGCGCAGAGAATTTCTGAAACGAGGCGGCGTCATCACCGCAGGAGCGGCGGTTGCGTCTACCGTGAGTGGTCCCCGTGTAGAGGCCGCTGGCCACGCAAAGAGAGTGGTGGTCGCGGCGCTCAAGGATATCAAGCCGAATACACCGATCGAATTCGCCTATCCGGCCGAAGAACCTGCCGCACTGCTCGACATGGGGCGCCCCGTCGAAGGAGGGGTGGGTCCGGACCGATCCATCGTCGCCTTCAGCACGCTGTGCCAGCATATGGGTTGCCCTTTGGAATATAAAGAAACGTCCGCGACGTTCTTCTGCGGGTGCCACGCCAGCGCTTTCGATCCGGCCAAGGGGGGCAACGCCTTCGAAGGACCAAGCACGCGTGGATTGCCAAGAATCGCTCTCTCAATCACGCCCGAAGGGCAGGTGGTCGCCACGGGGGTCGCCTCCGGTCTGGTCTATGGCCGCGCTTGCAACACCGTATGACCTGGAACCGGACGCTTGAATAGGAACAAGGTCTAATTTGTGACACGGAGGCCAACTGTTATGTCGAAAAGCAAAGAACTTACAAGCAGAGTAGTGAACCGGCGTGCGTTTCTCAAAAGTGGTGCGGCAATCTCCGCAGCACCGATTGCGGCTACCGTAACCGGAACCACGTCGGCGGCAGCCGCCGGAAGACACACCGCCCCTGACGGGTGCGTCGAACTTCCTCCGAGAAACGCAGAAGTATTCAATACAACCTGCCAGTACTGTATGGTGCAATGCGGCTACAAGGTTCACGTATGGGAACGTGGCACGGGCGAGATGCCGCATTCGGGTAGGCGGAAAGGGTCCTATACCTCGGCTCTGACAGGTGAATGGTACTCGCCTTCATTTGTCGCCCCGGCGGAGAAGAACGGGAAAAAGGTCTACGTCGCCGCCATTCCCGACAAAGACTGTGTCGTCAACCAAGGCAGCCACTCGGTGCGCGGCGGGCTTAACGCCCAGACCATCTTCTCGAAAAATCTGCCGTCGGCCAGCAAGCGGTTGACGCAGCCGATGATTCGCAAGGGCGGCAAGGGCTCGCCCCTAGTCTCGGTGAGCTGGGACGAGGCGATTTCGTTCACTGCCGAGAACCTGCAAGAAATCAAGAATCAGCACGGCCCAGACGCACTCGGCTTGATTTGGGGTGACTGGCTCTACACGCTGCCCACTTACGCAATGCTCAAGTTGTGGTTTGAGGGCATAGGGTCATCCTCCCACGCGGGCAATGGCTGGTTCTTCGACGAAGAAAGCGCCGGTATTTCCGCGGCGTTCGGAACGGGCACTCGATCCTTTACTGTCCAGGATTTCGACGAGACGAAGTTGCTGGTTACGGCTGGAACGAATCTCCAAGCGAACGGTAGCGTCTGGTACGACCGCTTCTATCAAAACAACCTGAGTGGTGGCGGCGCGAAGCACATCGACATCGATCCACGGCGAACGCCAATGTCACGCAATGCTGAGGACAACGGCGGCCTGCACCTTCAGATCAAGCCCGGGACGGACGCGATCCTGGCCGCAGCCATGATGCAGGTGATCGTGCAGCGCGGCGGTTACGACCAACAGTTCGTCAAGACGCATGTAAGCGGCTTCGATACGCTCGAGCGAGTGGTGATGAATGACCGTTTCTCGATCAGGAACGCCGCGCGCGTCACGGAGGTTCCCGAGGAGAAGATATTACGAGCGGCGGAGCTCTTGATCGAGAACAAGGGCCGAACGATGATCCTCTCCGAAAAGGGGATCATGCATCAGCTCGGTGCTTTCGAGCACCAGCATGGGTACGCCTGTCTCGGTGCCATCCTCGGAAACGCCGGCAAGGTGGGTGCATGCACATCGCGAGCGGGTGGGCATCCGGGAGGCACCTTTGCTTCGCCTCCGGCGCCGGCCAGCCGTGAAAAGAACGTCGATATCTATGCGGCCCTTCGGGCGGGGAAGGTCAAGGGGCTCTGGGCATTCGCATGCAATGTCTTCAAGCAGTCGCCGTCTCTGACCACGCATCGGCCGCTTATGGAAGATACCTTCTTCATCGTCCAGGACCGCATTGTGACGGAGATGAACGAGGCAGCCGACGTGGTATTCCCGGCAGCTACGTGGGGGGAGAGCGAGGGCGTCTTGTCGAGCGTCGATCGCCGAATTCGCCTGTTGCAGCAGTTTATGGACCCACCGGGCGAGGCCAAGCCTGACTGGTGGATCGTGGCTCAGGTGGCGAAAAAGATGGGCTTCAAGGGTTTCGGCTGGGAGTCGCCGATTCAAGTCTGGGATGAGGTTCGTTCAAAGAACAGTGGCTTGGCGGAGATTCCGTGGGAGAAACTGCACGAAGCCGGAACCAACGGCATCCAGCTTCCTTATGTCAAGGGACAGAGCGTGGAACGATTGTTTTCCGACGAAGCGGAGAAGCTTCTCGGCAAACGATTCCCGACCAAGGACGGAAAGGTCCACGTAGAGAAGATCGCCCTTCTGGAGAAGTTCGATCCGGATGGCTTCGAGTGGGGCGAAATCAGCGACGCCCACCCCCTCATGGCCATCGACTTCCGCCTGAACGAGCTTTGGAATACAGGATACACGTACTGGGATAAGCCGACGGCCAATCAACGGACGCCCAACGCTTTTCTGATGATCCACCCAAGCGATGCCGAGCCGAGGGGTGTCAACGATGGCGAATGGGTGAAGCTCCGTTCGCCATATGGTGAGTGCCGTGCCAAGGCACGGGTTACCACCGACATTCGTCCGGGCGTCGTCGGCATGCCAGCCCTCTTTCCGAAGGCGGGGCAAGAGTTCAATTACATCACCAGGCCCGACTATAGCCCCATCAATGGCGATCACGTCACGATGGTGGCCGTCGAAGTCGATACCGCATAGTTGCCATATGACGGTGGAGTAAACTCGTCTGCAATCCGACGGCGAGATGTAAGGAATTCCCTCCCTGGGAACCTAAAGCTGGACCAAAATAGTTGGATTTCACAACATCAGGTCCGGGGCCGCCAAACGGTCTCGGGCCGCCCTTTTTGCAGGGACCCAGAACAAACTCACCAAAGCCCGCAACTGAACCTACGGAGGTGTTCCATATCTTGGGCTGCTCCCGAATCTGTCCAGGGGTTAGGCATCATATCAGAAACAGGGCAAGGTAATCGACAATCATGACAGATGACAAGCAACTGGGAGTTTTGGACCGCATCCAACCGTTACTGCTTATCAGCGCAATCGCAGCTGGCTTGATGCTCGCGTGGTTTCTTCCGGGCTTCGGCGCGCAGCTTCTGCCAGTTGTTACAGTGGGTGTGTTCCTGGTCATTTACTTGATCATGCTGGGTACCGACCTCGGCGGTATATTGCATGCATTCACGCGTTGGAAGCCGACCGCATTGGCGATCGGCATAAATTTTGTCATCACCCCTCTGTTTGCCTGGCTTCTCGGGTATCTCCTCCTGCGCGAGGATCCGGAGATCTGGGCCGGACTCATACTATATCTCGTTACGCCGTGCATCGGCTGGTACCTCGTCTTTACGGAGCTGGCCAAGGGCGATGTCGAGCTTGGTGTCAGTCTCCTTGCCTGGAACGTTGTCCTCCAGGTTCTTCTCATGCCCGTATACATGAAACTGCTCGCCGGAACCGTCGTCCACATAGAGCTTCCCGACATCCTGCGCAGCGTTGCGGTCTTTCTTGTTATCCCACTGGGGTTGGCCTTCATAACGCGCCGGGCCATGCACCGGATGAAGGTCGAATTCGATGCGCTCGCCAGCCGCGTGAAACTGCCCTATATCAAGACTGTCATTTTGATGGTTGTTATCGCGGCAATGTTCGCTTCGCAGGGAAATGTCCTCTTCGAAAGCCCTGCATTGATCATCAAGATGATCGTGCCTGGTCTGGCCTTCTTCTTTGGTGCGTTCTTGTTGTCCCTCGCGGCTGGCCGTCTTTTCAATCTGAATTATCCCGAAGTCGCGTTGCTTGCCTTTACGACGACGGCACGTAACTCGGAGGCGTCCCTGGCGATTGCTGTGACAGCGTTCGCCAGCCCCTTGGTGGCGCTTACCGTCGTCATTGGACCCAGCATCGAGTTACCCGTGCTGATTCTCTTCTTGCGCACGTTGCTGTGGCTGCAGGAAAAGCACGTGTTCCGCCCACCATCGTCGCACAATGGTGCCTGAATCCTGACTGGTGAAGCTAATGAATGGAAAGCGCAAAGCCCAGCAACGGCCCTATCATTCAATACAAGAGTTGAGCTTGGATCTATTTCGCAAGCATTCGGCGTTATGCGCACTGTTCCACCCTGTTGCATTGAACAACCTATTGTTCTGTTACGAGCCCATTGAGCGATCCGGTCTCGACGACTTCAGAAAGATCTAGAGAGTTGAGAGCATGAGAAGCGGCCTCTGATGAAGCAATGGATATGAACAACAGAGCACCCCAATATCGCAACCTTATTTCGGCATTAAATGCCGCTCTGGTCATTGTTGATTATCAAGAGGGTGTTGCTTCATCGAGCGGCGCGGCGAAAGACAGTGAACTCGTTGGCGTAATCGACCTAGTGAAGGCAGCGAGCGCTTTTGCCGTGCCGGTGATTGTTACGACGATCGAGACCGAAGAATTGGATGGCCGGGTATGCGAGCCGCTCCTTGACCTGGTTCGCAGATCAGAAGTGATTCAACGATCCTCGGCAAACCCTTGGGACGACGACGCCTTCCGTAACAAGATACATACCGTCGATCGTTCTAGGCTGGTGATTGCCGGCCGGTGCAGCGAGGTCTCGGTGACGTTCGCGGTATTGAGTGCCCTCGAGGAAGGCTTTGACGCATACATCGTGAAGGATGCAACGGCGGGCACCTCTCAGCAACATCATGAAACGGCAATCGAACGAATGGTTCAGGCTGGTGCTGTTCCGGTAACAACGCGGCAAATTATCTTCGAGTGGCAACGGGAACCACCAAATACGCCCGAGCCGCTCGATACCCAGCCATCAAACAAGAAAAAGTAAAAGAGGCCTTAATCCGGCCGGATTAAGGGTGCCCGTCCGGCCTGACGGCCGGTCACCGGGCTCTATTCCGCGAAGCCCGCGCTCCGCGCGATCTCCGCTGATCCAGGTCATGATCCGTTAGCGCTGCGCGAGACCGTTACTCGACAAGGGCGCCGCCACCCTCCTGGTCGTTGCTCCCCGCGCGCGGAGGGTGCGCCCTTCCCCAAAAGCAAAAGTCCTGTTCCAGCCGGGCGAAGCCCGGCTTCCCGGAAAGCAAAGGGGCCGGAGCTTCTCCTTAAAACTTCAACCTGAAGGAGACTGGCTCATGACCCAGCACCAGACCCCACGGCACGAAATCGGGGAGACCGTGCACCTCCCCCTTTCCAAGCTCGTGATGTCCCGCGACAACCCGCGCAAGACCAAGCCGAATACGGCGGACGAGCTTTTAGTCGCTTCGATCCGCTCGCGCGGCCTCCTGCAAAACCTCGGTGTCCGTCCGTCCGAGACCAGCGTCGGCAAGTACGAGGTCCGCTACGGCGGACGGCGCCTCGCGGCGCTCCGCCTGCTGACCAAGGAAGGGCATTTTGCCAAGACGCAAGAGTTCCCGTGCCGGATCGTCCCCAGCGACGACGCCGACGCTTCCGAAGAAGCGCTCGCGGAGAACATCGTTCGTGAAGCTCTCAGCCCGATCGACGATTTCGAGGCGTTCGCCAAGCTCGACGCCCTCGGCCTTAGCGTCGAGGAGATCGCAAAACGCTTCGGCGCCACCGAGCGGGCCGTGCGCCAGCGTCTGTCGCTTGGCCAGGCCGCGCCCTGCGTCCGAAAGGCGCTGCGCGAGGGCGAGATCAGCCTCGACATCGCCAAGCTCTTCGCCGGCTGCCCCGATCTGGCCCGGCAGGAGCGTGTCTTCAAGGCCATCGACGAGGGCGGACATTTCTCGGCCCATTCGGTGCGCAAGATGCTCTACGAGAACGCCGTCTCGAGCAGCGACGCCATCGTTAAGTTCGTGACGCTGGACGCCTACGAGGCCGCGGGCGGCACGGTGGAGCGCGACCTCTTCAGCGACGAGGCGTATCTCACCGATCTGGAGCTTCTGGCCAGCTTGCGCGACGCCAAGCTTGCCGAAGAGGTCGAACGGTTCACCGCCGACGGCTGGTCCTGGGTCGAGGCCCATGAAGGCTATGCCTACGACCTGATGCACGGATTCGACCGCATCTACGGCAAGATTGTCGAGAAAAGCCCGGAGGAGCAGGCCGAACGCGCCAGACTTGAGGAAGAGCTCGACGGCCTCCTCGAAAAGAACGCCGACGCCGAAGACTGGAGCGATGACGACTCGGAGCGCTATGACGTCATTGAGGAACGGCTCGATGCGCTGCGCGACGTCGAACGGGCCTTTACGGCCGAGCAGAAGGCCGTCGCCGGCTGCATCCTCTATCCCTCCAATGATGGCGTGACGGTGCATGAAGGGCTCGTCCGCAAGGAGGACCGAAAGAAAGTCCGGGCTCTGACGGCGGGCGACACCGGCGCCGGAGAGGGCGGCGCGGGTGGCGGCGTCGATCTGGACGGCGATGACGAGGATGCGCCGAAAGCGGCGCCTGGCTATGGCCTCGGGCTGCGCAGCGATCTCGCCGTCTACAAGGCCCAGGCGCTTCAGGCGGCGCTTGCGGAGACTCCGGAGACGGCGATCCTCATGCACCAGTTCATCCTGGTGCGGCGCATCTTCGGGCCGGTCTTCGCGTCGCCCCACGGCACCACCTTGCAGGCGAGCAAGGCCGATCTGCGGGTCGAACGGGGCGATCTCGGCGAAACCTCGGCGGCGGCCATTCTTGACCATGCCGAACGGGTGCTGCATCGAGGCCCTGGACGACGCACTGGCCCGGTACGGCAAGCCGGAGATCTTCAACACCGACCAGGGCAGCCAGTTCACCTGCTTCGACTTCACCGGCCGGCTCAAGGATGCCGAGGTAACG
>Ga0114931_10010872_pt1 | contig 10792 bp, 8 predicted proteins | sample 2SBtaG_FD_89579 | JGI IMG/M metagenome (GOLD analysis project Ga0114931, IMG submission 89579) | Deep subsurface microbial communities from Kolumbo volcano to uncover new lineages of life (NeLLi) - 2SBTROV14_V59a metaG | ecosystem: Environmental > Aquatic > Marine > Volcanic | place: Kolumbo...
CCCGAAGCGCGGTCCGAGTGCCGAGAGCTGGCTGAGAATGCAGGCGGACTACGATCTGTGGCAGGCGATGCAGCAACCCGCCCCGAAAGTTGTCAGGGCACGGACGGCGGCGCTTTGACCGTCTTCGAGCGTGGCCCGCTCGAGAGAATATCCAGCGCCGTGACCAGTGCCTGATAGCGTCGGCAGCTAGCCCCCGCTACCACTTTTAAAGGCAAAGGGCTTACTTCGGAAAGCCCATTTGTTTTTGGGGTCGGATGCGCCCATAAAACGCCGTCCTTCGGTTCTAGCCTCACCTGGCGGAGCAAAAATCCTGCCCCTGTTACCAGAACGGAAAGACGCAATTGCTGCATTTCGTCCTTCGGGTACTGGGGTAGGCCTTGCTGTTCTAGGCGCTCGATTTGGAATCAGATAGCGATTTGATGCGGCCAAGTATGCAGGCAGCAAGGTCACGCGTACTAGGGTCGCGCAATAGATCTTTAGCGTTTCCGACCAGAGATTCGAACTCGAGACGTCCTCTTATGTCGGACCCCCATGCCTCGCGTTCGCTCTGGTCAAGCGTTTTGTCCCTCGGCATCAAAATACACGCATTTCCATCATAAGGTTGGGGCCTGTAGTCGAGCTGCATAACTGCTATTGCATCGACCGGCCGACGCAACACAAGCTTCGGAAGCCAATGCGAGGCAGGAAGCAGATGCGCTACGAGCCACAGCAATCGAATGCGCACTCTACGCGTCGCGTCGGAGAGTCGGCGACCCATAAGGTGGGTATTTCTGCGCGCGGTCAGCCTGCGCAGTCGCTCGAGAAATCGGCCAATTGTCGGCCGGAGACCGGCGTGCCGTCCTTTTGGCATCGCTCCTGCCGATAGTTGAGGATCGATCAGAAATAGTGCGTTGACCCGTTCGCCGACATCGCAAAGTTGACGTGCTACTTCAATAGCCACCCAGCTCCCGAAACAATAGCCTGCGATAAGGTAGGGGCCTTTTGGCTGCGTCTTGCGCATGCACGCAACATAGGTAGCCGCCATCGACTCGATCGTAGTGTCGGGCCGCTCCATAGCGGCCAGTCCTCTTGCCTGCAATCCGAGAAACCGTTGGTCCGGAGCGAATTGTCCTGCCAATAATTTCAAGTTGAAGACATGACCCGAATGAGCGTGCACACAGAATAGCGGTGGCCCATCCCCGTTTGGTTGCAGCGGAACAAGGCACCCGCTGCTCGCCTCGCCACTGAGTGCCTGAGACAACTTCGCGACGCTGGACGCATGCTGAATCGTGCCGAGCACTCGGCTGGAGCCCGTAAGCCGGGAAATTTCGAGACACGCCTCGACGGCCTTCAAAGAATCGCCACCAAGTTCGAAGAAATCGTCCGTTCGCGAAACGGGCGCGATCTCCAGTACTTGTTCGAAGACTTTCGCGACCAGTTGCTCTAGCGGTGTCTCTGGTATCGAACCTCTTTCCCGACGGTCCGTCGCGGCAGCGAGGGCCCGGCGATCAACTTTTCCATTCAGATCCAGGGGCCAGTCTTCTAGAATGATGAAACGGGTCGGTGTGGAATGTCGCGGCCAATCCTTTGAGCGGAGTGCTTCGCGTAATATCGCGGAGGTGATCCGGGTGTCTGCATCGGGCACAACCCAGGCTGTCAATTCAGATTCCGCTGCGCCAGCGACCGGTATGTCCACGATCGCATCTTTTACGCCGGCGCACCGGGTAAGTGCGACTTGAATTTCGCGGAGATCCACCCACTCTCCGCGAATCTTGGCCAATGAATCCACCCGACCATGCACTTCCAACAAGCCCTGCCGATCAATGCGCCCCAAGTCCCCCGTGTGGTAAGAGCGCGTCTCGCCATCGACTTCCGAAAATGCTGAATCTGTAAGATCGGTCCGGCGCCAGTACCCGCTTGCAAGGTAACGGCTGGTGACCACGATCTCGCCGCATTGGCCCTGGTGCAAAGGTTGGTTTCCTGCATCAACAACTTCGATACATACATCGCTGGTTGCAGTACCCACCGGAACTACATTATCGGCTAACGCCTTGCCATTCTCGATGAAGTACTGGGCTGTGATTCCTGTCTCCGTCGCACCTAGACCGTTGACGAGCGTGCAGTTCCCGTCGAAGTGCCGATTAAATGTGTCTACGTCGATGGCTCGCGCCAGGTCTCCCTCCAGTCTAATGACCCTCAGGGTCGGCAGCGCTTCACAATAGCGCATTAGCTGACGGAAGAGTGCGGGCACCGAATGGTAGATCGTCGGTTCCTGCAATGTCAGCCATTTCGCCAGCGCGGACACGCCGCGTGCACGAACGTCAAACGGCAATAGAACCGCCCCGTTAAGGAGGGACGTGAAGATATTGGAGACTGCGCCGCTGAATCCGCACGACTGCAGAAGCGTCAGCCGGTCGTTGCAGTCGATTCTCAGGCTGGTCGTGTAGCGGGCGATGTTATGTAGCACATTGCGGTGAGTGTCCACAACGCCTTTTGGCGCACCCGTAGTGCCGGACGTATAGTAGATATAAGCGAAATCATTCGGCGACGAGCCCGTTATCTGAAATTCACCCGCATGATGTTCCAAATCTTGCTCAACATTCACCACGCGGCTTTGGCCACCACTGATCATCGTTGCCACAGATCGGTTGATCCAATCAGTCAGAACAACTTGCGACTCAGCATGCCTCATTATTTCCTGTATGCGCGGCCGGCCAAGGGCTATATCCAGCGGGACGTAAATGCCACCGGCCTTCAATACGCCCAAGACAGCAGTGATCTGAAGAGTTCCTTGTTCAATCAGGATAGTCACCGTCTGCCCATTACGATGTCCGTTTGCGATTAGGGCTCCAGCGATGCAATTGGCCTGGTGGTCGAGTTGGTGGTAGGTGACACAGCCAGCTTCTGTGATAATTGCGTGGCGGTCGCCGTGCTGGCGCACTTGCTCCGCGAAAACGTCCGTGATCGATGACTCGATCGTCGCTGCGTCGATATGCGTGGTGGGATACTGACTGATACTGCGATTCACGTTAAGATAATAGCTTGTCAGCATGCTAAGAGACTACGATTTAGCCTTTTTACGTCAAATCAGGCGGATGCGATTGCGCGTTGTCGGAACAGTGTAAATTCTGTCCCCGCTACCAAACAAAAGATGGGTGTTACCGGTCACATGATTTACACTTTGTCCGGCATGAATGGAGAGGGACCGGGTTCCACATATGATCAAAAAAGGTTGGATGACATCTTCTTATGGAGGTCGCCATGAAAGCGCAGCTCGTATGGGGTTTTACCCCGATTCTCCGTCAGGGCTCTATTGTCTGGTTTATCTGTTTGCCTCAAGACTCGCTTTCAAACCCTCGATTTGTTGCTTCGAAATGGGCTCGAACACACCCAGCCCACAAGAAGAACCCGGTTGAAAACCGAAACCGTAATCATCCAAGACGGTAATGATGTCGAGATCACACAGCTGGTCAAGCGACGTGCGATACATGAACGCTTTTTGCTCGCTCAAGCCTGGGCAGGGGTGAGACAACTGATTCAGGTAGTACTTGTTGCCAACGGTTTCAAAAATGATGCGCTGATTATCTAGAATAGTCGAATCCTTGATGCGTATCAGACTAAGACAATGCTGGGGGCGGTCCGTCTTCACATTATCCGCATCGTCAGCGTAGGTAGGCATCGTTGTTGTAACGGTCACTAGCAAAACCATTGCAGTGACCAGGGTCATCAGTTTTCCTTTCAGTTTCATAACAAAAACCTCATGTAGGTATTATATTGACTCCAAAGAATCTGCAAATTCTTCATTTGAAATGCGGCCATTGGGCTCCTTTTTCAAGACCGCTTCTATTTTCCGGCTGAGTGAGAAAATCTCAATTAAAATGACGCACTGGAAACGATATCTGTATTCCATTTCGGCGATTGCCCCGTTGCGGTGAATATCGCACAAAGGGCGTTGCGCGCACCCGCTACCCTGTCGCAGTCTCGGTGCTGCTCCTTATGGTTGCTGCCCCGTTCGCGCTCGTAGCCCTGGCGTGAATTCGACGGTAAAAATGGACCCTGCGTTGGTTTTACTGGTGAATCTGACAGACCAGTTGTAGCGATCGCAAATTCTCTTGACGATCGATAAGCCCAGGCCTGCGCCATCACTGCTAGCGACATTTCCACGTGCGTGGCGTTCGAACATTTTTTCTTGGGTTACCGCATCAATACCAAGGCCAGTGTCCTCAACTGAGACCCTGTCCCCATCCAATGTGATCGTAATAGAGCCCGAGTTGGTGTACCTGAATGCATTGCGTACCAGATTAGCTATCAGCACACTGACCACCTTCGGTTGCGCCGCAACGCGTACCGGGTTGCGTTCTATAATGCATATCTCGACCGGTTTCGTGCCGAGCCATATGCGCTGCTGTTCAATGACTTCCTCAATAAGCGGCTTGAGGTCGCAGCCACTGTATTGTCCTCCCGTATCGTCTATTCTGGACAATACGAGAAATGTGTCTACAAGCTCCGACATTTCATTCGTGGCGCGCTGAATTCGGTGAATTTTTTCAGTGTCCTTATCAGTCAGGCCGGGGTTCGTAAGCAAGACATCTGCCGCGAGTCCGATTGCGGTCACTGGCGTTCGCAGCTCGTGACTGACATTGCCAGCGAATTCCTTTTCCCGGGCCAGCAAATCGGACAATCCGGTATGATAGTATTTCAGCCGCCGCGCGATCTCACCGATTTCATCATCCCGATATTCTGATAAATCCAAATCTCCCGACGGTTGTTCACTGAGCCGCGTGAGCTGCGCAGCAAGTCGTTGAGCGGGCCTATCAAGCCGTATAGCTATCCATGAGCCAAACAAGGCACTGACTGCAAGCGCACCGACAGCACCCAACCAAACCCACTTGGCAAACTTGTGTTCTCTCAGATTGATGTTGGTATCGTTGAACATCACGATGTAACGAATCCCATCGAGCTCTTCGACGAGCACACGGAAGTTGCGATCATTTTCGGTGACATCATGTATACCCACCGGCAGATTTCGCAACCCCTCGGGGAGCGTATCGATTTCGTCAAGCGGAGCCGTATGAATAATCGTAGTACGTGAGTGGAATGCACCAAGTGTGCGAGCTGTCTCGATCGTATCCCGAAAATTTGCAAGTTCCAGATACAACGTGTCGTCGAGAACACCTCGATCTATTGCCTTCAGCCTATCGATCTGAGCGATCCCCAGGCCAAGCGACAGCGCAAGTCCGAAGATAATGAAAGCGAGCGTAATCTGCCGCCCAAGGTATCCCAGCTTCAGGAGGCGATTAATCATCCCGGTCCGTCAGCTGGTAGCCGAACCCACGGATGGTATGCATCAAGTGTTTATCGAACGGTTTATCAATTGCGTTGCGCAGATTCGACAGGTGGGTGCGCAGCGCATCGCTATCAGGTGGGGCGTCACCCCAGACTGTGTGTTCCAGTTCTTCGCGTGTAACGACACGGTGTGGATTCTGCATCAGGTAGGTCAGCAGCTTAAAGATTGTCGGGTTAAGATCGATTCGCTGGCCAGCGCGTCTTACCCGGTGCCGTTCGATATCCAGGCTAAGGTCGCCAACCTTGAGTAACTCAAGCGCTGTCCGGATCGTGCGTTCTGCGAGTACTTTGGTTCGCGCTGCGAGTTCCGCTAGCGCAAACGGTTTGGTTAGATAGTCATCGGCACCTGCTTCAAAGCCTTCGAGTTTTTGTTCGAGAGCATCACGCGCAGTTAGCATCAAGATCGGTGTCTGATCTTTGGCATCCTTGCGTATTCGGTGACACAACTCGATCCCGTCGATGCCGGGTAGTCCCAGATCAAGAATAATCACATCGTAGTCATTGGTAACGGCCAGATGGAGCCCCGTCACCCCGTCGGCTGCTGCATCCATCGTGTAGCCGATGGATTCCAGGTAGTCGTAAATGCTTGCGGCAATATCCTGGTGGTCCTCAATGATCAAAATGCGCACAGTTCAACTCTCATTCAAATCCCACGATGTACCAAGCCAGTGTGTCGCGCCGCCAAACGTTCTGATCTATGGGGCGAAGTCTAACTGAGCGAATGCCAAAGTTCTGTTAAACATTATGGTGGACGTAATACCACTTTTTCTGTCCCCCCTGAGAACGTGGCGCAAGCACGGCGTTGACATCAACTAAACAGCTGCAGGGTTTAACGTCGCGTTGAGATCATTGCGGCACAGCGTTTACATATTGCCGGTTACGGTGCCCCTTCCGATGCTCAATACGAATCGCGTGCGGCATGGCTAAAGCGTTGCAACGTCGATTGTATCGGGTGCATCGTCCGGTCTGCCACAGCGATGAGTTTGATCGGACTCGATTCCGTAAGGTAAGGAGAAACAATCATGATGAAATACAAACGGCACGTGGTGTACCAAAGGCTGTTCGCCGCTTTACTGCTTGCAACGGCCTTTCTGCAATATCCTGCCATGGCGGCAGAACAACCATCTGACGACAGCGTGACTCACTTCGTGAAGGAAGCCTTGAAGCACGATGACCGTGTGGATACGACCCGGATCACTGTCAGTGTGGATCGGGGCATCGTCAAGTTGGTCGGCGAGGTGAACAACCTGGCGACGAAGAACTTCGCCGATCAGGAAGCCAAAAAGATCAACGGTGTTTTGGGTGTGCTCAATGAGCTGTACGTCAAACGAGGCCCGCGAGCAGACAGTGACATCGCTCACACGATCCGGCGACGTATTTTGAGTAATGCTGATATTCGTAGCGACGGGATCGCTGTCGCGGTAGTCAATGGCAAGGCGACCTTGAGTGGCACAGTAGGAACTTATAGTGAGGGCCAGCAAGCGGCAATTTTGGCCGCCGAAACAGCAGGTGTTACCGATGTCGACAACAATCTCACCTGGGAGTGGCGACGAAGTCGTAGTGACGAAGCGATTCGCAAAGACATTGAAGCAGCTTTCGGTCGGGATGTGTACCTGAGTGGTCGCGGCATTAAAATATCAGTATTGGATGGCAACGTTTCATTGAGTGGTTCGCTGGGTACGGCGTATGAAAAAGACAAAGCTGCCCACGATGCCCTGGCCATTGCCAATGTGAAGAGTGTCGACAATAAATTGCGTGTCGTCTGGTGGAAAAATCGTGGTGAGCGCAAGCACACAGCGCATCGCACGGATGCCGAGCTAAAGCAGGCTGTGATCGATGAACTGGAACAGGATCATCGCATCTCGTCGGACAAGATCGATGTGACTGCTTCCTACGGTCGCGTGACCCTCGATGGATCAGTGCGTAGCCACTACCAACGGCGTACTGACGAACAGGATATCAAAGACGTTATTGGCGTCAGCTGGGTTACAGACAATCTGTTTGCCGAGGTGGATGAACGCGCCGATCGGCAGATCAAAGCCGATGTCGAACTCAACCTCGGTACGGACAGCACGCTGGAAGGCTTCGACCTCGACACCAAAATCAGCAACGGTGTCGTCACGCTGTCCGGCGAAGTGCATTCTCTGTATGAGAAGATGCATGCCCGTAGTGTGGCATCGGATGTTAAGGGTGTACGAAAGGTCATCAATACGATTAGCGTGCATTACTCAGCGCCGAAGAGCGACAGCGAACTCGCTAAAGACGTCAGCAGCCGGCTCACGTGGAACTGGACGACCTGGCCAGTGCACAATGATATCGGCGTCAAGGTCAGGAACGGCATTGCCACGTTGACCGGCGATGTTGATAACTGGAATGAACGCAATGTGGCTGCGTCCGTGGCCTTCAGTACGAGCGGTATCTGGCGCGTTGACAATCGTATCAGCGTGAACGGCTACAGCTATCCATGGAGTGATTGGTACTTCGAAGGGCCCTATGTGTATGACCCATACTACGACGCAGATGAATGGCCGTACGTTTACGACTATTATTGGAGGGAATGGTAATCGATAGTGAAGTACCGGTCTGGCAAGTTGCTGCGGACCGGTACTTCCCCGAGTCAAGCTGTGCCTGCTGCAATCATGTCGATTCGACCGGAATGGACACACTCACTCGCAATCCCGGGTACATGTTTGCAAACATCAGCGTTGCGGCATGCAAGTCCGCGACGGCCCGTACCAGGCTCAGGCCCAGACCGCTGCCCGGCTCCTTGCGGCTGTCGTCGACGCGGTAGAATCGCTGTGTAACTTTGTCGATGTCCGCTGCGGGAATGCCGCTTCCTGTATCCGTAATGCTTAACAGGATGCTTGAGTCCTCTTCGGTAACACTGATTGTCACCTCGCCGCCCGGTGGAGTGTACTTCAGTGCATTGTCGAGCAGGTTGACAACCAGCTGAAAAATCAAGTCACGATCACCGGCAACAGTCGGCACCTTTGCCAATTTTCGCGTCACGCCAATTTTTCGCTGCTCGGCGACGACTTCGTACAACTCCATGGCGTCGTTAACGATACTGTTCAATTGCACCTGCTCACCACGGACCTTATAGCCACCCGATTCGATTCTTGCGATCCGCAGCAACGCCGAAAACGTTGCCAGTAACTGATCGGCCTCCCGAATCGAGCTTTCTACCTGTTGCCGCAAGGCAGGCTGGTTTTTTTCTGCCGCCGCCTCTTCAAGGGAATGCCGTAACCGGGTCAAGGGCGTACGAAGGTCATGCGCAATACTGTCACCAACATGACGAATGCCGCCCATCAGCTGCTCGATCTGCTCCAGCATGTGATTAAGGTTGTCCGCCAGCTGATCGAACTCGTCCTGAGTGCCGCGCGTCGCGACCCGCTGGCTGAAGTCGCCGCGAACAATTTTGCGTGACGTTTCGTTGATATTTTCAACGCGTTTTAGCACTTTGCCGCTCATAAACAGGCCACCGGCCAGCGAAAGAGCGATGACCAGCCCTGAGCCCCACGCCAGACCGGTGATCGCAAGGTGGAGCAGGCGATCAAGGTCGGAGATATCACGGCCAACCAGTAACACCAGACCTTCGGGTAATGCCAATACTCTGGCGCGTGCGGGTACGGCGTGTCCCGCCGCCTGATTGCTGAAGCTGTACCAGCCGTCATCACGACTCACGAGTTCGGGCCAGGCCTTCATGTTGCCGGCCAATGGGCGCAATTGCCTGTTCGCAAACAGATACAGCGCGTCAGGATCATCGCCGCGTTGAATGCGTCCGCCGATCGCTCGATTCAGTCCGTTGAGGCCACGCAGCTCGTATTGTTCACGCAATCCGGAAATCTCGACTTCGATGGTGGCGTCAGTCTGCCGTTGCAGAAAACCGATGGTCGACCAGTAAAGAAATGTCGCGATGGCAACCATCGACACAGCCAGCATGACCGCGTACCAGACGGTGAGCTGAAACGCGCTGGTGCGATAGATTTTCATCCCAGCCGGTAGCCCGCGCCGCGAACGGTCTGCAGCAGCGCCTTGTCCTGGCCCTTGTCGATCTTTGCCCGCAGCCGGCTTACGTGGACATCGATAACGTTGGTCTGCGGGTCGAAGTGGTAATCCCAGACATGCTCAAGCAGCATGGTGCGCGTCACGACCTGGCCGGCATGTCGCATCATGTACTCAAGCAGCCGGAACTCGCGCGGCTGCAATTCGATCACCTTGCCACCGCGCAAAACAACGCGTGTCAGCAAATCCATATTGAGGTCTTCGGCCACCAATTCGGTTAGCGGCGCATCGCTCGATCCGCTGCGGCGCAGCAATGCGTCAAGGCGTGCTTTCAGTTCACTGAAGGCAAACGGCTTTGTTAGGTAGTCATCGCCCCCGGCCTCGAGGCCTCGTACCCGGTCATCCACTTCACCCAGGGCGCTTAAGAACAACACCGGGATGGTCCGGTTGCTGGCTCGAAGAGTCTGTACGACGGTGAGCCCGTCGATATGCGGCAGCATTCGATCAACAATCAACGCGTCATAGTGTTCACTGGTGGCGAGAAACAAGCCCTCCTTACCGTCGGGCGCAACGTCCACCGTGTAACCGAGCTCATCGAGCCCTTTACCGATGTACTTGGCGACTGCCTTGTCGTCTTCAATTACGAGGATGCGCACTGGATTTCTCGCTGGATTCCCTATTGCAGCTATTGTAACGGCCTTCGGGCCAGGATCACGTAATATGAATAATCCGTAATGTTGTGGAAAGCACCTCGTTAAGTCTCTCTATCTAGTATGAGTTCAGACTTTATCGCTTGGAGGAGACAAGCCATGGCAAACATTCACAAGATTCACGGCCGCAAGATACTCGTTATTAGTGCATTGGCCTCAGCGGTATTGATCGCCGCTTCGCTCGTTTTGCCCGGATACAGCGCAGAGTCACCCAAATCAACGCCGATAGCGTCGAGCCGCGGCATGGACAATGGATTTGCCGACCTTATCGAGCAGGTTGAGCCCTCTGTTGTAACCATCGAAGTCGGCAAAGCGGTCGATGCGCAGATGTCCGCATTCAACGGTAGCCCAGGTGCGGAAGAGTTCTTTCGGCGTTTCTTCGGGCAAGGCGGCATGCCACAGCAACAGCAGCCGAGGCAGGTACATGGTCTGGGGTCGGGATTCATCATCTCTGACTCGGGCTACATCGTAACCAATAATCACGTTATCGAGGGTGCCGACAGCATTTCGGTGCGCCTGAGCGACGACCGTCAGTTCGAAGCGGAGCTTATTGGCTACGACGAAAAGACCGACCTTGCTTTATTGAAAATAGATGCTGATGACCTGACGGTTTCGACCTTGGGCGACTCCGACACGACGCGTGTCGGCGACTGGGTGGTTGCCATCGGCAATCCGTTCGGCCTGGGTGGCACCGCAACCGTCGGCATCGTATCGGCGCGTGGTCGCGACATACGCTCTGGCCCTTACGACGA
>Ga0114931_10010873_pt1 | contig 10791 bp, 11 predicted proteins | sample 2SBtaG_FD_89579 | JGI IMG/M metagenome (GOLD analysis project Ga0114931, IMG submission 89579) | Deep subsurface microbial communities from Kolumbo volcano to uncover new lineages of life (NeLLi) - 2SBTROV14_V59a metaG | ecosystem: Environmental > Aquatic > Marine > Volcanic | place: Kolumbo...
ACCGCTGCCAAACACGCGACCTTGTGAAACCCCGGCCTTCAGGCCGGGGTACGGTCGCTATTGTGCCCTGAAGGGCGGGGTCTCAAACCAGCAAGGAAAAGGATGAACCAAGATATACGCTTGACACAGTACAGCCATGGTGCGGGCTGCGGTTGCAAGATTTCGCCGGCAGTGCTGAGCGAAGTGCTGGCCAGTGAGTTGCAATTGCCGACCGATGCCCGCCTTGTGGTCGGCAATGACGCGCGCGATGATGCGGCGGTCTACGATCTGGACGGTGTGCACGGCATCATTAGCACGACGGATTTCTTCATGCCGATTGTGGACGACCCGATCGATTTCGGACGTATTGCGGCGACCAATGCGATCAGCGACATATACGCCATGGCGGGCAGACCACTCATGGCCATCGCCATTCTCGGTTGGCCCGTGGAGACGATTCCCGCCAGCGTGGCCGCACGTGTGATCGACGGTGCGCGACTGGTGTGCCGGGAGGCCGGGATCAGCCTGGCCGGCGGGCACAGCATCGATGCACCGGAGCCCATTTTTGGTCTGGCGGTTACCGGCGTGGTCGAATTGCAGCATCTGAAACGCAACGCCACGGCCAATTGCGGCGATCAGTTGATCCTCACCAAGCCGCTGGGGGTCGGTATCTTATCCACCGCCGGCAAGAAAAACCTTCTCCGCGCGGAACACGCAAACCTGGCCAGAGACTGTATGTGTACGCTCAACCGTATCGGTACGGAACTTGGTCGCCAATCCGCGGTCACTGCGATGACCGATGTGACCGGGTTCGGTTTGCTTGGTCACCTCTTGGAAATCTGCGCGGCCAGCAGCCTGAATGCCCGCTTGCGCTTTGCCGACGTTCCCCGGCTGCCCGCACTGGAAGACTATGTAGCCACGGGCGCTGTACCCGGTGGCACACACAGAAACATGGCGGCCTATGGCAATCAAGTGAGCGCCATGAGCGAATTCGAGACAGCCATTCTGGCCGATCCACAGACCAGCGGCGGCTTGTTGCTATGCGTTTCCTCACACCGTGTGGACAGCATTTGCGATTTGTTGGCCGAGCACAAGCTGGAAACCTCGGTGATCGGCACCATGATCGAAGGCACGGGACTACCGCGCATCCGGGTCGAGGCCGGCGAGTGAGCCAGGAATCCGATCTCGGCAGGCTATTCACCAGCGACACGCCGTTTCTCGACGTGCGGGCGCCCGTGGAATTTGCGGCGGGTGCATTTCCCACCAGCACCAACCTGCCGATCCTGAATGACGACGAACGCCGGCGGGTTGGTCTGTGCTACAAGAGCCATGGTCAAAAGGCGGCCATCGCACTCGGACATCGCCTGGTAAGCGGCGACTGCAAGCATACACGGGTGGACGCCTGGGTCCGCTTTTGCCAAACCCACCCCAATACCCATCTGTATTGCTTTCGTGGCGGCATGCGCTCGCGTATCGCCTGCCAATGGCTGTCGGAAATCAAGCGATGTCCAGCGCGGATTGCCGGCGGCTACAAATTCATGCGGCGTTTCCTGTTGCAATCACTGGAGCAAGTGCCCACCACCCTACCCTTGGTCGTCATCGGCGGTCGTACCGGCAGCGGCAAGACCAGTTTCTTGCATGAACTGGACTACAGCGTTGATCTGGAAGGACTTGCACGACATCGAGGATCCGGGTTCGGCCGCTTGCCACAGGAACAGCCCAGCCAGGTCAATTTTGAGAACGCCGTGGCCATTGCGTTGCTGAAATCCAATGCAGCGAGCGCCCCGCTCGTTGCAATCGAAGATGAAGGTCGCGCGATTGGCCGTCGCGCCGTACCACCACCCCTCTTTCAGACCATGCAAGCCGCTCCGATCTACGTACTCAAACTGCCGTTCGAGCAGCGGGTGCAAAACATCATGCGCGAATACGTGGTGGATGCAGCCCGTAATTATTGCGACTTGTTCGGTGAAAAAGAAGGATTTTCACGCTATGCAATGCAATTAGGTGAAGGCCTGGATCGGATCCGTAAACGTTTGGGCGGCGATCGCCATGCCGAAATCGCAACGCGCATGCAACTCGCCCTGAGGCGACAGCGCGTGAGTGGTGATACAAGCTCGCACGAGGCCTGGATTGCAACACTGCTGAGTGGCTACTACGATCCGATGTACGATTATCAGATGGCAGCGAAAAAATCTCGGGTCGCTGCAATCGGTGATCGTGACAACATTCTCGCCGCCGTGCGCACGGAACGTGCCCGCGTTTGCTGATGAGACTCCCGGCACAAGGCGGAATCACTGGACAAATGGAGGTTTCCAGATTCCCGCAAGCCAACCGCGTCCCAGACGGAATGCGGGGGATGGGTCAACGCCTGAGGGTCCGCGCTGAAAAAACGTCTGGACAGTTGCGGTCGAGCCTATAAAATGGGTACACCACCAGCCCATGGTATACGTGGCCACGGCAAGTCATCGGACAAGCTCGCCGCATCAGGCTCGGTGTGCTAGAAACAAGCTCCGCAACGAGGGAAACTGCAGTGACCGGCAGAAAATCATCTACAAGCAAGGCTGCGGGCCCGCAGGGCACGATGCTGTTCCGTTCCGGCGAGATCCCCTCAGTCGGACAAGCGCCCGAAGAGCTGAGCATCACTCCGGACAGCCCCGCACTGATCGGTTTGTCGGAACCATTCGATGGTCAGCGCTTTAGCCTGCGAGCCGGGCGAACCACCATGGGCCGCAGTGCCAACAACGACATGACGCTCACGGAGCCGAGCATCTCCGCTACCCACGCCAGAATTATCGGTGAGCGCGGCAACTGGCGTGTACTGAACCTGCTGTCCACCAATGGCACATTCGTGAACGGCAAGAAAATCAGTGAATCACCTCTGCGACACGGGGACCGCATACGCATGGGCCGCGTGGAATTCGTATTCCAAACCAGCGAAACCCTGGATCCGAGTCGCAAACGCAGTGGCAACCGGACCACCGTGGTTGCGATTACACTGGCGCTGCTCGCTGCAGCCGTTGGTGTCGCTTACCTGTTCCTCTAGCCTGCGTTCAACCGCCCTATGAGCACCCCCGGCCGATGGCCGGGGGTGCTTTGCCGTGACCCGCTGGATGCCCAAATGAGCCGGTTTGTGGCATGATTGAAGGTTCCCGGGTTCTATAGATGCGGGCCTTCGCGTGCAAAACGCGCTGCTAAGTGGCATTTAACGTGATCAAAACCATTGGTCGATACGAGATTTACGATGAGCTGGGGCGCGGTGCCATGGCCATCGTGTATCGAGCCTTTGACCCCAAAATCAAGCGCATGCTGGCCATCAAGGTGTTGCGGCCGGAGTTCGCCGAAAATCCCGCTTATCGCGAGCGTTTTTTATCCGAGGCGCGTGCAGCGGGAACCTTGACCCATCCGGGGATCGTCACTGTATTCGATGTCGGTGAGGTAGACGAACAACCATTTATGGCCATGGAACTGCTCGAGGGTGCCACGCTGGAACAATTCGTGCGTACCAAACGCCATATACCCGGGCGCATGATCCTGAAAATCGCCATCCAGTTGGTGGATGCACTCGATTATGCACACCGCAATGGCGTCGTGCACCGTGACATCAAGCCCGAGAACATCGTCTGCATCAGCGATGTGGGTCAGGTCAAAATCATGGATTTTGGCATCGCACAGATCAAATCCGGGTCTACCTGGTCGGCCCCGGACAATACGGTGGTGGCGGGAACGCCGCGATACATGTCACCGGAGCAAGTCACCGGAAAACTGGTCGATGGACGCAGCGATCTGTATTCCTTGGGGGTCATCCTGTTTTGGCTGCTGTCGGGCACGCCACCCTATTCCGCCACCACGATGGCGGAATTGTTCAAGAAAGTGGTCCACGTCAACCCGGCCCGTTTGCGCCCGGTAATCAACGATGTTCCGGAAGCTTTGGTAGATGTCGTTCACTCATTGCTCAAGAAACTTCCCGAGGAACGTTACCAGAGCGGCGCGGAGCTTTTGGAGGATTTGCGCCACATTGAACTCGACATGGCCGAACACGAACGTAGTTGGGGCCACCGCCGCATCATCCCGATCCGACTACGCTGGAGTGCCTTCATGGGCGTCATCGTGGCGGTCACGGTGTTGATCGGTTTGTCCGCCGTGTACCAGCGGCAACGCGATGTCGTTACCGGGCTCGCCTATGACTACGGCGCCACCCTGGGCCGGATCGTGGCAGCGGAAACGGCCGAAGATCTGTTGCTTGAAGACCAGGCCGCCTTGAGAACCCTGGTTAAGGACATGCAGCGAAACCACGAAATGCTGTTTTTGTCGATACGTGACTACAACGGCAAATTACTGGTTTCCACCCTGCCACCGGAGGCGGTGAACGCCGCCCCGGCGGTGCCCGTGGCGGCGCGCGGTGAACAAAAGATTTATCGCCAGAAAAACCGCGATGGCGAAGAGACCTTGCGCTTTGAGTCTCCGGTTTTTTACCAGCAAAGGCGCATCGGACAAGTCGATTTGGGCGTTTCCGGTGAAACCGTGAACAGCGCCAGCCGAACTACCATGACCGCCATGTTGGCATTACTGGTGGTAATTACTTCGATGGTGTCCCTGGCAGCCTATTTGATGTCGCGACGCCTCTCTGCTCCCATTGAAGTTCTTCGACGCGGCATGGGCAAGATCGCGCAAGGTCGCTTCGATACCCGAATTCGTATGCGCAGGCGCGATGAATTTGAGCGCGTTTTCGCAGCCTATAACGTGATGGCCGAGTCCCTGGAAGCCAGGCCGCATGCCGACCACGGCGAAGCACCCGCGCAGCCGGATGAAGAGGTCGATGCTCAGGCGGAGGAAGCGGATGCAGCACCACCCGTTGCCCACAGCAGCCGCACCCAACCAACCATTGAAATTGCCGACAGCCTGGATATCGACAAATCCCCGGGCCGCTCGGCAGGAAAAGATTCTGCAATAGCGGCGTCATCAAGCCTGGAGCGCGATGTCGGCTAGCGCCAGGCAAAAAACGCCGCCTTCCGGGATTATTTTCCGCCCGTTCCTGCCTGCAACGCATCCAGAGCTAATATTCTTTTCTTCAGTTCTACAGCGCGTGCCCGATAACTGCGCGCGTGACTGAATTCTGGATCGATGGTCAAAACCCGGTCCCAGAGCTTGATCGCTTCATCCAGTTTTTGTCTGCGGTACAGCAACAGGGCCGATTCGTGGTATTCGTTGACCAATTCCTTCTTCAGCCGGGCATATTGCTCGGTCGCAGGTTGCAGTTTGGGTTGGAAGCTAACGGCATTGGCAAAATCGTTCAAGGCCTGTTCGCGATCTTTGTCCTTAAGCGCCTTGACACCACGTTGCTGCCACATCCGGCCACGCACCTCCGCGGCGATGGGCACCAGCCAATCCCCCCAGCGGCCATCTTTCGGCTGTCGTAGCTCGGCATCGGAAACGACATTCTGCGCGGAATCGAGGCGATTCAGTTGCAAGTGCGCCTGCACTAATCGTTTATAGGCGCGGCCCAACAGATTGGTCTCCGCCTTGCTGCGCCCATTTCCATCGCGCAGCAAGTCGATCACGCGTTCGTAGTCACTGACCATCATGGCCCCCTTGGCTTCGGCCATTCGAACCGACACTCGTGCGCCCGGTCCGGCTCCTTTACGGGCGCGGCCGCGGCTCGACTCGCCGGTCGGGATCTTCAGTTCCTGGCCAACAGCAAGCTGCCCGGGATGGCGAATGTCGTTATACCGCGCCAAGGCATAAAATTTCAGGTCGTCGTGCAATAACCGCCCCGCGATTCCAGCCAAAGAATCTCCCGGTTTCACTTTGTAGATTCGATACTGGACGCCAAAATACGCAACCGGATCCTGGTCCATTTGGCGTAGCAAATCCGTCGCAACAGGATCTTTCGGATGATGTTTCAAAAAACTTTGTAAGGCCTTGTGCGCTGGCTGTGCCCGGCCTTGTTGCATCAGGACGATGATCTCCTCAATGCTTGCATCCTGCGTTGGAGGCCCTGCCTTGGTACGCCCCTTGACCGGGGATGCCCCGTGCTGGTCCGAATTGAGATGCAAGAAATCCCGCACGCTGCTGCAGCCGGGCACACCGAACCCCAGGACCAAAATCAGCACCCAGCCCGTACAACGAGGGTGCCGTGCTCGCTTATCAGCCGGATTCATGTCGCTGTGTATCGTACCGCTCAATGGATGCCTTGTTTTTCGTTTTGCCCGTGATTGTTCTCGCCATGCTAACCGCAAGCGCCCGGCCAGGGCCAGCACGGATATATTCTACGCCGCCGCATGCTAATCCGGTATTCGCACAAAGCGATCTCGGTTATACTGAGGCCGCTGAGTCGGTTCCAACCTGGAACCGTACAATAACAACCCAAGATATCAATCGAGATGAAGATCACAAAGCTCTTTTTGCGCACTGCTCTGGCCGTGACATTGGCTGGTGTTGCGTTGGCAGGCATTGCCGAGCCTGCGGGTAACCCTACGGTGGGGCGCGAACTGGTGTACAGCTGCGCCGGCTGCCACAGCATACCGGGTTACAAAAATGCCTACCCGAATTACAACGTGCCAAAGCTTGGCGGCCAACATGCACAGTACATAGTGGCCGCTCTGCACGCCTATGCCAAAGGCGAGCGCCAGCATCCCACCATGCACGCCCAGGCGTCGACCTTAACGGACCAGCAGATCGCCGACATCGCTGCCTACATCGAGGGCGGCCTGGCAAAGCCGTAGGGCCCGATCCCAGAAACCTATGGAACAAGCAGAATGAAACGACAACGGTTAATTTTTTTGCTCGTGTTGCTGGCGTTTGGCAGCAATTTCGCGGCCGCCAAGGGCAATCCTGCCGCGGGCAGGAACAAGGCCCAGGTCTGTGCCGCATGCCATGGTAAGGACGGAAACGGCACGTCGCCGATGTTTCCGCGGCTGGCGGGGCAATATCCTGAGTATCTGGTGCATACGCTGCAGGCGTACAAGAACGGCGACCGCAGCAACGCAATCATGGCGCCCCAGGCGAAAAACCTGTCGGACCAGGACATCGCGGACCTGGCGAGCTATTACGCCTCATTAAACGGTCTCAAAGTCCTCGAACGCTAGCCCCCCCCGGATCGGCAGAGTCTCCATTCGCTCCCGGCCCTCTTGCAAAGGGCCGAATCGGTTACCAGCCTGCACCGCAATACTTCGCTTGCGACCCGTCAATAATACGGATTCGTGCCGCTGGCGTGATCGGTGACATCGTCCACGCCGGCAATTTCCGGAAAACGCGCGCGCAGCATTTTCTCCACGCCGCCCCGTAGCGTGGCATCCACCTGTCCACAGCCATGACAGCCGCCGCCAAAACGGAGCTTGACACGCTGCGTGTCCGATATCGACTCGAGTTGCACAAAGCCACGGTGACGCGCCAGATCCGGATTTATCTCACGTTCGATTACGTGTTTAACACGCACTTCCAGCGCCGCATCCGGGCCCGGTTCCTGCCCGCAAATCGCCGGCGCCTCGACGGTCAGGCGGCCACCAAACCGGTTTGCGGCAAAATCGATTTTCGCGCCTTCCAGCCAACTCAAAGATCCGGCTTCCAGAAACAAACGTCGTGACCCGATGCGTACATTCACGTCATCGGCGCCCAGTTCGTCCGGTTCCGCAAATTCGATTTTGCAATCCGCTTGCGGCGTGCCCGGCTCCACCACCCGAATACGCAAGGCCAGATCCGCTTCATCCTGATCTTCCAATAAGCGTTCGAAGTATTCAATGGCGGCGTCGCTGACGCTAAGTCCCGTGGCTTGATGCATGTTTTAATTTCCAAATGGATGGTCGAGGTGCTCGTACAGGTACGGCAAGGATACGTCAAGACGGTAATCGATGCCGGAATGGGTGCCGTCAAACTCTTCGTAATAGTGTTCGACACCGAATTCGCGCAGGCGTTGCGACAGAAGACGGGTGCCAAAATGCATATGGTATTGGTCTCGGCAACCGCAATCGAGATAGATCCCGCGTAGTGATTTCAGGGCTTCAAGGTGGTTTTCCAGCATGTGTAGTGGATCATGGCGTAACCAGCGTGCCCAACGCTGCTCGTCCAGTTGGCCGGTATGACAATCGAAGGGGAGTTGAAAGCCCAGGGGTGCACTGGAATCGGGATCGTAACTGGCAGCCATGCAAATGGTCATCAAGGCATTGATGTCGCGTCCATCGTGGTTGTCCTGACGCCAAAAATGCTTCAGAAACGCCAATGGCTTGCCGTCAAAAGCGTCCAGTACGCTCATTGCATCGGCAAAGCCGCTACGGTACACCAATTCAAACTGCACATCGCCGGCGTGGCTGGCGATCGCACCCCATTGCTGCGCATGGCACATGCCATGTATGAGTGCCCCGTAGCCTCCCGAAGACTTGCCGAATACAGCCCGCGAATCACGCCCGGCCAGGGTACGAAAGTTTTCATCCACAAACGCTATGATCTCTTGCGTTAGGTACGTAGCGTAGGCGCCGATCGCCGGGCTGTCGATATATTGGTTGCCACCCAGCGCGGTAAAACAATCCGGGAGCACCACGATCACCGGCCCAATGTGACGCTCGCCGATGAGGCGGTCCAGGCGCTGGGGCAGATTTTCCCGGAAACCTTGCCAAGCGCTATGTGCGAGCGCAGAACCAGTATAGCCGGCCAGATCGTAAAACACGGGATAACGATCCTTGTGCCGCGCATAGCCAGGTGGAAGATAGACCTGGAGTTCACGTTGCACGGGATCGTGCCACGGATTGTCGGCCAGGCACTGCGAGGTATGCTGCAAACTCACCACTTCGCCTGCGGGGTAATGATGCCGGGGTCGAATATCGAAATCTTGCACGATGCTGTACAGTCGGGAAAGTCTCTACAATGCTATCATTTAGTACCGATGCGCGTCCCGCTAGGGGCACCCGGCAATGCCAGGGACACACCGAAGCAATGCGCGTTGCAATACGCTTTCGCGATTTCCAAATAGCAGAGAAACAACCATGACAGAACTGACCAACAAACGCTGCGTTCCGTGTGAAGGGGGCGTGGATGCACTAAGCGCCGAGCGGGCCCGAACATTATTGGAACAATTGTCCGAGTGGAAAATCAGCGACGACAACCGCGAAATTTCGCGCGATGTCGTATTCAAGGGCTTTTACAAGACCATGGCTTTTGTCAATGCCGTCGCCTGGATTGCCAACCGGGAAATGCATCACCCGGATCTGGAGGTGGGTTACAACCATTGTCGCATCCGCTATACAACACATGAAATCAATGGACTATCGGAAAACGATTTCATTTGCGCGGCCAAGGTCGATGCCCTGTTGAGTGACTGAATCAGGATGCCCGAAACGCTCCTCGACACACGAACGACACCCACCGCCAGAGTCCAGGATGTGGTCGAAGCCGTGGGCCGAATCGTGCTCGGAAAACCCACCGAAATTCGCCTCGCGCTGGCGTGTTTTCTGGCCGGTGGTCACTTGCTCATTGAAGACCGACCGGGCGTAGGCAAGACGACATTGGTTCGCGCCCTGGCGAAAGTCCTGGGTATTGGCTTCAAGCGGATCCAGTTCACCAGTGATCTGCTGCCGGCGGATATCATTGGCGTGTCGATTTTCGATCGCCAAACCCAACAGTTCAGATTTCACCACGGGCCGCTGTTTTCCGAGGCGTTGCTTGCCGACGAGCTGAACCGCGCAACGCCGAAGACCCAAAGCGCGCTGCTGGAAGCCATGGCGGAAGGAAAAGTAACGGTGGACGGCGAAACCCGAAAGCTACCGCCCTTCTTTTTTGTCGCGGCCACCCAGAATCCCATGGATCTGGCGGGAACCTTTCCACTCCCGGATTCGGAATTGGACCGGTTCTTGATGCGCATTAGTCTCGGTTACCCGTCCTTGTCCGCCGAACGCACCATGCTGGAAGGGACCAACCCAGCACAACGCGTCGATGCGATGAACCCGATCGCCGATTCGAAAACGCTCGCCACTTGGCGGGCCGATGCCGGACGGATCAGCGTTACCAGCCCATTGCTCGATTACGTGCAACGCCTGGTGGTGGGCAGTCGCGAACATCCGGAAATTGCCCTGGGTCTGTCCCCGCGTGCGTCCATGGCCCTGCTGGATTGCGCCCGGGCATGGGCGTACTTACAGGCGCGCAAACACTGTCTGCCGGACGATGTCAAAGCGGTGTTTGTACCGGTTGCCGGGCACCGTCTGGAAGGCCACGATGACAACCACCCCGGCAATACACTGGCGCAGAAATTGCTCGATAGCATTGCGGTGGAACGCCCCGGATAGGCATGATGGCGGAGTCCCAAGGACACCAGATGCTGCGGGTTCTGCTGCCACGGCTGGTTGCCGAAAAGCCTCCCGAAGCATTGCCCGTTCATTTTCATGCGCGCCGTATATTCATTTTGCCCACGGCCTACGGACTGCTGTTTGCCGGATTACTATTCGTCATGTTGCTGGGCACGCTGAATTTCAATAACAACCTCGGCCTGATGCTGACTTTTTTGCTCGTTGCCAGCGCCGTTTTGAGTTCCGTGGATGCCTACCGAAACTTGCGCGGCATCGTCGTGACGGCGACCCAGTTGAGTGACTGTTTCGCCGGCGAGACCAGCACGTTAACAATCGCTGCATTTAGCCCCGTCGGCACCGGCCATTACGATATTGCGGTCCGGGTGGGCGAAGTCGAGGCCGACGCGCATATACCCGAAAAAGGGCACGCACAGTGGGAGCTGGCGATTCCGACAACGCGGCGCGGCCGTTTTTGCCTGCCCCGAATCAGCATTTCCACACGCTACCCGCTGGGTTTGTTTCGTGCCTGGGTGTGGGTGGA
>Ga0114931_10010874_pt1 | contig 10791 bp, 11 predicted proteins | sample 2SBtaG_FD_89579 | JGI IMG/M metagenome (GOLD analysis project Ga0114931, IMG submission 89579) | Deep subsurface microbial communities from Kolumbo volcano to uncover new lineages of life (NeLLi) - 2SBTROV14_V59a metaG | ecosystem: Environmental > Aquatic > Marine > Volcanic | place: Kolumbo...
GCGCTCGGCACGCGCGCGGCGGAAGCGGCGGCGCTGCTCCGCGGCGTCGGTGAGCTCGCCGAAGCCATTGCAGAGCTCGACGCCCCCAGCGTAGAGCTCGAAACGCTCGGCCACGCTGGGGTCGCGCGGCGAGGGACGCGCGAGCGACGCCTGGCTCAGCGGGTAGTCGCACAGGAACACCGGGCGTCGTCGGCGGGCGAGCGCCGGCTCGACGCGATCGACGAGCAGCTCGAAGAAGCGATCCTCGTCGCGGGCGGCCAGCTCGACCGCATCGCTCACATCGGCGTAGCGGCGGAACGCCTGCCGCACGCCGATGCGCGGGAAGGGCAGGGTCAGCTCGAGGCGCCGGCCGTCGGGAGCGCGGAGCCCGTCCGCGAGCAGCGTGGCGACGCGCACGACGATCTGCTCGGTGTCGGCGATCACGTCGTCCTGGCCGGCGAACGCGCGGTACCACTCGCACAACATGAACTCGGGCTGGTGCAGCGGGCCCTGCTCGTCGGCGCGCCAGCAGTGCGAGAGCTGGTAGATGCGCGGCAGACCGCCGGCGAGCAGCCGTTTCATGGCGTGCTCCGGCGACGTAACCAGGTAGCCGCGGCCGGCGCGCAGGGCGTCGACGTGCGGGTCCAGACCAGGGGTAGGGACGCGCTGCGGCGTGTCGACCTCGACGAAGTCCTGCTCGCGGAAGTAGTCGCGGATCGCGGAAAACGCGCGGGCGCGCAGCAGCAGGCGCTTCCCAACGCCGTCCCACGCCAGCCGCGAGAACTCGCCGCCGGCGGCGCTCGGTGGTGCCGGAAAGCGCTCCACCAGTCGTGCGCTCTCGAGTCTTCCGCCGGCGTAGCGTCCTTCCACGACGACTTGATCGCCGGCCTCGACGGCCAGTGGCGGCTCGATCCGGAGCGCGCCGAGCGCATCCGCAACCAGGAGCGGCTCGAGGGACGCGACGCGCCCGCCGACGCGAACGCGCCCGCGCGCCCGCTTGCCGGACAGATCGCCCGGTGACAGCACGCGCGTCACACTGCCCGCCTCCACGCGACGCGAATGCGCTACCCGCCGACGAACACGCGGGCGGCGAAGGCGGCGATCTGCGAGCCCATCCAGGGACCCGCGACGGCCAGCGCAATGGCGACGACCACGAGCCGCGGCAGATGCGCCAGCGTCATGTCCTGCACCTGGGTGGCCGCCTGGAAGATCGCGACCAGCAGACCCGCCAGCGCGGCGATGCCGACCACCGGTAGCGATACCGCGACCGCGAGCAGCAGGGCCTGCTGCGCGTCGGCGGCGAGGTGCGAGATGGGCATGCTCAGTCTCCTCCCGCGTCCGTGGAGCTGCCGCCGTCGCCGCCGTTGCCCGCATCGGTGCCGCCCGTGCCAGCCGAGCCGCCGTGGCCCGGATCGGTGCCGCCGCTGCCGGCCGTACCGCCGCTGCCGGCTGTACCGCCGCCGCCGCTTCCACCGTAGCTGCCGTAGGGCGGGACCGACGGATCGGCCTGGAAGCCCTCGGCGGCCGGTGCGCACGCGGACGTGCTCGGCTTGTCGGGAGGACGTGGACAGCAGCGCGAGCTATCCGCTGCGATATTGATGTCGGCGGTGCAGACCAGGCCCGGGTTGCAGTCGTCGTTGCCGCGTGCGCGGTCGCAGGCCGCCCCTTCATCGCCGCCCGCACAGGCCGTCGCGACGAGCAGCGCCAGCGCCGCGGGTAGCAGAGCGAGTCGAGCGGGCAGAGCACGCGGCGTCACGTCGGTCCCCCTCGCGCGGTCAGCCCATCCCTGCGTCGGTTGCGCCACCGCTGCCGCCCGTCGAAGCGCCGCCGCTGCCGCCCGTCGAAGCGCCGCCGCTGCCGCCCGTCGAAGCGCCACCGCTGCCGCCCGTCGAAGCGCCGCCGCTGCCGGCGTCGCTGCCAGCGGTCCCGCCGGTTCCGCCCGTCGACGTTCCGCCGGTGCCGCCGGTTCCGATCGAGCCGCGGCGCGTGCAGGTGGACACGTTGACCTGCTCGCCGTCCGGCGGACAGCAGCGATCCACGCCGGTCTGCTGCAGCTGATTTTCCGGGACGCAGACGAGGCCGGAGGCGCAGTCGTTGTTGCCGTTCGTGGCCGAGTCGCAGCGGTCCCCTTCGCCCTGGCGTGCGCAGCCGGCGAAAGCGACGAGCAACGCGGAAGCGGAAAGGAGGAGCAGAGCGGGAACCCGTCGGCGACGTGCGGTCATGGGCGCGACATTCCTAGCAGGCCGTCCACGGCCGTGTCCACCGCCCAGGCGGGGCGGCCGGATCGGCCTGGCCGGCCGCTGCCGGGGCCGGCCAGGCCCGGCGCGTTTTCAGCCCGCTCCGCGCTGCTGCCGGCGGTCCTTGGCTTCCACGGCCTCGGCGAACAGGCCCACGTACTGGAACGCGCTGGTCATGGAGAACACGAGCGAGATGTAGATCAGCCAGCGCCCAACATGGACCATGTCCACCACGCCCAGGTCGAGGAAGCCCAGCGACAGGTGGTACGGGTAGCCGATGAGCAGGGCCAGGATGCCCACCATCTGCAGCGCCGTCTTGTTCTTGCCGCCCCCGCCGGCGGCGATCACGACGCCCTCGCTGCTCGCGATGGATCGGAGCCCGTTGATGGAGATCTCCCTTGCCAGGAGCAGCACCACGGCCCACTCCGGGATGCGCCCCATCGGCACCATCCACACCAGCGACGCCATCACCAGCAGCTTGTCGGCCAGTGGATCGAGGAACTTGCCGAGCACGCTGACCACGCCCATGCGTCGCGCCAGGTAGCCGTCCAGCAGATCGGTGATGGCTGCGGCGGAATACACGATGGCCGCCCACACGCAGTCCTTCGGCGTCCCGCGACCGATGAGCCACAGCACCACCGGGATGATCAGGATGCGCCCCATCGTGAGCAGGTTGGGCAGGTTGACGGCGTCGTCCTTGATGGACCTGCGGCGCTCCTTGCCGAGCGCTGGATCCGCGGGCCGACGGCGGCGGCCGCGCCGCCAGCGCCTGGAGGGCGGATTGGAAGTTCGAGCGCCGGCCATGGCGCGCATGATAGGTCAGCGCGGCGGGGAACTGCCAGGCGCGTTCCGCGCCGGATCGACGAAGACCGCGCCTTCGCCGTTGAATACCACCAGCCCGTGCGTCGAACCGGGCGCCTGGCTCGCGGGCAGGGGTTGCGGCAGCAGCCGGCCGGTCCAGCCGAGCACGTCCTCGGCGCGGAGGGAAAGGGGCTGATCGGCGTCCACATCGAGCCCGCGCAGGGGCATGTGCGCGGCGAATACCAGGTGGCCGTGCCCGGAGAGCTGGACCATCGCGATCGGATCTTCGTCGCCCGTGGCGAGCCGCCCATTTTCGTGGCGGAGCGCGCTGTCGAAGCCCAGCAGCCGGTCCTCCCGGACGTACAGGAAGTCGCCGTCCAGTGCGACGGCGACCGCCGACAGTGGCGCGGGCGCCGCGATCACCAGCCTGCCCGGGCCCTCGAGCTCCACCAACGGCAGCGCGGAGCCGCCCAGCGGCTCGGCCTGGTCGCGCCCTCGCGCCCGGCGCTTCACCACGCGGCTGGCGAACGGCTTGCCCTGGGGTAGGAGCGCGCGCACCCAGGCAACGCGCGCTACGAACGATTCCCCGACCCGTACCAGCGCCAGGCCCTCCTGCATCACGACGCCGGGGCCGTCCGCGAAGCGGAGCTGTGAGCTCTGCGACAGCTCGTTGGGTGACCGCGGGCGGTCGGGGAGCGCCGGCGCGGGCGGCGGGGCGCTGCTCGCGGCGCCAGGTGGCAGTGACGGGACGGGCGGGACGGCGGGGCTGAACGGACCGGCCGGCGCTGCCGCCCCCGCGGCTCGTGACGGCGGCAGCCGCTCTTCGCCCGGCTCGACCGCGCGCCAGCGGCCGGAGCGCGACGGCGGCGCGTCGGCGGCGTTCCCCGCCATCGAGAACGGCCGAGGTTCGTCGAGCTCGCGAACGGCGTCGGCGGCGGCGCGGCGCATTTCCTCGCGCTCGGGCGGATTCGACTCCGGCGGTACGGCCTGGGCGTCGATCAGGTGCTGCATGCGCCGGACCATGTGCTCCTGCCCGGCACGCTCGAAGGCAGCAAGGGCCTTGGCGTGATCACCCGCCCGCTCGAACACCAGCCCGAGATAGCCCCAGGCGCGGCGATGGTCGGGCACGATGCGGATCACGGCTTCCAGCGCATCGCGGGCCTGCATCGACTGCCCGGTCTTCAGGTAGCAGAGCGCCAGGTTGATGCGCGGCGTAACCTCGCGGGGATACCCGCGGATCAAGTCCTCGTAGATCTGGATGGCGCGCGGATACAGCCCCAGCCGGAAGTAGACGACGCCGAGCAGGCCCTGGCCCTCGACGTCGCGGGGCTGCATCGACAGCGCGCGCTCCAGCTCTTCCTTGGCTTCGCCGACGCAGTTGTCCTGCAGGAGCTCGCTGCCGCGGTACAGGTGGAACAGGAAGTCCTCGCCGTCGAACGTGCTCGGCGGAATGCTCTCCGGTTCGTCCCGCTCCACGTCGCTGGCGGACTCCGCCGCGAGTGCGCGCTCGACCGCTGTGGTCTGTTCGCCCCGGTCCGCCATGACCCCCAGCCTACCTCACGTCGGGCCGCGCGGCTGCGACGGCCTCTTCCAGGGAGAAACGCCCTTCGTGCAGCGCCCGGCCGACGATCGCGCCGGCGATGCCCGGCTCGCGCGCGAGCAGGCCCAGGTGCTCCAGCGTGCCAACGCCGCCGCTGGCGATCACCGGCACGCCGCCATCGCGGGCCAGGCGGGCCGTTTCGGCGATGTCGGGGCCGGTCTCCATGCCGTCGCGCTCGATGTCCGTGTACAGCACCGCGGCGAGCCCTGCGCCGAGCTCGCGGACGACGTCGACCGCGCGGCGGGTGGACTGCTCGAGCCAACCGTCGGTGGCGACCAGCCCGCCCCGGGCGTCGACCGCCACGATGATGCGTCCGGGCTGCCTACGGGTCGCCGCGCGTACCAGATCCGGATCGCGGATGGCGGCGGTGCCCAGCACCACTCGATCGACGCCCAGCTCGAGGTACGCCTCGATCGCGTCGGGCGTGCGGATGCCGCCGCCGACCTGCACGCCGCTGCCGAACGCCGTCACGATCTCCCGCACCAGCTCGCGCTGGGCCGCCGCGCCGTCGCGCGCTCCGTCCAGATCGACCACGTGCAGCCGCGCCGCGCGTCCCGCCCAGCTCGCTGCGAGCCGGGGCGGGTCGTCGTGATAGACGGTGACCTCGTCGTAGCGCCCCTGGCGCAGGCGCACCACCTGGCCATCCAGCAGATCGATTGCGGGAATGACGTCCATCTAGCCTCGCAGGAACTTCCCCAGCAGCGCGAGCCCCGCGCGCTGGCTCTTTTCCGGGTGGAACTGCGTCGCGAACACGTTGTCCCTGGCAACCGCCGCGGTGACGGTGTTCGTGCCGTAGCGGCAGACGGCGCGGAGTACGGAGCGCTCGGCGGGCACCGCATGGTACGAATGCACGAAGTACACCCAGGCGCCTTGTCCGCCGGCCGCTTCCAGACAGGGGTGCCCGCCGCCGACGAGCTCGAGCTGGTTCCAGCCCATGTGCGGGATCTTCACCTCGCGACTTCCCACCAGCCGCTCCACGTGCCCGGCGAACAGCCCCAGCCCCCGCGCCCCCGGCGCCTCGTCGCTGCCCTCGAACAGCACCTGGAGCCCGAGGCAGATCCCGAGATAGGGCACGCCGGCGTGGATCCGCTCCAGCACCGCTTCGCCGATGCCGCCACCGAGCGCCGCGGCCGCGTCGCGGAAGCCGCCCTGCCCGGGCACGATCACGCGATCAGCCCGGCGTATGTCGTCCGGCTCGGCCGAGCGCAGCACCTCGACGGCGACGCTCTGCTCGGCCGCGGCGGTCTCGACGGCCTTCTCGACCGAACGCAGATTGCCGAGCCCCGTGTCGACGACGACGGCGAGCATCTCCGCTCCGCTCAGACCAGCGTGCCCTTGGTGGAGGGAATGCCGGGTGCGCGGGGATCGAGCTCCACCGCCTGTCGGAGCGAACGCGCGAAGGCCTTGAAGCAGATCTCCACGATGTGATGCAGGTTCTCGCCCTCCAGAAGCCGCAGGTGCAGGTTCGCCTGTGCAGTCCGCGCGAAGGCCTCGAAGAACACCGGCGAAAGCTCCACGTCCCAGGTTCCGAGCTTCGCTTTGGGCAGCGGTACCCGCCACACGAAGAAAGGCCGCCCGCCGAGATCCAGCGCTGCCGTCACCAGCGCCTCGTCCATCGGCAGCGTGGCCGAGCCGTAGCGGCGGATGCCGCGTCGCTCGCCGAGCGCCTCGAGCACGGCCTGCCCCAGCACGATGCCGAGATCCTCCGTGGTGTGGTGCCCGTCGACTTCCACGTCGCCCTTCGCGCGCACGTCCAGATCGATCGACCCGTGCCGCGCGATCTGCTCGACCATGTGCGACAGGAAGGGCAGGGGGGTCTCGATCGACGCCTGGCCTGTGCCGTCCAGGTCGAGCGCGACGCGGATCTCCGTCTCGCGCGTCTTGCGCTCCACCACGGCACGCCGCGTCATTGCAGCTCCTCGAGCTTCCACGCACCGTGCTCGCGCACCAGCTCGACCGTGCCGCCGGCACCGTACGCCATGGTTGCCCGATCGCCGATGCGCTCGATGTGCGCTGTGGGCAGCGCCGCGGCGAGCGCCTGGGTGATGCGCTCCATCTCCTCGCGCTGTTCGCCCTCGAAGGCTTTCTCGAGCAGCGCGGCCGTCAGCCCTTCGCTCTTCTTGTCCGGAACGAAGCGCATCAGCACGTCGTAGCGCTTGTTCTTGAACGCCCGCACGAAGGCCTGGACGGCCGCCTCGGGGGTCGCCTGGCTGTACAGATCGATAGCCGAGCCGTCCACGCGCCAGCGCCCGTCCTCGTAGACCAGCAGCAGAGACTGCCCATCCGGCGCGCTGACGGTGGCGGTCACCAACGGCGGGCCCGAGGGCCGTTCGAGCGCCTTGGTGATGTCGTTCACCTCATCAGGGTTTTCCTTCACCATGCGCTGGAAGGCTTCGAACGGTATGGTCTTTTTCGCCTCGTCACTGAGCATGGCGTAGGCGTCGGAAAGCCGCCCCTCGCGCAACGCCTGCGCGTAGGCATCGAGCGCCGCCTTGGGGCTCCGGACGGGCGGCGTGGCGCTGCAGGCGGGGGCCGCCGCGACAAGCAGCAGCGCTCCGAACAGCGGGCCACGAAGCGAGCGGGGAAACGGCATGGCTGGCTGGCGGATTACCACAAGGGCCGGGCGGGAGCGACTCCGTGGCGGCCCGGCCGCGGTAGACTGGACCTTGGCTGCATCCGTACTACTGTCCTGACATGCCGTCGCGGTCCCCGGGTTCCACGCCTCCGGAGCGCATCGCCGTCCTGCCGCTGCGCAATTCGGTGCTGTTTCCCATGTCGGTCGTTCCGATCAACGTCGGCCGGCCGAGGAGCGTCCGGCTGGTAGAGGAGCTCAGCGGGCGCGACAGCGCGCTAGTGGGCGTGATCACCCAGAAGAGTGCCGAGACCGTCGAGCCCACATTCGACGACCTGTACTCGGTTGGCACCATAGCGCGCGTGGTCAAGGTGATCCGACTCGGCCCGTCCAACTACAGCGTCGTGCTCAACGGTGTCGGCCGCTTACGGCTCGCCGAGCCGCTGGGGCTCGAGCCGTACATGCGTGCCGGCGTCGAGCGCGTCAGCGAGCCGGGCGAGGCCGACGAGGAGCTGCGCAAGCTCGGGCAGAAGTTGCGAGAGCGCACCCGGCAGGTGCTCGGGCTGATGCCCAATCTGCCCAAGGAAACTCCCGGGATCCTCGACAACGTGCGCGAGCCCGGCGCGCTGGCGGATCTTATCGCCTCCAACTTCCCGCAAGAACAGGCGAGCATCGGCACGCGCCAGCAGGTGCTCGAGGCCTTCGACGTGAAGAAGCGCGTCGAGCTCGTGCTCGCGATGGTCGAGCGCCAGCTCGAGGTGCTGCGCGTCAAGGGCGAGATCTCGACCATGGTGCAGGACGAGATGAGCCGCTCGCAGCGCGACTACGCCCTGCGCCAGCAGATGCGCAGCATCCGCGAAGAGCTCGGTGAGGCGGCGGAAGACGACGAGATCGAGCAGCTGCGCGAGCGCGTGGCGCGGGCCGAGCTGCCGATCGAGGCGGACAAGGCGGCGCGCAAGCAGCTCTCACGGCTGTCGAACATGCAGCCGCAGTCGGCCGAGTACCAGGTCACCCGCACCTACGTGGAGTGGCTGGCCGATCTGCCCTGGTCGCGCACCACACCCGATCGCTTTGACGTGAAAGCGGTGCGCCGCTGCCTGGACGAGGATCACTTCGGCCTGGAGCGCGTCAAGCGCCGCATCGTCGAGTACAGCTCCATCCGCCAGCTGCGCCGCGACAAGAAGGGCCCCATCCTGCTTTTCGTGGGGCCGCCCGGCGTGGGCAAGACATCGCTCGGCCGCTCCATCGCGCGCGCCATGGGGCGCCGCTACGCCCGCATCTCGCTCGGCGGCGTGCGCGACGAGGCCGAGGTACGCGGCCACCGCCACACGTACGTCGGGGCGCTGCCCGGCCGCATCATCCAGGCACTGAAAAAGGTCGGCACGAAGAACCCGGTGCTCGTGCTCGACGAGGTCGACAAGATGGGCGCCGACGTGCGCGGAGATCCTGCGGCGGCCCTGCTCGAGGTGCTCGATCCGGAGCAGAACGACACCTTTGTAGATCACTACATCGGGTTGCCGTTCGACCTGTCGGAGGTCACGTTCCTGGCTACTGCCAACTACCGCCAGCACATCCCTCCGGCGCTGAAGGATCGCATGGAGCTCATCGAGGTGCCGGGCTACACCCGCACCGACAAGCGGAACATCGCCCAGAAGTTCCTCGTGCCCAAGCAGCTCAAGGAGCACGTACTCACCCAGGAGCAGCTGGAGTTCACCGACGAGGGCGTGGAGTCGGTCATCGACTTCTATACGCGCGAAGCGGGCGTGCGCAGCCTGGAGCGCGAGATCGCCGCCATCTGCCGCGACGCGACGGTGCGTATCGCCGAGGGCCAGGAGGTCCAGGGCGCGAAGGTCGACCACCAGTACGTGGAGAACGTGCTGGGCGTGCAACGCTACCACCCGGAGGTAGCGGAGCGCGAGCTCCCGCCCGGCGTGGCCACGGGGCTCGCGGTGACTCCGGCAGGGGGCGATCTCTTGCTGGTGGAAGCGACGCGCATGCCGGGCAAGGGGGAGATCACCGTCACGGGCAGCCTGCGCAGCGTCATGAAGGAATCCGCAGCCACGGCGCTATCGTTCGTGCGCTCGCACGCCGACCGCCTATCGCTCGATCCGGAGTGGCTCAAATCGATCGACCTGCACCTGCATATCCCGCGCGCCGGCGTGGCGCGCGACGCGGCCAGCGCCGGCGTGGCGACGTATGTGGCGGTGGTCACGCTGCTGCTCGGCGTCTCGGCCCGCGCCGACGTGGCGCTGACCGGCGAGATGACCCTGCGCGGCAGCATCCTCCCGGCCACCGGCATCAAGGACAAGATCCTCGCCGCCCACCGCGCGGGTATCCGCGAGGTCGTGCTGCCGGCCCGCAACGAACGCGAGCTGGAAGAGGTGCCCGAGGAGGTCAAGCACGACCTCGTCATCCACCTCGTCAGCCGTGTCGACGAGATCCTGCCGCTCGTGCTCGCGCCGCCCGACAAGTCGAAGGACAGCGACCGCGCCGCGCCGCAGGAAGCGCGACCGTAGCGTCGCTACTCGCTGTGCTCGTCCCAGTTGCCGTCGCGCCGCCGATCGGCGGCCCGTCGGCGTTCGAGAACGCCGGACGCATGGGCCAGGCGCAGGGATTCTTCAAGCCAGCAAAGCCGCTGTGCCGGGGTTGCGCGAAGCCCGGGCACGAGCTTGCGCCGCCGCGCATCAGCGAAGCTGCATTCCCAGCCGTCCGTTCGATCAGTCGTCGTCATGCCGAGCTTCCAGGATCGCTTCCAGCGCCTCGATATCCTGAAGGTCCTCCGGACGCCCCGCGAGGCGCTTGAGCGCAACGAGATCCGGGATCGACGCGATGCGGATCCGGACCGCTCCGGCGCGGACCTCCTCCGAGCGCTGCCAGAGCTCCTCGAACGGGATGGGGTGCGTGACGAAGACGTCCACCTCCAGCAGCGGCTCGCCGGGGTCCCGGAACGAGAACACCTGCATGCCCTTGTCCTCGACCCATTGGCGGCGCTTTTCGGGATCGGAGAACTCCGTGGCCTGTACAGGGGCTCGTGGTCTGAGCCCCAGGTCCGAAAGCGCCTGCATCGCTCTGAGCGCTTCAGACGGTTCCAGATCCACGACCAGCTCGATGTCCGCGGTCAGCCGGGCGTGGCCGTGCAGGACCGTGGCGAGGCCGCCGACCGCCATCAGGCACCAGACCACCTCCGCTCGGTAGTCGGGCCGGGCGATGACTGAAAAGCGACGCGTGATCGATCACTTGGGTTGGTCCGGCGCGGTATCGGCGTGGAAGGCACCAATTCGCATCGGTGATCGAGTTTGTGGATGGCTGGGGCGGGGCCGGAGGCGGCGGCCGGTGCTGTGGCCGTGTCGGTGACCGCGCCGGTGGCAGTGACGGGGGAGGACGCGGTGAGACGCGGCCACGGCACTCGGCAGGCTCGCGCCAGCCCTGCGGGCTGTCACTGCCGCCTGCAGGTTCGTGGGACGGGTGATGGATGCAGCGCGTCAACGCTCCTCTGCCGCCCGGCGGCGGGCGGGTCGGGTGACCCGCCGCCGGGCGGGCGAAAGGAGAATCGACCATGCGCTTCCACACTCTCGACCTCGCTCTCACAGCCCAGCAGGCCA
>Ga0114931_10010875_pt1 | contig 10790 bp, 10 predicted proteins | sample 2SBtaG_FD_89579 | JGI IMG/M metagenome (GOLD analysis project Ga0114931, IMG submission 89579) | Deep subsurface microbial communities from Kolumbo volcano to uncover new lineages of life (NeLLi) - 2SBTROV14_V59a metaG | ecosystem: Environmental > Aquatic > Marine > Volcanic | place: Kolumbo...
CGGCGCTCTTCAATCGCGACCTCTTTGGGTATGCCTATATTCATGCCTATTCTCCCGGAATCGACTTATTTTACAAATCCATACTATTTGTACAGGCAAGCAGTATGCCAGGTTAATCCAGTAATACAAATCCAAAAATATCAACAACATAATGCAGTGAGTCGAAGAAAATGCCTTGTAGAAAATCTTAAGTTCGGGCAAATGTTAGCAGGAAATTATTGGTTTTGGGAATTCCAGAAAAAAATGAAAGAGATTGACAGGAATGTTGAGACGGAAGTGGAATGACACGCTTGAACTATTTTTGGTCAATCCCTAGCGCGGCAAAGCCCCACAAAAACACGGGATTCAAGAACCGCAAAGGCGCAAAACTCGCAAAGTATAAAGGGATGAAGAAATGAGAAAATGAATTGTCCAGTAGATCCAATGATTGGATTAGCCGTCGAAGGTCATCGCCATTCGGGTCCGGGTTTGCTTGCATCTACTGATGGAAAATGTTTTTACTGAGCCTTTTCAATTAATAAAATTGGTCACTCAGATCTAATAATTTGCCTTTGCGTTCATCGCGTCTTTGCGGTTTAATATTCTTGCAAAAAAATGCAAAAGATTACCAGTAATACTATAGTGGTGTTAAGGCGTCGCCACGCCTTGCCAGTTTCGTGCCTGGACCAAATCACTCTGAACTTCCCTATCTTCGGGACTTGACAATAATAGGGTGCACAAAATATCGATGGCCTCGTCCGCACGTGACAACTTGAGCAATGTTTTTGCCCGAAACAAATGCCCGTAGTAATCGCTGCCGTCGATGGCGATGGCACGGTCGCAAAGGTCAAGCGCTTGTTGGGCATCACCGTTTTCCAAATAACATAGACCCAGATAAGCTAATGCACTATGCTTTTCAAGGCCGCCCGGGTTGAGGTCTTTACGTGTTTTCCAAACGTCGTTGCTCCGTTGAAAATAGGAAATGGCTTCTTTGAAACGGTTCTGTTTGGTCAGCGCCAAACCTACATCGAAGTAGGCCTGGTACATACCGGGGTCACTTGCGATGGCCCGCTTGAAATAGATCTCCTTCTTCAGCCAATCATCGGTATGCCGGGCAATCTCAAAGTTGCGATTGGTGCGCATATCTCCCGGCCCTACGCCACCGATGACTTCTCCACGTTCGTTGTAGAGCGTGTTTCCGTCGTCTGTATAATGGCCTTCGGTTAAGTCCAGTTCCGCAAGCTGATTCTTGATACGCAGCAACCATTCCGGCCGCGTTTCGCGACCCAACGCGGACTCGTAGGCCTGCCGCGATTTCCTGAGCATGTCGTGACGCGTGGTGAGCTTTCCGAGGCGCTCAAGGGCCGACAGTGAAACGAGGCTGGCATGCCCGCTGTCACTTTGAACAATGTGCTCATAAGCAAGGATGGCTTCCGCAAATGCGCCTGTCCCTTCATAAGCTTTGGCAAGCCGGGACCAGATTCGCAACGAATCCGGCTGCAGCAGGACGGCCCGCTGTAGCACGTGGACGGCTTCGGTGAAAAACCCACCTTGCAGGAGATCCTTTCCCGTGTTGACGAAAAGGTCTCCTTTGACGGGAGCACTTCCCTCAGCCTCCGACACCTGCGAGGGCAATGTAACTCTGAACCAAAGCAGGTAGAAAAAAAGCCCCACCAGGGCCCCAAGAACACTAAATTTGCCTACAGTTTGAAGCGATTTGGGCTGCATCACCATTCCTTAAAGTTAATCACTTTCCGGGAAATAATGTCCATCTCTCATTCCTTTGAGGACTTTGGTGTAACCAAACCTAAACTTCAAGCCGCCCTGTACCCAATCACAGGACGGCTTGTCTCGTTGCCGCGAGGTTCAACCTTAGAATGAAAATCCGAAGCCGAATTCCCACTGGTTCATTTTCAGGTCGATGGTTTGCTGACCCGGAACCTCCATGGAATTGAATCCCTGGATATCTTTCGAAAAGGCGCGCATGACCACAAAGGTTACATCTCTGTCAAGACCCAATGTCTTGGTGAAACCAAAAGTAAGATGGCGTTCGATCACACCCGGGGCAAGGATGTTAAACAGCAACTCACCGTCCGGGATGGGTTGATCTGAAATCGAGTAGCCGGCCCGCAACGTCCAATCGTTGCTGGTTTGATATTGCATTCCCCATTTGTAGACCGTCATATCCCGCCAGCCGAAGCCCGCTGCATTGTCAGCACCCAGTGGCGCAGTCATCAAATTAGGTAACATGGGATTGCCAATGGAATTCACATCGCTGTAATAGATACGTTGCACATCGAAGACTAACTCAACGGCCGGGGGACCCAGAGCGACACCTAGCGTCCAATTGGCCGGGATATCAAAACTACCCTGTTGCGCAAAAAGACCGGCGTAGTCCCCCAATTTGCTCATGGAAACTTTGGTCTGATGCGAAGCGCCAACAGAGACAAAGTCGAGCAATTCTCCAAGATAACCCACTCTGGCGCCAAAACCGAAGGAATTGTCGTGTCCCATATTGGTGAGGTGGGCAGGATCTTCCGAAAAATTGCCAAAGGCTTGCAAGCCCTCAGCTTGAAAGCGCTGATAGGCGATAATCGGCATGATGCCAAATCCATGTTTGCCGGAAACTTTTATAGCGAAAGTAGGTGCCAGAAAAAGTTGAGCCAGGTCCACACCGGTGGGCGAAGACCCATAAAATGTAGCCGTGTCATAGTTGGTATTCATGCCACCGTTACCATAAATCGATATACCGAATGAGGTGATATCATTCAGCATCCAGTTTAGCCCGATAGCGGGAATCGCGAATACCTTCGAGCCACTCTTCACCGTACCCGGCGTTAAACCGAATGTGCCCGGGGCCTGGGAAGGATTGCCGGTGATCGTATATTGACGATTTGGGTTAAACAGATCGAGAGCAATGTCATGGCTCCGACCGACAAAAACCATGGCGCCAGGGTTCAGAGTGCTGGCGAAACTACTCAAAGATAGCGCGACGCCGGCACCGGCTAAGGCTTGATATTTGAGTCCATAGCCATGAGAAAAGTATCCGTTCGTGGCATAGGCATTCGGACCAAACATCAACAGTACCAAAAGCCCCGCCATAAAACCTGTCCGTCTCCAACTCTTACGTTCGTACATGGCATGTTTTCCTTATTTAGATTTGAGCTGCGATTGCATTGGAACCTGCGCGTTTCACGACAACTAAGCTACAATACACTGAATAATCGCGTGACGTATGGAAATAAGGCAAGCAATATGCCAGGATTTTAAATGATAATTATTCTTTTATTAATAATAACTTATGTATAATTTACAAATGAACAAAAGGTCGGTTATTCCTAATGTTGGGAAGAAATCTCAAAACCATTCTTGTGACTCGGAATCGATAGTAAACCGGTGGGGAATTGCAGGAGGATGATCAATAGCGGTGGTGCTTTGGATATTTATTATTATACATTGTGAATGTCTGAGGTTTTGAATTTATCATTTTTTTGAATTGGGAAAACCTTAGGCTCAACCGTCAAAATCACCGAACAGCATGAACAGCTTGGCAAAATTTGGCTTTATGGCAAGGCTTCATTAGAGGGTTCACCACATCCCGATTGCCCGCCCACGATCATGAGAAAGAAACCGGCAAGCGCCAATAGAACCTTACTCGTCATACTAGCACCCTTCCTCTTCTTCCTCCTTAACCGGCACCTTAGGCACCACTCTCTTGGGTAGTTTTGCTATCGATTGCCTCTGAATACGGGGAGCGGCTGCACTTGGTCTTGTTAGCGATTTTTGTGCTGTCACCTCGGCTTTTGCACTAGCTTCTTCAGACTGTTCGGAGGGATACGTAATCGCCAGCACCAAACCCAATAGAAGGGCTATGACCGCTCCCGCCAACTTGCCTGACATTCTTGTTTTTGGTTTTGAATTCATTGTCTATCTAACGCTCCTTTCTTTTACAAGTTAGTTCCATCGAAAAGGGTAATGAAAGTCATGCGATATTCATGTGATCTCAAGTATTCTTGGATTTCAGGTTTTTATAAGGATCCCATTCCCGCTCCGCTTTTTCAGCCAGCCAGAAAGCGGCGACGGCGACGATCACGATGACAAAAGCGACGACGCCGGCATTCACGCCCAACCAATCCGGCAAGGTCACCTTGCCCATGTTGCCGGAGTAGTAGAATTTTTGGATAACCGGAAACAACAGGTCACCGAATACAAAAACTCCCAGGAAGATGCCGATGGCAAAAAACACTGCATCCAATTTTCCGATTGCAACTGCAACCAATGAAGTGCCAGGTCAGTAACCGCCGATGGCAAACCCGACTCCAAGAACAAGACCGCCCACCAGTTGCGGCCAGATGAAAGTGGGTGTGAGATAAACTTTGCTCAGGTCGATCCATCCCAGCATATCAAAATACAGCAGTCCCAGCATGGCGGTCACGATAGCGGTAAACATGACTTTGAGAACGGAAAAATCCTTGAAATAGAACTGCGACACCAGTTTTTTGGCGCTGCTAAAACCGGCACGTTCCAACATGAATCCAAATGCGATGCCGATGAGAATAGCAACGAAGAAGCTCGTGCTTAATGAAAACAAGCCATATTTATAAAGGGGTGCGTTCATAACCATAATCTCCTGACAAAATAAGCTCCAATAAATCCACCGGCAAAGACCATCATCATAAAAGCCCAGCCACCGAGAGCCAGCGTGGCGCCACCAGTGAGGGCGAGACCGCTGGTGCAACCCCGGGCAATTCGGGCTCCGATCCCCATGAGAATGCCGCCGCCAAGGGCAAAAACGTAACGTGTTTTCCTTGAAATCGCCGGCCCCTTGTCCACCGTTTTCCGGACTCGTTTGGCCAGGAAACCGGAAAGAAACCCGCCTAACAGCACGCCGATCACCTCAAATATGACAAAATTTGCAAAGGGTGATTTGCCGCCGGCAACGTATCGACCCCACACCTGCGAAGCGTCCGCATGCGCCGGGGACACGACGCTCCAAATGAACGCACCAAAACGGGCGAATGCACTGGAAGCACCAAGGCCCCGCCCCATGATGAAGAACGTTCCCAACAGCACCAAACCCAGCAACGCGCCCGCGAGATAGGGCTGCATATACGGTTTTGCTCCGGCGGGTGCCTGTACAATCTTTCCTGGCGGGGGTCCCTCCAGAGCATGCACTGGAACCTCTTGCTTGATTTCGTGAACCAGCGCCGCGACTCTCTTTGGAGCCTCTCCTTTGCGACCATCAAACCGGTCCAGCAGCACATCTTTTAGATCAACCGTGCCGTCATGCTTTTTACGCCAGCGAACTTCCTCTCGAATCATCTGTTTCCACCATTTGAAATGATGGGTGTAAGCAAACGCTTCGTCCACAAAGCCAGTGAGCATCGAAAAGAAAGCTGGTTTTTCTTCGGGAAACACAGCCCCCATATAGACGTGAATGAACAGTCCGGCTACCACCATCCCGACCGCAAAAAAGTGCAGAGGCACCGACCAGGCTACAAAGGTTGTACTGAACAAATGGAAAGCCATGATCAACCCGGTGAGCACGATGATCGGCGTCATGAGTCCTACCAAAAGTCCATAAAGTTTTTGTCCGGCATTGAACGAACCTTGAGGTGGAAGTGGTTCATCAGTTTTGCCGAGGAGCCCCAAGGCCCTGATTTTGAGCCACCGAAAATCGTCCCCATCCAGACAGAGGCCTTCATTCCCAAACAACAGACATTGCATCGTGTACAACCGATTTTGCCAGGCTTTCTCCGAGAGCTTGATTTCACCCAACGACCTTTTTCTGACATATCGCCTGTACCCGAATATCGTGTGTGTGGCCATGACGATTATCCACACAATTCCAAGCCAGATGTGGAACTTCAGCATCTGAGCGGGACCACTGAACAAACCATGCACGATATCAATAAAAAACCGCGGCGCAACTTTATAATGGCTTGAAACCAGCAAGCCAACTCCCGTCATCAGCATGAAAAGCCAAATAATGGCATTAAACCAATGCAGCAGAATGGTGGAAACGTGGTGCTTTTTCATCCGGCGCTGCCGCATGACATCGATCTCTTTGGAGGTCAATCGTTCCGGCGCCCGCAGCGTTTCCAGCACCTCTTCTATTTTGGCATTTTGGGGATCAGTCATCATATTCCTCCTCCCCTTTTATCAGTTGATGGAAGAAAGCGATTGCCTGCCCGGCAAACGTAGCACCAACGGCGAAAAAGATGAACGGTTTCAATAATTTCGCCCAGATCATCGCCGGCGTTGCAAATATTGGTTTTCTCGGCCCGAACTTCTTACGAACTAGCTCGAGTTGCTTTTCACTTCCAAGATAATAAACGTTTGGCCCGATGGCAGCGTTTTCGTTTTCCATTCTGCGGGCTCCTTCCCGGAAAACTTTCTGGTAAACGATGCTGTTCCTATCCTCCAAATCTCCGAAAAATTTGGCGTTGGCCGTGCAGGTCACGACGCAGGCCGGCTGTAACCCCTCCGCCAGACGGCTCTCACAAAAGTCACACTTGTCCACTTTCTTGGTGACCGGATTGATGTAACGGGCGTCGTACGGACACGCCTCCACGCAATAGCCGCAGCCGATACACACTTCCGGGTCGACTTTGACGATCCCGTTCTGTAACTGATAGGTTGCTCCGGTCGGGCAGGGGTCGACGTAAGCTGGGCTGTCGCAATGATTGCATTGGCTGATAAAAAAACTGGCGAACAGGTCCGGAAATTCACCTTGCACACCCGTATGCTTTACCAGAGTTCTCGCATGCCCAAGGGGAACATCCCACTCCGTATGACAGGCAACCGTGCAGGCGTCACACCCCACGCATTTCCGTAAGTCTATGACCATTGCATAACGCATGGCTTACTCCAGTTAAGTATTATTTTTTGAGTGAAAAGAACACTAACATCCTTCCTCGGCATCCTCCGGCACAACCACTTTTGGACGGCTGACCTTTTCTTTCCTTTCCACCGATTCTTTCCGTGCAACAGGCTTAATGGCTACCGCCCCTTCAACCATCAGAGGGGTGCCACCTTTGAAAATACGCACATAGTTCACCCGCATACCGGTCGCCCCGCAAATGGGGTCGACTTTCACCCTCGACATCAATTGCGTATCCGATGTGCCCTTCTGGTATGCCCGTGTCATGAAGGGCGATCCTTCACCAAATCCGTGAACCGTAAACACACAGTCCGGCCGGATGCCCGCGGTGACCGTCAGCTTGACCGGATTGCTCATGACACCCGCCTGATTCTCCAGTTGAATGGTGTCAGCATCCCTCAGGCCAAGTTTTTCGGCCACCTTGTTGTTGAGCCAAATGGTATTCTCCGGCATGTAGCTGTGCAGGATTTCATTGTTTTGCGTCCGGGCAAACGAGTGCAGCGGCGACCGCCCGTACAACAGACGAAAATAACCTTTTGGAACTTCTTCTACCGCCTCATAACCTGGCATGGGGTCGAAGCCAAGCTCCTTGAGAGTTGAAGAGTAGAGTTCAATTTTTCCACTTCTGGTTTTGAACCTCGCCGCGCCATTGAGGTAAGGAGTTGCATCTTTAACGGGAATGATACCATCGGCGCGCACGTCTTGCAATGACACGCCCAGCCCGGACAGGCGATAATTCAGATATTCTTCCGGTGTTTCCCACTGAAAATAATCTTCCAGCCCAAGGCGTTTCGACATCTCCTTCGCGATCCACCAGCCCGGCTTACTCTCGAACAGCGGTTGCACCACCGGCTGCCTGACGGCCGCAAACGGTGTCTTCGCGTTCTTGACCGTTAGCAGATCATCATGGCGTTCCAGGTAGGTTGCTTCGGGCAACACCACGTCCGCGTACAACATCTGTTCCGTCGGCATGACGTCGACCACGGCGAGGAGCTCCAGCTTGGCGATTGCCTCTCTCGTTCTTTCCTGACACGGAATGCTTTGCAAGACGTTCTGCCCGTAGACAATCCAACCTTTTATGGCGTAAGAGTCTTCGGCCACGGTGGCATCGATCAGTCCGTTGGTAACTCCCAAACCTCTGGAACCAAGCGGATAGAGAGACCCGGCCCCATCGGCTCTCGGTTTGTGTTTTGGATAAGCAGGAGATGGAAATCTTGCGGCGGGCACACGCGAAGGAAGATACAAACCGCCTGGCTGACCATACGCGCCCAGCAGAGCCGTTAGATTGGCCATGGCCCGGGCCCTTTGACTGTCATTGCCGTACCATGTAACATGGCGGCCCGGGTGCAGCCCAACGGCCGGTCGGTATTTCCCCATCGCCCGCGCCGTTTCCCGGATCCTGGCCGCGGGAATTTCCGTTATCTTTTCGGCCCACTCAGGTGTAAATTTCTTCAAATGCGCTTTGTAGCGCTCGAATCCGTTTGCGTACTTACGAATATATTTCTTATCGTGCAGGTTTTCGTAAACAAGGACATGGCTCCAGGCCAGCAGCAGCGCCGTGTCCGTTCCGGGTTTGATCGGCAGCCACCAGTCCGCTTTCGACGCAGCGGTTGAAAATCTTGGGTCCACAACCAGCAGCTTGGCACCGTGTTCAAGCGCTTCCGCGAATGCCAGAACCTGCCCGGTGAAGACGTTCTCGCCGATGTGAGTGCCGATAAAAACCATCATCTTCGTTTCTTCAAAATCCAGCGGTTCCGGCGACCCGACGGAGCTGCCGAAGGTAAGTTTGTAGCCGACGTCTCTCGGCCCGCGACATTGCGCGAAAGCGGGTTCAACCGAGTTTGGCGTGCCGTACGCTTTCATAAGGTGGCTAAAGAACCGTGCGTGGATACCGTGTGGGAAAAAGCCGACCGCTTCGGGACCATATTTCCCCTTAATAGTCAAAAGCTTCTCAGCGAGGAAATCCAATGCCTCGTCCCAACTTACACGCTTGAAGTTGCCTTCGCCGCGCTCACCGACCCGTAGCAACGGATATTTCAAACGGTCCGGATCATAGAGCAATTTGTGGCCGGCGTTGCCCCGCGCACACAAGCGTCCGTGGGTCAATGGATGTTGCGGATTGCCGTCTATCTTCAGGAGCTTGCCATGTTTGTCCACGTTGCCTAAAATACCGCAGCGCCAGAAACAAATCTCACAGAACGACGCGATCTCTTCAACCCGCTGTCTGCCACGCCACCCGTCCGGATACTTTTCTAAGCCCCGCAGCTTGATGTTCGGTGCCAGAGTGAGAGCACTTGTGCCCAAAGCAGACCTCTTCAGAAACTCTCTCCTGCTGATCTTCATTCTGAAACTCCCGTGAATAAATTCTTATTGTTCAACCGGACAGACAAAAAAACGATTAAGGCATGGACCAGAAAAGGGTAAAATGGCAAGGCGGCATATTCATCGATCCGTCCCCGAAAATCGTCAATCCATCCCCAAATACGTTTCATGATGAACTTGCCCTCCAAATCGACCAGATTTCCAGCTTCCGCCAAACGACTCATGAACTCGAGTAGCAGGGCAAGATGGTCCGCCGGTTCATTCACTTCTCCGGACACTTTGAACCCGTTCCGGTGGTAGATTTCACTGACCTCCCCGGTGGCGTGACCGCAAAGTTCATTCTCAAGGTAGAATGATTGATAAGGCGGTGCGGGCACATGCGGAAAAGCGGTAATGAACATGCGGGTGTATTCGATCCGGAGTTGTTCCAGCAGCTCATCCTCGGTTCGGAAATTTTCAATCCAGTCCGTGACCTGCTCGAGCTCCGTTCCTGCGATGCTTTTGAAGCCTTCGAGAAACGCCGTGAGTTCGCCACCAAAAATCATATCCGCCAAGTCCCCGTCGGGGTAGTAGAAACATTTGGAAAACATCTTATAGAGCGCTGGCAAAATGGCCGCTTCGGCCATCGCTTTCCGAGTCTCATTCTTCATCGAAAGGCTGCTCTCTCCTCTAAATAACCACGTGAATGAAACCTGACCCTTTATCAAAAACCGCCAACCCACCACTGTAGTTTAAGAAATCCATCAAACACTGTACCATGTAACGCCATTCTCTGTAACTCGTTATTAATCTTAATCGGGCGAACCATTTTTCGACTTCCCACACCCGTTCTGTTCCTATAAATAAGATAGATGGAATCTCTATTTTCCCACAAATGCGAATCTCGCCGCCCGGACATTTCAAGAAAATACGAAACAAGAATCATTCGTCCCGGCACCCCTTTCCCTGATTTCTCAGCAAAACAGTTACACCATGCCGATATCGCCGTCTTCGACGACAGCGATGACCGGCTCAACCGCGACGGAGGCCCGGACTGAGTTTGCAACCAGACAACTCCGATGCGCGTCGGCGACCATCTTCTCTGCCTGGTCGACGGCCGCTTCAGCCCCCACTTTTATTGAAGGTTTCAGGACTACCTTTGTGAACTGATATTTTCCATCAACAAATTCCAGAAATCCGGCGGCGTGACTTTCGTATGAAATCACCGGCAAATTTTGGTGCTGCGCGAACGCCATGAAGGTTGTCATCGTGCAAATATCGATTGCCGCAACGAATAATTCTTCGGGTGTCCACGTGCCTTCTTCTCCCTTAAACTCAGGTGGACTCGTGACTCTAAATTCAGGTTTGCCGGGCGACCCGAGTATCGCTGTCCGACCACCCTGCCAATTCAGGTCAGTTTCGTAGGTGAACGACTTGTGTCTGATTTTGGGGAGAGACATCGGATTTTTCTGTTCCATGACTTGATTCCTTCTCGCCGTCAACATGAGTATTATAACTTTGGGCATCTTTCCGCCCACATGAGTTTGATGCAGCAACTCTCCCAAAGACGCACAAATTCTGAACAAAATGCTGACTCAGTGTTTTTCTTTCACAACCTTCCCCTGCA
>Ga0114931_10010876_pt1 | contig 10789 bp, 12 predicted proteins | sample 2SBtaG_FD_89579 | JGI IMG/M metagenome (GOLD analysis project Ga0114931, IMG submission 89579) | Deep subsurface microbial communities from Kolumbo volcano to uncover new lineages of life (NeLLi) - 2SBTROV14_V59a metaG | ecosystem: Environmental > Aquatic > Marine > Volcanic | place: Kolumbo...
ACAATTGTTTCAAGAATTTTTTTTGCTTTCTTGATTGAATCACCATAACCTATTCCAAAAGTCATGTCTACACGCCTTGTAGCTTCAGTAGAATAATTTGTTATACTACCATTAGAAAGACCAGCATTAGGTATAATAATTGTTTTGTTATCAAACGTCTTTAACACAGTATTAAATATCTGAATTTCATGAACTTTTCCAGTAAAACCTTGCGCCTCAATTACATCACCAACCTTAAAAGGCTTGAATAAAATTATAAGCACTCCACCAGCAAAGTTTCCAAGACTGCCTTGCAACGCAAGACCAACAGCTAAACCTGCAGCACCTACAATTGCAATAAATGAAGTCATCTGAACTCCAAGCATAGATATCACTGATATTAACAACAAAGTTTTTAGAGTTACACCAACAAAACTTCCAAGAAAACCTCTAAGACTCGCATCAACTTTTCTTTTCTTCATAACACTTCTTAAAACACCAACTAGAATTTTTATTACAAACCAACCAATAATGAGAGTAAGTATTGCAACTGCAAGTTTTGGAGCATAAGAATTTAAATAAGACATTATGTCAATCATTATAATCACCCAATAAAAAAATCATTGTAACAATTTATAAAATTAACTATTTTAACAAGTTCTAATAAATAATTTAGAATTTAAGAATTACTTCTTATCTTTATCTTCAAGAATATTACCATAACCAATAAGTCTGAAACGATTACCAACACGTCGACTAACAGTGACCTTGCTACCAAGATCAGCGCAGATAGGCTTCTTTAGTTTACAAGTAAACTTATTTTTTGAGATACTAGTTACAAAACCAACAGTTGCAGCACTATTAACATTAAGCATTAAAAGTTCATTCATTTTGATACCATCAACTTTTAAGTCTTGATCAGTACCTATAACTTTTTCTAAAAGATGTGTTTCTAAAGTGAGATTGTGCCAGATTGGAGGTAGTTTATCAGGTAGCCCGACAACATTTCCAACAAGTCTATCAGAACTAATAACTGCAGGGTCAAGACTTGTCATAATAGCAACTGAACCTCCAGGAGAAACCTCTTTTACAGATTCTCCACCAGTCATAGCAGATATAACTTTTGCAAATAAAGGTTTAGCAACAATTTTATTCTGCTCTTCAACAATACGCCCAGGTCTGATTTCAATTCGATTACCAACTTTAATCGTTCCTGTTAGGAGAGCTCCACCAAGAACACCTCCTTGAAGTTTAGAAGGATTTATTCCAGGTTTATTAACATCAAAACTCCTTGCAATAAACATTATAGGATTTGCTTTTTTATCTCTTTTTGGAGTTGGAATAAACTTTTCAATAGTTTCAATAAGTAAGTCGATATTAACACCTTTTTGAGCACTAATAGGAATAATTGGTGCGTCTTCATAATCAGTTCCTTTTAAGAATTCTTTAATTTGTTTATAATTTCTAAGTGCACGTTCACTTGGTACAAGGTCTACTTTGTTTTGAACGATAATAACATTTTTTATGCCTGCAATTGATAATCCCATTAAATGTTCTCTTGTTTGAGGTTGAGGGCATTGCTCATTTGCAGCCACCATTAAAAGCGCACCATCCATAATTCTAGCACCTGAAAGCATTGTAGCCATTAAACTCTCATGACCAGGTGCATCAACAAATGAAACCATCCTTAAAGGTTTGGTCTCAACATTATGAATATGACACTTTGGTTTTACAGTGAAAGCCGCAGTCCCTTTACATTTAGGACATTTTCTCATAATTGCATCAGCATAACCAAGCCTAATAGTAATTCCTCTCTTAAGCTCTTCAGAATGAGTGTCAGTCCATTTTCCAGAAAGTCTCTCAGTAAGAGTTGTTTTCCCATGATCTACGTGACCGACAAGTCCAATGTTTAATTCAGGTACCATTTAATGGAGAGAAAACAGGGGGTGCTTTATAAATTTTTATGTGGCTAAATAAACAAAAAAAATGTATTTAGTTATATTAATGTTAAATATAATTGCTTGTTCACAAGTGTTTGTTGATTAATCTATTAATTAAAGTTAAAAAGAAAAAATTACGCCATATTTTTTTAGTAAATATAACACTTTAATAGTCTAACAAATTGTTAATAAATCCAATTCTCTCGTGGAGAAGAGACAATAAGTCAACCACAACTTTTATAAACAAACTATAATTCCAAAAGCACTATGAGTTCAGTTTTAGTATTTAACAAATGGGACGTAAGTCAAATCAAAGTTCAAGACCAAGGTCTTGCTAGATATATTAACTTAGAACCCGTCATAGTTCCAAAAACAGGAGCAAGATATGCAGGTAACAGATTTCATAAATCAAGAAGTTTTATTGTAGAAAGACTAATCAACAGATTAATGGTTCCAGGACACAAAGGTAAAAAACACAAGATTTCAAGTGGATCATGCACAGGAAAATCAAATACAGTTTACGATTTAGTCCAAAAAACTTTTGCAATCATTGAAGAAAAAACAAAAAAGAACCCAATCGAAGTGTTTGTTCAAGCAATTGAAAATGCAGCACCAAGAGAAGAAATAGTAACAATCGAGTACGGCGGAGCAAGATATCCTAAAGCAGTAGAATGTTCACCGCAAAGAAGAATTGATATTGTTCTAAAAATGATGACTCAAGGAGCATTTCAAAAATCATTTTCAAGCAAGAGAACAGCAGAAAGTACACTAGCAGATGAAATAATTGCAGCTTATAATTTCTCACAAAACTCAAATGCAATTTCAAAGAAGTTAGAACTTGAAAGACAAGCTGACGCAAGCAAGTAAACAAATAATTTTTACTTTTCTCTAAAAAACTTTTTTAGGTATTTTATTAAAATTATAACTAATTATTAGAAAATTGAAAAATTTTAGAATTATTCTAAGGTAAATCTTCGTAATTAAGTACTGGTTTTACAAACTTTTTATAATCATCATAAGCAATTCGTTCACAAGCAGTATTTACGAATACATCAACGAATGGAAAGTCTTCAAGTCTGTTAAATTCAATGTTGTTATTTACAAGATAGTAGAATTTTTTTTCAGGATATTTTTTCTCAACAGCCTTATACCACAAAAACTTGTTTTGACCAGGTTTTGTAGTTACAAGAACACCAACATTTTTTGCACCAACAAAAATTGCTTTTGCAATTTGTATTCTTTTACGATAAATCTCAGCATCCTTTGGTGTTAACATTGAATAATCGCCCATTGAGTGATTGTATATGTGAATTGCCTTATCATTCTTCATCATCAAAGCCTGAGGGTGAAACATTCCATCACCCACATAGAAGAAGGCGTCAAAGTCACCTGCGTAGTCAAAGTTGACTGTATCACATCCAAGTATTTGACCAGGATGAATAGTATGTCTGGGTTTTGTAAGAATAACCTCCCGACCAGATTTTTCAATTTGTTTTTTTATGTCATCAAGCTGAGTTATAATTTGAGCTGTGACAAATAACATGATTTTTTTTGGTAGTTTATCAACTATCTTTTTTGGAATAGTTACTGTTTGATCATACTCCGCATTTACAAAAAAAACTTTCATAAAGAAAAATATTATCTATTCTTTTATAAATTTAATTTATAGCAGTAAAATAAGGAGTGAAAAAAAGTTTATACCACTCAAAAATAGAGATAAGTCTTTATATACTAGACAATAAAATATAGTTTCTATGAGTGAGACAGAGCTAAAAAGTACTTTAAGCTACCCCGTTATTCTTTTAATAACAGTCAATTCAATAATGGGTACAGGAATATTTTTTCTTCCAGCCATGGGTGTAAAAATAGCAGGACCAGCATCCTTAATCTCATGGGCCATACTATCAATAATCTCAATTTATATTGCGATGTGCTTTGGAGAGCTTGCAAGTATGTTTCCAAAATCAGGTGGAATATATGAATACTGTAAACAAGCATACGGAAACTTTACTTCATTCATAATAGGATGGATGACTTTAATTGCAGGAAATTTGACTATTGCAATGCTAATAGTAGGGGCGATAAGGTATCTAAACCCTGCAATGCCAAACATATACAAAGTTGGCATAAGCCTTCTTTTCATCGTAGCATTCAACTACATGGCCTATTCAGGTATGAAGACAAGCGCAGTGATGCTTGTGGCATTTGCAATAATAACATTAGCATCAATTGGTGGTTTGATATTACCAGGATTAATAAGCATAAACACAGCCAATTTCCAACCATTTTTCCCATATAAATGGGTGACCATATTTGCGGCCATATACTTCATTGCAGAAACATTCTTTGGATGGGAAACAGTAACAACCTTATCTGAAGAGACAAAGAATCCAAAAAAAGTCATTCCAAAAGCATTGATTACAGGAACAATCATCATTGCAATAATTAGCATATTATTTGTACTGTCTTCAATTGGAAGCATCCCATGGCAAGAATTCGCACTTTCAAAAGCACCACTTGCAGATCTTTCAAGTCTTTATTATGGGGGAACTGGAAGAGCAGTATTTACAATACTTGTTTATTTATCAATCATCGGAAGCGTGGCTGGTTGGATAGTCTCAGCTCCAAGACTTATTCTTGCACTTGCAAAAGACAAACTTTTCTTGGGTCAATGTGCAAAAATACATCCAGTCAACAAAACACCCCATATAGCAATATTATTTCAAACAATTCTTACAAGCATATTAGTTTTAGTTGGGTCGGGTTCCTATGAAACTCTTCTTGAAATATTACTACCACTCGTTCTAATAATATATTCCCTAACAATGTTATCATTAGTTGTTCTCAGATATAAAAAACCAAATATTGAAAGACCATATAAAGCCCCTTTTGGAAAAGTTGGACCAATAATTATAATAGCAATCATACTTAGTCTTGTTGGTTATTGGGTGACAGAAGTTAATGGAGCAACTCAAATACTAAAGATTGGAGCCTCATTCATACTATTTGGAGTGCCAATTTACTTCCTATTATTATTCTTCTATGATCCAGATGCAATTATAAAAATAAATAATTTCTTTGCATACTTTAATTTGATGCTTGAAAACATAACTCTTCCAAAAAGTGTTAGAAAAGACATCATGAGTACATTCAAAGATATTGAAAAAAAACATGTTTTAGATTATGGCTCAGGTGTTGGAACATTAACACTTCATCTTGCAAACGCTGTTGGACCGGCAGGAAAAGTCTATGCAACTGATATAAGTCAGAAAAATATTGAAATATTACAAAAAAGACTCAAAAAAAAAGGTATAAATCATGTATTTCCAATCCATGATTCTCACCATACAAGCAGAGTTCATCCAAACATAACTTATGTTGATATGATTTTCTCGGTTGGAATGCTTGGTTATATTCAAAACCTAAAAAAAATACTTACAGATATGAAAGATATTTTACCTGAAAAAGGAAAAGTATTATTTGTTGAGTATGTTGATTTCTTTAAAATAATTCCAAACATTGAATGGTTGACTTCAGATGAAAAGATTGAAGAAATATTTAATGAAGCAGGTTTTTCAATAAGAATAATTAGGAAGAAAGGTTTGTTTTGGAACTATTTATTTGTATACGGCATGAAATCAAATAAGAAAGTGCCATTTATTTAAGTTATAAAAAAACTTAATTTAATTTATCTAAATAGCTTAGAAGTTTAAAATAATCCTTTGCACACTTCTTACAGTAAGTATTCTCTGGAATACCTCTCATACAAAACTCTGCTTCTAAACCACAAACAATACAAGTGTGATTTGATTGGGAGTTTTTTGTTTCTTTTTTCTTTTGCTTAAGTTTAGGCATGAATGTAAATTCAGGTTTAAGTTTTTACGTGAATACTTTAAGGTTGTTATCTAATAAAAAGTTTTTCATTGGAAAAGAGAGTTTTGAAATTGTCTCTAAAAAAGACTCTTTTTGAGCATATTCTTTTACTGTAATACTTGTGTTTAAATCTTTTGAAAGATAGTTTATCACATCTATTTTAGTGCCTATTTCATCAACTAAACCAAGGTCTAGAGCTTCTTGTCCAATATAGATTTTTGCTGAAGATATTTCTTCTCTAGTGTTATTATCAAGGTTTCTTAACCTAGCAATTTCATCTAGGAAGTATTCATGTATTTGATCAATGTTGCTTTGCAATATTTGTTCTTCTTTTGGAGTCATTTCTTTTAGTGGTATGCCAATGTCTTTGTACTTTCCTGCTACTATTCGGTTATATGTTATGTTATGATCATTCATAAAACCTGAGACATCAATTCCTGATGAGAAAACGCCTACACTTCCTATTATTGAAATTCTACTTGAATAAATTTTATCTGTTGATGCTGCAGCCCAGTAAGCACCTGAGGCAGCTATTTCTCTGACCCAAGCAACTGATGGTTTGCTTAATCTTTGGATTGCAAGAGCGATTTCTTCAGATGCAACTGCTCCACCGCCACCACTGTTTATTTCAAAAATAACTGCTTTTATTGAAGGGTCATTATTTGCTTTATCTATTTGATTAACTACCCATGTTGATGAAGAGCCAGAAGAAAATCCATCATTACCAGTCATGATTGTTCCAGTTATTGGAATTAAAGCCACATTTCCGTATGAATCCACATTTGAAAACGCAGATAGTATTCCTCCAATTATCCAACTAGCCAAGAATATGGATACAAGAATTATTATAGTTGTTTTTACTTTCATACAAGCACCTCTTCAACAGTCTTAGTTTTAGTCATTAATTCGAGTATTCGCTCTCGTTTAAAGATAATCATTAATGGTTCTACAACCCATAAGATTGAGAATGGGAAGTAAGGAAAGACATAAATATTTCTTAAAACTATTTTCCAGAATCCAAGTTTCTTTTTTGATTCAGTTGATATTACTTTTAGTTTTAACAACATCATGCCAGGTGTTTGTCCTAGTTTATATTCAAAGAATGAAAAATATGCTAGACTTAGAATTGCCATAAAAAATAGTGCAATATAAAGACCTGATAAATCTGAATTTTGAATAAAAGTTATTAGTTCTGAAGCAGTTATGTTTTCTGGTAATTATTGATAGAATATTTTTTGAAAATATGTAAAGACAATAAGGTCTAATATAAAAAAATCTATTGCAAATGCTAAAAGTCTTTTGAAAAAACCTGCGTTCCTCCTTGCAATCCTTGCTTTAGGAATATTTAAATTCATCAATAAACTTCAAAAGCTATTCTTTTTATAAAATTTTTGCACTTTTCCATAGTACTTCAAAATGATTTTTGTAACTTTGAGCTATTAAATCATTTTTTATGACTATTATTAGTGGTTTATCATAAATAAGATGTATGCCTACTGAGTCATCAAATATTGTCGTTGTTGCTTCACTTTTTATATCAAGATATCTTATTTCTACATTCTTTAGTTTTGAGATGTCATGAGTTTTGTATTTTGTTGTTGTTATGAATCTTGCTTTAAACTTAATTTTCTTTGATTCTCTTTGAAGTTCATATATAGCATCATAAGCTCTTCCGGTTGCACCAAATGAAACTACTTTTTTTGAGTTTAGAAGCATTCGCATGTAGTTTCTTAATCCTTCTTTTCCTTCATACACATCTATTTGCTGGAAATTATCTTCTATTGGTCTAATTTTATTTAGAGAAACTATTAAGTCAGTTATTATTGCTTCTTTTTTCTTTATTGGATTAAGTAAATTTTTTGGCTCTGTTGCAGAAAATATTTTTTTGTTTTTGAAGGTATAGCTTGCAAACCCTTTCTCAATGAGGTTTGAGAGAATTTGGTAGACAAGAGTTCTATCCATTGAAAGTAGTTTTGATATTTGAAGTGCAGTCTTTGGTCCTCTTCTTAATAATTCATAATAAACCTTTGATTCATTTGCACTCATTCCAGTTTCTTTTAGACCTTCTAAGTATTCCATAAACTCTTGTAAGCTCTTTTAGATTAAAAATCTTTTGATTGTTGTTAGTTAAACTAACAACTCAAATATAAAAGATTGATTGGCATTCACTTTGAAATGACAATTAGAAGAAAAAAAGATTTGATGAAAATACCAAAAAATAATTTTTATCCAACCTACAGAGCAGATAAAGGAGAAATTATAACTAAAAAAACAAAGATAAACAATATAGGAATACATTCATTCATCATTCAAAATTTATATGAAATAAATTCTCAAAAATATAAAGAAACACTTCAAAGAGGACTTGATTATATTCTAACACAATCAGTAGATTATAACGGTGAAAAAATGTGGAAGTGGATAAAAGATGCAACAGGAGACTATGATTTTCCCCCAGACATTGATGACACAGCAAGAGCAATACACATAATAGAATTAGCAAGAAAAGCAGAACTAGTAATTCCAGAAGAATACAAATATATAGATTTTGAAGGTATAATAAATGAAGTGATGACCAAATCAGGAGTTAAAACATTTATTAGTAGAAAGAAAAATAGCGTGTGCCCATATGTGAATGCAAATGTCCTGAACGCTTATGTGATGCAACTTAAGAACAAAAAAGAAAATTGGCAAGAAGACAAAACATTAGGAGTGTTAATTAACAAGCTAGAAAACATTATAAAAAAAGGAGAAATAAAATCAGACTATTATATCTCAGAGCCATTCTTTTATTATTTAATATCAGAAAATATAGAATTATTTGATAGTAAAATTCAAAAAATAGTAAAAGAACGTAAAGTAATATCAAAAAATAATTTAGAATATGCTTATGAAAGCTTAAAAAAAATTAATTGTGATGAGTTACCAGAATACGATGTACCAATAGATTTTAGCGCATACCCATTATATCAACATAAAAGAAAAAATAATGTCTTTGGATCAGACATACTTACAGCAACAACTTGCTATAAAGCTAGAGAAAAGAAAAAAAATAGAATAATTGATTCTCGAATGATACCCAGAGTAAGGATATAAATTGTTTTAGCCGTTCTTGTAGATTGAATAATAATAAATAATGGGGCCGCACCATTGGTTGGAATAATTGGTGGAAGTCTAATGATAGCCCGGAAAATAAATGAACCAAAAAAAGCACAAGAATATTATCAGCAATAGAAACAATAGCATATGGTCTTGCATCCACAAGCTTAATAATACAATATTTTTCGTAACATATTTAAAAAGAGTCTCTTTTCAAAGCCTTAAATGGAAGAACAACAAGAAATAATTCGTGTAAAACTACCAAGAGATAATCAGAGCTTAGGAATTCTTGAAAAAAGATTAGGTGGTAGCAGATGTTCTGTAAGATGTCTTGACGGGAAAACCAGAATTTGTAGAATTCCAGGAAGACTAAAGCGAAGACTATGGGTTAGAGAAGGAGACCTTGTTTTAGTAGAACCATGGGAGTTTGGTGGAGACGAAAAAGGAGATATAATCTTTAAGTATAAACCAAATCAAGTACGCTGGCTAAAAAATAAAGGACACTTAAACAAACTTGATGACATGGACGAATTTAACGCATAAGAATTTCTTAAAAAAATTATTTTTTCTTAGAAAATTCATTTCTTAATTCAATAATTATAAGTCCAATAACACCAATTACAATCATCGAATCTGCTAAGTTAAAAACAGGCCAAAATTTAAAGTCAATAAAGTCAAGTACAAAACCTCTAAAAAGCCTGTCAATAAGGTTTCCAAGTATGCCTGAAATAATTGCAAGATAAAAATAACGCCCTGTTTTTGGAATAGAATCATAAAAATAAATTAGTATTCCAAAAGCAATTATTGAAATCCAAATAAAAGCTAAATTTGAGTTTTGAAAAAAACCCCAAATAGCTCCAGTATTATGAATTGTTTTAAAAGCAAATATTCCAAAGTCTAAATTTATATTTGTTGAGAAAAACTTTGTAATCTGATCTAGAATTATTAGAAATAAAACAAAACCAACAAATAAATAATTACCAGACAGGCTTTTTCTTTTCATCGTTATCCATTCCACGCTCAATACTTTTTAGTCTTTGATTCATAGAATCAATCTCTGCTTTGATTGTGTCTAGCTTTGAAGAGATTAATTCAATATCTTTATTATCAGTTTGATCTTGTCTCTCCTGTGTAAAACTCATATCTTTCTTTGGAGTATCAAATGATGTTGAAGTATTGTTGTCAAACGAAGGATCTTTTGTCTGATCAAGACCTAAATTATCTTGTCCAAGACCCAGCCTATCTTTACTAAGATTGGTGCTTGGGTCATTTCCCATTGGATCCTTTGTCGGATCAAAATTGTCACTTATTCCAAAATCATCTTTTTTTTTCCAAAAATTAAATATTCCCATTTTTAGCCTCCGATGATTGAGCAACAGTCTCAATGAATATATCTGGAAAAATTCTTAATATATCAAATATGAGAGACTTTGGTTCAACCAAAATTTTGCCATTAGAAAATTGTCTTATAAGATTTGTTGAAGAGAAATCACTAAGCTTTGAAAATGATTGTTCAAAAAGAACTCCTTTAATGTTCCAGTTTATCAAAATATCATCAATGTTCTCGCCTGACTTGTTTGCGAGAAGCACTTTTAAGTCTTGTTCTGGTGTGTCTGAACGAATAATACTCATTGCTTCTTTGACTGTTAAATTAACACTTCCTAAAGAAAACTCTTGGTTTAGAATAGTGTCAAAAACAGTTGCATTAACTGTAAATATTTTATAAAATTTATCTGTTCGATTAATTAAAGGTTCATACTCTGATGGATAAGTAATCACAGATTTATTAGTGAACTGGTCAACAGGTCTTAAAATAAATGCAGACGCGTATGTTCCATTATCTTTTAATAAAAATAAATTATCATTTTTTAAGTATTGTTCATGAAAACTAAGAGAAT
>Ga0114931_10010877_pt1 | contig 10788 bp, 5 predicted proteins | sample 2SBtaG_FD_89579 | JGI IMG/M metagenome (GOLD analysis project Ga0114931, IMG submission 89579) | Deep subsurface microbial communities from Kolumbo volcano to uncover new lineages of life (NeLLi) - 2SBTROV14_V59a metaG | ecosystem: Environmental > Aquatic > Marine > Volcanic | place: Kolumbo...
ATATTTCACATTATCAAATCACCACTGACGTTTTATCATGTACTTTATATATCCATTATAAAACCTATTTCATTGATACTGGAATGCTCTCAGCGAATAAACGCTTGTGACATAGTTCACAAACACCCTCTTCTATCCCTTATAAAACATCAAAGGTATTAATAGCTTTTCGGCCAGTTAAGATTGTGAATATTATCACTATATTTCTTTTTCTATTACTTTTCTATCACCTTATTATATCTTTTTCAAAATCCTTTTGATCTTGGGATAAATTTTCAAATCTATCAAAATTTTGATTATCAAGTCATAATCGTAGCTATTTTTTATCATTTACCTTCATATCAATAATCAGCTAAAAAACGTCAATATTATTACTACAAGCTGTAGTATAATGAAAAAACATAAAAATATTAAAAAAATAACTTGACAAATTAAGGAATTATTATATTTTTAGGTTGTCTAGGGAATTAGTTGTATTGAAAGATTGCTTCTGATTCGACGCTAACGCACCTTTGATAACATTAAGTTATGATTATTGTTATCGCATTTAAACCTTCTATTAGTCAGTTTAAAGGGATTATTTGAAGCCTCAAGGGTTTATTTTAACCTAAAGGGTTTTTTGTGGTCTCGATAATTTCACATTCAACTTCAATATTATATCCGTAAAGTTGTCGGTGATTTTTATAATTATTGATAACGGGATGTAAGCTGATGTTGAGGGGTACCGATGCCCTGCTTTTAGGCGAAGATCGGAATTTAAAGGTAATTGCCTTTTATGTATAACTTAGGCGATTGCCGTGAACTTAAAATGACTTTTAGTTGATTAAAGGAGCATTCTAATGATGCAAAAAAGAAACCTATATTCTTTGTTGCTAATCTCCTTTATACTGGTATTTGCATTCTCGTTTGCTAATGCTCAGACAGTTGAATTTGAGTCAAAGACAGTTGCTCGTTGCGAGACCTCGGTACTCAATGTCTCGGTGAATACCACCGGTGATGTTAGTGCTGTTGAGGTTGTCTTTGAAGTCCGCTCCACTAACGGAGGAGCCTTTTTTGACGCACTGAACGTTAACTGGGATCCTGGATTTGGTGTTTTAACAAACCGTATAGTTGACGTTTCCGGGGTAGATCATGTCTCCCCTGATACCGTCCGAATTGCGGCTATGCTAATCAACACTGGTGATGCCTGTCTGCCTGCTGGAAATACGGTAATAGCTCAAGTGGGCTTTACTACCAGCAATGTCTGCTCAGGCGACATTACTTTGGATGCAGCGACTTTCTCCTGCCCCAATTTTGATGTCAACACTCAGTTTGTCGATTGTGCCACCACTACTGTTGTCCCGGCTTCCGTTACTCCCGGCGTTGTTACGATTCAAAACAATCCTCCGACTATAGACCCGATTGCCGACGCTACTATTCACTGGGGTGATACCTATGTGGGTAATGCTGTTGGTGATGACCCGGATCTTACAATAGGTAGTTGCGAAAACTTAACCTATAGTGTGGTTTCCGGTCCTGCGAACTTGACGGTTAATGCATCTACCGGTACGATTAACTGGCCAACTACCGGCCCTGATGTCGGTAATCATTCGGTTGAAATTCAAGTTGAAGATGGTTGTGGCGCAGTAGCTTCGACTACCTTTGATATCTGTGTCCAGAATGATGCCCCTGTAATTACCTGCCCAGCTGATACTTTGATTGCTCTTGGTACTCAGCTTGTAACCAATGTTACTGCCACTGATGCTGATTCTGGTCCTTCACCGCTTCAGTATAGTCTTCTTGATTGGACTGGTCCGGGTAGCCCGAGTCTTGATCCTGCCACCGGTGCCTTCAGCTGGCAGACAATATTTGATCCGAGCTATAAAGGTGTCTTTACGGCTACCGTAGTAGTTTCTGATGGCGCCAATACTGATGCTTGTTCTCCTAACAATGCTGACACTTGTAGTTTTGATGTCACAGTTGTTAACTTCTTGATTACCATTGAGAAAACTCATGGAACTATTCAGGGACAAGAAACAACTGTTGATATCTTTATGCAAGATCATGATTTCGAAAACTATCCAATGGGTGGTTTTGACTTCCTGATTCAATATGATCCTTCTGCTTTGATCTTCCAAAATGCTGAACAAGGTCAATTCCTAACCGATTGTGGATGGGAATACTTCACCTACCGTTACGGTCCTAATGGTAACTGCGGACCCGGCGCTTGCCCGTCTGGTTTCTTGCGTATTGTTGCTATTGCTGAGACCAATAATGGTGATGTTCATCCTACCTGCTTTACCAATTCTGATCCGGCGACTTCTAACCAATTGGCAGTATTACACTTTATGGTTACAAATGACCGTAATTTCCAATGTATGTATATACCTATCCAGTTCTATTGGTATGATTGTGGTGATAATACAGTTTCATCACAAGATGGTAATCAGTTGTTTATTTCCAACCATGTTTACAACTTCGAAGACACTACCGGTGCTTATAGCATTGATATAGCTGACCCTTCAGCTGATTTCCCAACTGCTTTTGGTGCCAACTCGACTTGTGATAATACTCAACCGGATACTACAAAACCACAAGCGTTACGTTTCATTGACTTTGTCAATGGTGGTGTAGACATTATCTGTGCTGATTCTATTGATGCCCGCGGCGATATCAACCTTAATGGTATTGCTAATGAAATCGCTGATGCGGTACTCTTCAGTCAGTACTTTGTCTATGGTCCGAGTGTCTTTACGATTAATCTTCAAGGCCAGATTGCTGCTACCGATGTCAATGCCGATGGAATTACATTATCAGTAGCTGACCTGGTCTATTTGACCAGAGTCGTAACGGGCGATGCTCTGCCGTATCCGAAAGTGGTTACGCCGGGACAAGCCAATTATCTCTACGCTGATAACGGTGTTCTTTCTGTGAAAGGTGATGTTTCTATTGGCGCGGCTTCTGTGGTCGTAGCTGGAAATGCTACTCCCGAACTGGAAGCTTCCAATATGGAACTCTTGTACAACTATGATGGTACCAACACGCGTATCCTCGTTTGGTCACGCGAAGCTAACAGCTTCAGCGGTGATTTCCTCAAAATTAACAGCCATAATGATATCGTTTCGATTGACATGGCTGATAGTAAAGGTAATCCCGTAGTAGCTAAATGGGTACCCGATAAGTTCAGCCTGTTGCAGAACTATCCTAACCCGTTCAACCCAACCACAACGATCAGCTTTATGCTGCCGCAGACCAATGATTTTGAATTAAGCATATTCAATATTAATGGTCAGAAGGTGGCCAGCTTCAGCGGTACACACGAAGCCGGTCTTGTGAAGATTGATTGGGACGCCTCTTCTGTGGCAAGTGGTGTTTACTTCTATAAGCTCAACGCTGGAAGTTACTCCGCTACCAAGAAAATGGTTCTGCTCAAGTAACTGATACTGTAGCACAAATACCGTATATAAAAGAAAACCCCGTTTTATCGGGGTTTTCTTTTTTTTATGAATTTACGTTTTCGGGAATATGGTTCTTGACTTACCAAGCTATTTTAACCAACCCCATATTTGTTATCAATCAACGGCACTTGGGCGTAGATTATTTCAAAAATTTTTTCTTAGGGAACGGCCACCATAGATAGTGTTTTCAAACCTTGGGATACTTCTTCGGGAGTTCCCGTCAACAAAGTAAAAGATAGTTTTACCGGACGCTCACTGATACTTAAATGATATTTATTCACAAAAGTTGTCCCTTGATATACTTTCTCAAAGCCCGCTTCCGATAAAGAAACGGTAAAAATAGGCATATGCCAGATTTCAGCCGGAGTCTGGGCATTTAAGGCAACGGCAATATGGCGATATCTATCAATCGCCATAAAAGTCTTTGAGTCATAATAAGAACCTATCGAATCCAAAAACGAATTTTCATGGCGCTTTCCATCAATTGATATAAAACGATCTTCAGCATGACCGGCTTGAAAATTAAAATTGTTCTCTATGGCAAAATTTACCTCGACGGGGAAATAATCTTGTGAAGTCAGTTCATACAAAACTTCAATTGTTGCTCGTTCGTTATTAAAGCGGAAATGTTTCACAACTTTTATGGGAATAACTCGTCCCGGTCGCCAGATATGTCCCTTACGGGTAAAAATTACTTCACCGTCATTTTTATTAATTTCGGTTTCATAGGGTTCGATAGTAAAATCCCCCTCTTCACCAAATTTTACCTCTTGAAAATTATCAAGATAAACATCATCGGTAAAAAAGTGATCCAAAAAACAACGTTTTAAATACCAATCTTCAACAAGATATTTTTCCAGACATTCTTCTTTGGCAATAATCAAATCATGTATGGAAGTAGTGCCATCTTCATCAGAAGACGATTTGGCATGTTTCAATTTTAGATGATACCCCTCTTTGCATCGTGATAAAGTATCGGTAAGAGAAAAATCATGTTCATTGAGTGACAGCTCAATCATCGAGCCACCTTTTTCCGGTTTAAAAACAGAGGTGAAAGGCTTACTGGTAACAATAACTTCATCTTTTCCGTCGGCGTCATAATCTTTGCTTTCCATGTGAAGGTCACTGTTTCCCAAAAGATTATTCAAAATATTATCGGCTTTAATCAAATGAGCATAGATAGCCTGCCGAATATGAGGCAAATACAATCCGCCAAAAACACCATGCCAGTATGGACAATTACATTGAGCGGCATACAAACTTTCTTTTGCCTGCTCTAATAATTTTCGATTGGGAACAGCTTTTTGTTCGCAGGTTAACAGTTTTTCCGAAACTGACAGCATTTTCTTATGCATCAGATTCGATTCTTCATATTTGGATAAGAAATTTCGCCAATGCCCACCCCTGACGAAACGATCGAAGCGGTCAAAGACTTCGTTATCTTTTAGATAATTTTCAAAATTTTCATATTCCACAAAAGCTTTGGGAGGTAATGACCAATGAAGCATCTCCGCATACGATGCCGAAGGCAGGTATGCCCTTCCCACCGGCTTAACTTTGGCGGCTTCATCCAAAGGAATGACCTCTAACCAATCTGAGTTGTCGGCAATAGCCTCAAAAAATAATTCCAACCACTTCTTCTTGTAGCAATGCTCATAAGTCCCGGGCCAAACACCGAATTTCTCACCATCATCGGCATATATAACCATCCCTTCGGGGTTAATTTCCGCTTTTTCTTTTAGCTCATCTATAACTTCTTCAACGGTCCCAAATGGGATTAAATATCTTAGCTGTTTAGAAATGGGTAAAAGAATAACTTTATAATTTTCGTTTTCCGTAACAAAAGGACCGGTCAACTGATTTTCTTCCCATCCGGCATAGATAAAATGGGTGTCATCAACGGGAAGAAATTTCACCCCCGATTGTGCCAATACCTTGGGTAGATGAGGTTCCCATATACGTTCCGTTAACCAGAGACCTTCGGGGATTACATCGAAATGTTTTTTTAAATATTGATTTAAAGAAGTAATTTGTCCTTTCACATCTCTTTCCGGTATCGAGGTAAGAATAGGCTCATAAAAACCACCCGTCATTAAACTTAACTGTCTTTGTTTAATTAAGTCGTTTATTAATTCCAGATATTGGGGATGCTTCTTTTCCTGCCAATCCCAAAGTATTCCGGACTGATGGAGAGAAATCCTGAAATCAGGATACTGTTTTAACAATTCCAAAAAAGAAGCATAAGCTTTTTGATGAGCATATTCAAAAATATAATCAAAATTGCCAACCGGCTGATGATTATGTATGACAAAAGCTAATTTAAACTTATCCATTTTTTAAAAAATCTCCACTTTCAAATTGATGTATTTACGTGGATGGGCACGAATATCATTAACTAAATCATCGATATTATTAGCGGTACGCCGTAAATTGTCGTATAGCCGTCTATCTTGAGTTAACAATTGCAACGTTCCTTCGGGATTGTTGATATCATCGGCAAACTGGCAAAAAGCGGTGGAGAGAGTATCCAACCTATCTACGAACCGCTCTAATTTGGTAGTGATGCGATAAACTCTTTGAGTGGAGGAATCGACTTTTTGTGAATTTTGGGAAAGAAACCGATTTAACTCTTTGGATGCTTTATAGAAATTATCTGCGGTCTTATTGAGCTTATTTTTGTTTCTTTGCATATATTCCGACATTATTTTGGAAGTAGTTTCCAAATTTTTGATAGTGTTATCAAATTTCCTTAAAGAGGAATCAGAACCCACCGTTTTTTTAAATGAACTGACCAAACCTCGTAATTCCGTAATCATCTCCCCCAAAAGTCCCATAACCTCAGGCAAACCGGTATTATACACCCCTGTTGCCACAGAAGAAGTATCAAATACAATCGAATCCTTGCCGGGTTTGATGGCGATGAATCGCTCCCCCATTAAACCTAAATTTTTAATAGTAAAGCGAGCGTCATCTTTTAATTTGACATCGCGAGACAACAACAAATAGACAACAACACCCTTATCGGTTAAATGGAGACCATCCACTTTACCTTTACGAACACCCGAAACAGTTACTTTGTCACCCACTGATAAAGTTCCCACATCATTAAACTGAACTTTAATAGTTTGTGAATTTCTTTTTAACTTATAATCCCGAAGCCAGTATAAAGATCCCCCTAAAATCATAATTCCGATGAGAATTATAAGTCCCACTCTAAATTCTATGTCTCTGGTATCCATAATTTCAATATATCGGTAACTTATTATTATTCCTTAAGATAACGACTAAATATAATTATAAAGAATTGGCAATAGCAAGATAATTATCATAACGAAATTGATATATGTAACCTTTCTTAACCGCTTCTTTAACAGCACAATCCGGTTCGTGAGTATGACTGCACGGAGAAAAGCGGCATTTATCTTGATATTTCTCAAACTCAGAAAAATAAGCAGGTAGTTTTTCTTTATCGATATTCCATAAGTTTAAGATTTTCAATCCGGGAGAGTCGGCAATAAAACCTCCGGAAGGGAGTTCGTATAATTCTATGGAAGTGGTCGAATGTTTTCCTTTGTTGGTATATTCTGAAATCGGTAAAGTTTTTATATTCAAATCGGGAATTAATTTGTTAAGTATCGATGACTTCCCCACTCCCGAATGTCCCACCGTAAGAGAACGGTGTCTTTGCAGATATTTTTCCAATTCTTTGATTCCCTTTCCCGTTAATGCGGAAGTAACCAAAACATCAATATTCAAAGATTGATAAGCAGCAATAATTTCCTCCAAATTTTCAGGAGGTTTTAAATCCATTTTGTTAATAATAATAAAAGGTGTCATTTCTCCCATTTGAGCCACAATAATAAAACGATCGATAAGCCCGGTTTTTAAGGGCGGGGAATTTACCGAAACCACAATGGCTAAGTGATCAAGGTTGGCAGCTATGACCTGTAAAACATTATCTTTACCTTTCGCCGGTCGAGCAAACAAAGAATCTCTTTCCAAAACTTTTTCAATTATTCCCTGATTATTCGTATTGCGACTAAAAAGAACATTATCACCAACAGCTACCGGAGTGATATTTTTGGTTTCAATTTTTACTTTTTTTCGTATTTCACATTTGAGATGAGTTCCGTTTTGAGCGCATACTTCAAATAAACGGCCTCTGGTGGCAACAACAATACCTTTTTCGAAATCATTCATGTCATTGGAATTTACCCCATTAATTCATTGATAACAATAGTATTTTTGAAGTATAATTAATATAATTGTTTTATTAAAAGATAATACGTAAGCTAATATATTACATTGTTGCCTTTGATTTTAAAATTTAGTATTCTCAAGGTACTTAAAAAGTATGAGGTAAAAAGAGAAAATGATTGGAAATTTAATAAAAAAAGTGTTCGGTACCAAACACGATCGTGATGTCAAAAAGATATTACCATTTGTAGCTGAAATAAACGAACATTATGAAAAATTACATAATCTCACCGACGAAGAATTAACCGGAAAAACCGATGAGTTCAGAAATCGCTTAGCCAACGGTGAAACCTTAGATGATATTATGACCGAAGCTTTCGCCGTGGTCAAAGAAGCTTGCCGTCGACATGTAGGGAAAACATGGGAAGTTGTGGGACAACTCACTGAATGGAACATGGTGCCCTTTGATGTTCAGCTTATCGGGGCTGTCGCTTTACATCAAGGGAAAATTACAGAAATGGCTACCGGCGAAGGAAAAACGTTAGTTGCAGTTATGCCTACTTACCTCAATGCTTTATCCGGAAAAGGGGTACATATTGTAACCGTTAATGATTATCTGGCTCGTCGTGACCGGGAATGGATGGGGAAAATATACGAATTCCTGGGTCTTACCATAGGCGTTATCCAAAATGAAATGATCAATGCCGAACGCAAAGAAATGTACCAACGTGATATTACTTTCGGAACTGCCAACGAATTCGGTTTTGATTACCTCCGCGACAATATGGCTCAAACGGCGGAAGATCGGGTTCATCGTAATTTTAATTATGCCATTATTGATGAAGTTGACTCGATTTTGATTGACGAAGCCCGAACCCCGTTGATTATATCGGGACAAGTATAATCCAACGTCCATGACCGTTATCGTCAGATGAAGCCGACAATAGAAAAATTGGTGCGTAAACAGACCCTGCTCATCAATGATATGATTGCCAAAGCGGAGAAAATACTCAAAAACGGTCAAGCTAAAGACGAATTTGAAGCGGGAATTTTACTTTTGACGGCAAACAGGGGAGCGCCCAAAAATAAACGTCTGTTAAAAATATTAAAAGAACCAGGTATTAAAAAATTAGTTATGAGTGTGGAATCCGCTTTTATGCGCGATAAAAAACTCTATGAGATTGATGACCGCCTTTATTATTACATCGACGAACGCGAACATTCCATCGCTCTTACGGACTTAGGAACCAATCAACTTGACAAAGCAGAACAGCAACTTTTTGAAATTCCAGACATTTCCACGATGCTTTCGGAAATTGAAGGAGATACATCTTTATCTGCCGAAGAACGTCAGCAGAAAATGGATGAAATTTACAAAGTGCACTCGGAACGCTCGGAAAAGGTGCACGCTATCAATCAGCTTTTGCGGGCTTATTCTCTATACGAAAAAGATGCCGAGTATGTTCTTCAAGAAGGCAAAGTAATGATTGTCGATGAATTCACCGGACGTATTCTCCCCGGACGACGTTATTCGGACGGTTTACATCAAGCTATTGAAGCCAAAGAAGGAGTTCAAATTGAAGCGGAATCGCAAACTTTGGCCACCATTACCCTGCAAAACTATTTCCGTATGTATGACAAACTTGCAGGAATGACTGGTACGGCGGAAACCGAAGCTCAGGAATTCTGGGATATTTATAAACTCGATGTGATGGTTATTCCCACCAACCAACCGGTTATCAGAATCGACCACAATGACCAAATATATCGCACCCGTCGAGAAAAATATAACGCTATTATCAAAGAAATTACGGAAAGACATAAAAAAGGACAGCCTGTTTTGGTCGGTACTGTCACGGTCGATGTATCGGAAACCCTTTCCCGAATGCTGAAAAGAGCCGGCGTCCCTCACAATGTCCTCAACGCCAAGCATCACCAACGGGAGGCGGAAATTGTTGCCAAAGCCGGTGAACGAGGAATGGTAACGATAGCCACTAATATGGCCGGTCGAGGAACGGACATCCGTCTCGGCGAAGGCGTGGTGGAACTGGGAGGACTGCATATCATTGGTACGGAAAGACATGAATCGCGGCGTATTGACCGTCAGCTTCGAGGTCGTTCCGGTCGTCAGGGCGACCCGGGCTCTTCTCTTTTCTTCCTTTCTTTGGAAGATGACTTGATGCGTCTTTTTGGCGGAGACCGCTTGGGAAGTATTATGGACCGTTTGGGAGTACAGGAAGGGGAAGTAATTACTCATAAAATGGTCACTCGCGCTATCGAACGCGCCCAGAAAAAAGTCGAAGCGCAGAATTATGCTATTCGTAAACAGACCTTGGAATACGATGACGTTATGAATGTCCAGCGTCAATGGATTTATGAACGACGTTTAGAGGCTCTGGAACGCGAATCTATCAAAGATGAAGTGGTGGAGCTTATCGAAGATGTTTTGGATCTGCTCATTGACACTTACTGTCCCGAAAAACAATATCCCGAAGAATGGAATCTAAAAGGGTTCACCGAAGAGTTGCAAAAGATATATCTGCTGAATATCGAATTCCAAAAGGAAGATATCGAAAAACTTACCCGAGAATCATTAAAAGAAAATGTCCTTAAAGTTATAAACCATATTTATACTCAGAAAGAAACCGCTTACGGTGAAGACACCATGCGTCAGCTGGAACGTTATGCGGTGCTTACGACTATTGACCAACACTGGCGCGACCACCTTGCTGAAATCGAAGAACTGCGTACGGGTATCGGTCTCCGTTCTTACCATGGCGGAATGGGACAACCGATTGATATCTATAAGAAAGAAGCTTTTCAGATTTTCCAAGATATGGTTGATGCTATCGATAAAGAAATTGTCAATTTGGTTTTCAAACTTCAAGTCAATGTTCCCGAAAAATCACGTTCCGAACGGCGTCGCGAACCGTCTTTGGTAGCTTCTCATGCCGATAGCACGGGAATGGGCTATTCATCCACAGCAATTGAAGGTGCAGAAAATGCTAATAATCCTATGGCACAAGCCTCCCAAGCTGGTAAGCAAACTCGCACTATTCGCCGAACCCAGCCCAAGATAGGCCGCAACGACCCCTGCCCCTGTGGATCCGGCAAGAAATATAAAAATTGCCACGGAGCTAATTTGTAAATCCCA
>Ga0114931_10010878_pt1 | contig 10788 bp, 3 predicted proteins | sample 2SBtaG_FD_89579 | JGI IMG/M metagenome (GOLD analysis project Ga0114931, IMG submission 89579) | Deep subsurface microbial communities from Kolumbo volcano to uncover new lineages of life (NeLLi) - 2SBTROV14_V59a metaG | ecosystem: Environmental > Aquatic > Marine > Volcanic | place: Kolumbo...
CGCGATCGGCACCGACAGCGATCCCGTTCCCGTGGCCGCGTTGGCCTCGAACTTCTCGCCGATGCCGCGGATCGCGCCGCCGCCTTTGGGCACGGACAGCGCCGGCAGCAGGCTGCCCGGCGGCTCCCCCGTCGACGGCGGCCCGCCCCGCGGTCCCTCGCCGCCGCGCCGCCCGGCGCCCCATCCTCGCTGCCCGCCCTGCTGCACGACGTCCCTCGCGCGCCGACGGTACTCCTGCGCAGCGACAGCAAGCAAGCCGCTGATGCCCTGGACGGGGTCGAAGCGCGAAGGGTACCCTGCGCGTCGCGTGGGGCGCGGCTGGCACAGGACGAGGAGCAGAGCGAATGAGCACGCATCTGAGTGCTCGCGGGTTCAACCGCGGGCACCACGAGCAGACCTGGCGCGTGATCGGTCAGGTGCTTCGGGCGGACGGCTCGCCCGTGGCCAAGGCCAGGGTGCGAGTCCAGCGCCAGGGGATTCGCACGACCGACGGCGTGGCGCCCAACCACACCGCCGGCACCGGTGACGACGGCCGCTTCGTCATCGAGTATCCCCGGCCCCGGCGCCCCCTCGACCTGCGGGTCGAGTTGCTCCCCGATCCGCGTCTCGGCATCGGCGCGACCCGCCCGCGGATCATCGGCGGTGCCGGTCCCCAGGAACAGATCGATTTCGTCGTCAACGACGAGCCGTACCGCGGACCGAGCGCGGTCGAGCGGCTGAGCGCGGCGCTGTCGGCGGTGCTCGACGAGGAAGAGATCGCGCTGACCGAGTTGCCGACGCTCGAGGATGTCGAGCGCGCGCTGCTGGCGGCCAAGAGCGGCGTCGATCCGTCCGAGGTGGTGCTGCTGACCCAGAGCATGACGCTGGCGGCGGAGACCGGGGTCGCCGCCGAGATCTTCTACGGGCTGGGCAAGCAGAAGGTGCCGCTCGCGCTGACCACGGTGCTGGCGCTGGGCCCGGAGCGGCGCCGCCAGGCCGCCGAGGCGGCGCTGCGCAAGAACCTGATCCCGCAGCGGATGTCGGGCTCGGTCGAGCAGGCGCTGTCGACCCTGGACCAGCTCAGTTTGCAGCACGCGCTGGCCGACGACGGCCGCGTTGGGGCGCTCCTCGGTCTGGCCGGGCTGGACGATGCCAGGAGACAGCGCCTGGCCGAGCTGTACCTGGACGAGAAGGCGGCGCCCGACGCGTTCTGGAAGCGAGTTCGCGACGACGGCGAGCTCGACGAGGCGCAGATTCAGCGAGCGCAAACCGTCCTCCAGCTCGGCGCGATCACCCAGAATCATCCACCGCTGGTCGAGGCGTTGCTCGGCGAGCAGGTCGAGGTCGCCGCGGACACCGCGCGGTTCGACTTGTCCGACTGGCAGCGCTTCGTCGACGGTGCGGACGGGAGCACGGGCGCCGGCGTGCCCGCGGATCTGGCGGCGGCCGGGGTGAGCCACGACGGCTACGCCGCGATGATCCACGCGGCGGTCGAGGACGCGTTTCCCACGCAGGTGATCGCCCACCGTGTCGCCGATCTTCCCGACGGCGTGCTGCTCGGGAGCTTCTTCGCCGACAACCCCGACTACGACCTGCGCAAGCCACTGGTCTCGTACCTGCGCGCGCACCCGTCGGCGCTGGACTCGGCGGGCGACGCGGCGCCGGCGCTCGAGCGTCGACTGAAGGGCATCGAGCGGCTCCATCGCATCGCGCCGCCCGCAGCGCTCGTCGGCACGGTGCAGCGCCTGCTGCCCGACGGTCTGGATTCGGCGCAGAAGATCCGCTCGCTGGGCAAGGCCGCCTTCCTGCACCGCTACGCCGACGCCCTGGGCGCGGAACGGGCCGAGTCGATCTGGGCGCGCGCAGGGCAGGCGTCCGCGCTGGCGACGACGCTTCTCGCGCGGCACGGGGCGATGTTCGATACGACCCCTCTCCCGGTGCTGGCGCCAAGGCCCGACAGCGTCGCCGGTTTTGCCGAGTTCGAGACGCTGTTCGGCAGCCTCGACTTCTGCGGTTGCGAGCACTGTCAGTCGATCTACAGCCCGGCGGCCTATCTGGTCGACCTTCTGTACTGGCTGGGAAACCAGCCGGCTGCCGGTGCCGGCAGCGCGCTCGACCTGCTGCTGAAGGACCGCCGCGGCGACCTCGAGACCATCGAGCTGTCGTGCAAGAACACCAACACCGAGCTGCCCTATCTCGACCTGGTCAACGAGGTGCTCGAGCTGGCGGTGGCGCCGCCTGACGAGCCGGCCAACTACCAGACCTCCGGGTCGGCCGCGGATCTGCGCGCGCACCCCGAGCATGTTCGCGACCAGGCCTACGTGGTGCTCTCTGGTGCCGCCGCGCCGGATGGTGACGACGCGGTTCATCCGTTCCACCTGCCGTTCGATCTCTGGCTCGAGGAGGCGCGCATCTACCTGGGGCAGCTCGGACTGGCGCGGTACCGCTTGATGGAAGCGTGTCTCGGCCGAGCTGCCGCAGCTGGCGATGCTGCGGTAGCCGCCGAGTGCCTCGGCATGTCGCCGCTGGAGTGGGACATCGTCGCCGGCAACGCGCTGGCTCCGAGTCGCTCACTCGCCGCGCTGTGGGGCCAGGCCGAGGGCACCAATCTGAGTCAGGCACTGCTGGGAGTCCCAGCGTTCCTGGCCGCCGCGCGGACCGCCGATGGCGCGGCCATGAGCTTCGACGAGCTCACCGATCTGCTCCGCACCGACTTCGTCCAGGCCGCCGGCCAGCTCGGCATCTGGTTCGAGCGTCCATGCGACACCACCACGGCGACCCTTCCCGGTCTCGACGAGGCCCACCTCGGATCCATCCACCGCTTCGTGCGCCTGCGCCGGCGGCTCGGCTGGTCTGCCGCCAATCTGGACCGCGCGATCCAGGTCCTGGGCAACGGTGTTCTCGACGAGGCGGCGTTGATCGCGATCGCCAACGTCGTGCGCGCGTGCGATGCGCTGCGGCTCTCCGTCGACGAGATGCTCACGTGGTGGGCGCCGATCGACACGCGCCGGTGGCAGGCACGGCTGCAGCCCGGACGTCCCGCGGCCGCCCCCAACGACCCGGACGGCTCAGGCCTGGTGTTCGACGCCCGGCTGTCGCCGCAACCGGCCGACGGCGACGGCGTCTCGCCGTACGACCGCCTGTTCCAGAGCGGCACGACCAAGCCCGCTTCGGCGTTTGGCGTTGCTGCGTCGGGAGACGCGCTGGTTGACGAGGCCGTCGCTCTGGCCGACCACACGGCTGCGATCGCCGCCGCGCTGGAAGTGACTGCCGCTGACGTGGAGCGGCTGGTGCCCCGTCTGGCGAGCGACCGCCTGTCCATGGCAAACCTGTCCGCGCTGCGGCGTCACGTCCTGGCGGCGCGCGCGCTCGGCGTCTCCATCGCCGACCTGGTCGCCTGGCTCGATGTCACGGGGATTGATCCGTTCGACGGCAGCGCGACCGACAACCCGCTGCGGCTGGCCGACGAGCTGCGAGCCAATCGAGCCGCCGGGGTTCCGGCCTCCGAGCTCGGCTACCTGCTTCGCCACGTGGAGTCGGGGCCACTGGTATTGGCTCCGCGCCCGGACGCGGTGGGGACGCTGCTCCTCGGGCTCCGCGGCATGCTTCGTGCCGGAGCCACCCGGCCGGCCGCGATCGATCGCGTGGCGCAGGCGGTTGGACTCGAGGTCCGGGTCGCGGCTCGCCTGGTCGAGACCTACCTGCACCATCCCGACGCCGCCGGCCCGTCTCTCATCGACGTGCTCACCGCTGACGAGGTTCGCGACTACGACCGCGTGGAGCCGGGCTCCGAGGCGCCCGCGCTGCCGACGGCCGAGGACCTGCCCCAGCAGTTCGCGGCCTACGAGCGGCTTCACAAGGTTGCGCTGGTCCTGCGCCGGTTCCGCATCACGGCCGCGGAGGTTTCGTGGGTGATGGAGACCGGACCCGCCCGCGGCGCCGTCGATCTGGGTTCGCTGCCGCTGGCGCCGAGCGCAACCGCGGACACCTACGCGGCGTGGGCACGCCTTCGTGACGCGGTGGCGCTGCGCGATCGGTCGACCAGCGGGGCGCTGTTCGATCTGTTCGAGCGCGCCGCGAGCGCGGAAGCCGCCGGAGATCCAGCCGAGACCGCGGCCGCGCGGGCGGCGCTGATCGCCGAGCTCGAGGCAAGAATGGCCTGGAGCCACGCCGACCTCGAGTTTCTGATCGGCACGCCGGCGACCGCTGGCGCGTTGGGGCTGTCCTATCCGGCCGACTTCGCGGACGAGCGCGGCGTGCGGCGCGCGAGCGACGTGCTGACCCTCGTTGCGCGCGTGGGGCTCGGCGCGCCCATTCTCTGGCCGTGGCGGGAGGTTCCGCGAGCGGCGGATGATTCCACGACGGCGAACGAGGCCGCGGCCAACGCGCGCGCCGCGCAGGCGCGCCAGATCGTCCAGGCCGTTCGCGCGCGCTATGAGCCGGCCACGTGGCTCGAGATCGCGGCGTCCCTGCGCGATCGCCTGCGGGTCCGCCAGCGCGACGCGCTCGTCGGCTGGTTGTCCAACCCGGGCCGCGGCTTCGCCCAGGCCGACGAGCTGTCCGGTCATCTGCTCCTCGACGTCGAGATGAGTCCGTGCCAGCAGACCTCGCGGATCGCACAGGCCATCGCCAGCGTGCAGGCGTTCGTTCAGCGCACCCTCCTGGGGCGCGAGCCCGATGGCGGAGGCAACCTGCTCGAGCTGTCGTCCGAGGCAGCCCGCGAGTGGGCGTGGATGAAGAGCTACCGGGTCTGGGAGGCCAACCGCAAGGTATTCCTCTATCCGGAGAACTGGATCGAGCCGGAGCTGCGCGACGACAAGACGCCGTTCTTCGAGGAACTGGAGGCCGATCTGCTCCAGGGAGAGGTCACCGAGGATGCCGCGCAGCGAGCCGTGCTCGACTACCTGGGCAAGCTGCACGAGGTCTCGCGCCTCGACATCCTGGCCGTGTCGCGCCAGGTCACCGGGAACGGCGAGGTGCTGCACCTCTTCGGGCGCACGCGGGCGACCCCGCCTCGCTACTACTACCGGCGCCGGGAGGCGACCGGGAGATGGACACCGTGGGAGGCCTCGCTGCCGGATATCGACGGCGACCAGCTCCTGCCGGTCTGGCGGGACGGCGTGCTCCACCTCTTCTGGCTGCAGATCCGCGAGGTGGCCAGCGAAGAAGTACCCGACATTCCCGAGCAGTGGGGCCGCGACCACAACACCCAGAGCAGCCCCGCTCGTTCGTACGCGCTTCGTCTGGCCTGGAGCACGCGCCGCGCGGGGAAATGGTCGGGCAAGAAAGTGTCGACCCAGGAGATCGCGGCGGCGGGGCGCGACCGAGCCCTGCTCCAGCATGCGCTGTTCATCAACGAGCACTCGCGCCCCAGTGACTTCTTCCTCTGCTCGTACCAGGAGGGCGGCGATCTCATCGTCGAGCCGGTTCGCTGGTTCGTAGAAAACGACGCGTACGCTCACTGCCAGCGTCTGCGCCGCTTCCGCGTCAGCGGATGCGATTCGACGCTGTCACTGGAGCTCACGTCGAGCGATCCCGGTGGATCGATTCAGAAGTCCGACGACATGACCCCCTCCAACCAGGGGTTTGCCCAGCCAAGCGCGGGGGCGCTGCGTATCATTGCGGTCGATCCGCTGACCAGCAAGCGCGGCGAACAGCCGGTCCTCGCGACGACGCGCTCGCCGTGCGAGGTCGTGCCGGTCGGCATGGCCGACCTGGGCAGCGGCAACCCGTTCGTCTACAGCGACTATCCGTTCGTCTATCAGGACCGCACGCGCACATTCCTGGTGACGCCTCGCGGCCGCCTCCGGCCCCGGCTCCCCCAATTCCCCCAGCCGGACGCGATTGCGCTCGATGTCGATCGTCTGCTCGGCGAGGTCGCGCCGCGTCCACGGGTGCCGGCCCCCAACCCGTGGGCTACCGATCCCGCGACGCGAATTCGCACGGCCGATCCGCTGCGAATTGCCGGGGTCTCCTCGCTCGTGCCGGCACCGGGCGCCGACGCCGCTTCCGGGCTCGCGTCCATCAGCGCCCGCAGCGTGGCGGAGACGCTCGATGCGCGGGTCGCGTCCGTGGGTAGCGAGGTCGTGGCCAGCCGGCCCAACCGGCTCGCGGTGCGGGCGACCGCGACCATCGTCGGCGAAGATGGTCGGGAGCTCGCCGTCATGCGCTCCGCGCAGCCGCCGGCAACCAGCGGCGAGTTGCGGACCGTCGAGCTCGACAGCTCGTTTCCGATGCCATCGATCCGAGTCAGCGACGTCGCGACCGGGCTGGCAATCGGCGCCCCGGCAGGCAAGCGGTTCCGCTTCGAGGATCTCTATCACCCGTTCGTCTGCCCGCTGGTCGAGCGCGCTGAACGCGTCGGCCCCGCCGGACTGTTCGATTCGACCGGAACGTTGGCGCGACAGACACTGGCACGTGACTTCTTCCAGGCGACCTACGCGCCGGCGACCGTCGATGCGCCGTTCCCGGTCGAGCAACTCGACTTCAGCCACGACGGCGCGTACTCGATCTACAACTGGGAGCTCTTCTTCCATCTTCCATTCCTCATCGCCACCCACCTCGGTCGCAATCAGCGCTTCGAGGACGCGCAGCGCTGGTTCCACTACGTCTTCGATCCCACCGCAGGCGGGACCGAGCCGGCACCCCGGCGGTTCTGGAAGACCAAACCGTTCTACGAGACCTTCGCCGGTGACGAGGCCGGCTCGATCGTCGAGCTGTTGCTGTTGCTGCAGTACGACGGAAACGATCCGGCCAAGCTTCACGCGCGGGACCAGGTGGCGCGGCAGGTCGCCGAATGGCGCCGCAATCCCTTCGAGCCGCACGCCATCGCGCGCCTGCGCCCGGCCGCCTACCAGAAGGCGGTTGTGATGAAGTACGTCGACAACCTGATCGATTGGGGCGACCAGCTCTTTGGCCGCGACACGCGCGAGTCGGTCGGCGAGGCGGCGCAGATCTATCAGCTGGCGGCCGCGATCCTGGGGCCGCGGCCTCGTCGCGTGCCCACCAGGCCGCCGACTCCCAGGACCTTCGCGGAGCTGCGCGCCGCGGGCCTCGACCAGCTGGCGAACGCCCTCGTCGAGGCGATCGAGTCGTTCCTGCCGGAAGCAACGAATGACGCGACGAACGACCCGACCGATCATGACGGCGGTACAGACGCGCCGGTGCCGCCCGTTCTCGGGCCGAGCCTCTACTTCTGCGTTCCCCCCAACCAGACGCTGCTCTCCGGCTACTGGGACCGCGTCGCCGACCGCCTGTTCAAGATCCGCCACTGCATGAACATCGAGGGCAAGGTGCGCGAGATCCCGCTGTTCGAGCCGCCCATCGAGCCCGGTCTCCTCGTTCGAGCCCGGGCCGCAGGCGTCGACCTCCGCAGCGCCCTCGCGACTCTGGAGATTCCGTCGCCGCGCCACCGGTACGCCGTGCTGGCTCAGCACGCCAGGGAGCTCTGCGGTGATGTCCGCAGTCTGGGGCAGGCGCTACTCGGCGCGCTGGAGCGCCGGGACGCCGAGGAGGTTGCCCTGCTGAGGGCGAGCCACGAGCGAGACCTCCTCGCGGCCACTCGGGGCATTCGCGAACGGCAGGTCGAGGAGGCGCTCGACACCCTGGCGAGCTTGCAGCGGAGCCAGGAGAACGCCAGGGTCCGTCTCGCCTACTACCAAAGCCGGACGCTGATGAACGCGTCCGAGGAGGCGCAGCTCGAGCTCCTCCTCGAGGCGGGCGCGTTCGACCTCCTGGCTGGCGCGGCGAGTTTGGGCGGTGCCAGTGCGGGGACCGTTCCGGATCTGACGATTGGCGCGGCGGGCTTTGGCGGCTCGCCGATGGTGACGACGACAGCCGGGGGCTCACTGGCCGTGAACGTCGCCGGGTCGATCGCGGGCTACTTGCGCACTGGCGCGGTGGCGCTCGACCGGGCCGGCCAGCTCGCCGGGCTGATGGGCGGATACCTGCGCCGAATGGACGACTGGAACCTGCAGGCCCGCATCGCCGAGAAGGAGATCGAATCGCTCGAACAACAGATCATGGCGGCCGAGCTTCGCGTTGCCATCACCGAGCGCGAGCGGGACAACCTCGAGCTGCAGATCGCGCAAGCCAAGCAGGCGGACGACTTCCTCCGCAACAAGTTCACCAACGCCGAGCTGTACCACTGGATGGTCGAGCAGCTGTCGGCGCTCTACTTTCAGAGCTACCAGCTCGCCTACCGGATGGCGCGGCGCGCGGAGAAGGCCTGGCAGCGCGAGCTCGCCCAGCCCGACCGGCGCTTCATCGACATCGCCTATTGGGACAGCCTCAAGAAGGGGCTCCTCGCCGGCGATCGGCTCCATCTCGACCTCCAGCGCATGGAATCGGCCCGGCTGGATGCCGACGTGCGCGAGTACGAGCTCACCCGCCACGTTTCGTTACGCGACCTGGATCCTCTGGCACTGTTTGCCCTCCGCAAGGCGGGCGAGTGCGTCATCCGCGTCCCGGAGGCATGGCTCGATCTCGACAGCCCGGGACACTACCTGCGGCGAATCAAGATGGTCGCGGTCAGCCTGCCGTCGGTCACCGGGCCCTACGTCCCCGTTCGCTGCACGCTCACGTTGCTGCGCAGCAGCACGCGCGTGTCGCCCGATGTCGGTCCCGGTTACGCACGAACCGGGCCGGACGATGGCCGGTTCGCCGACGACCCGACCGCGGTGGAATCGATCGTCACCAGCCACGCGGTCAAGGATCCCGGGCTGTTCGAGACCAACCTCCGCGACGAGCGCTACCTGCCTTTCGAGGGGGCGGGTGCGATCAGCGAATGGCGGCTGGAGCTGCCCCGCGAGCTTCGTCAGTTCGACTACGACACCATCTCGGATGTCGTCCTCCATGTGCGCTACACGGCTCGCTCCGCGGGCGCAGAGCTCCGGCAGGCTGCGGAGGCAGAGCTGCGAGCGGCGGTCGACGCTGTGGTGCTCGGCTCCGAGGCCGATGCCCCAGCCGGAGAGCGCGAGGGGCTCTTGCATCTGGTCAGCGCGCGGCGGGATCTGTCTGACGCGTGGGCTCGGTGGATGCATCCGCCCGACGACCAGCCCGATCAGACGCTGACGATGAGGTTCGATGCCGAGTCGCTTCCGTTTGCGCTCGGGACCGGTATGCTCGAGGTGCTCGGCGTCGATCTGTTCCTGTCGCTGGCCGACGTGACGGGCTACGGCGACGGCTCCCTCGTTCGGCTGCAGCTCTCTCCGCCGGGTGGATCCGCTCAGCCCGTCGATCTCGGCGCCGCGAGCGAGCTCTTCGGCGGCATTCCACGTGGGCACCTGGTGTTCGGCGGCGCTCCCGTCGCGCTCGGCGATTGGTCCGTCGCATTCCGCGAGTCGGACAATGCCAGCGCATCCTCCACCGTGGTCATCGACGAGAACGGCCACCGGCGGCTGGATCCCTCCAAGGTGCTCGATCTAGTCGCGATCTTCCGCTACCGGATTGCGACATGAGAGCGCCGCGGAGCTCGGTCACCCCGAGGTTCGCGGTATGACGTGTGGCAACGTTCTGCCAACCTGCCACAATCGACGGGTGCGGATGGCGATCGCGATCGTCTTGCTCGCGCTGGCCGGCTGCGGCGGCGGCCGATCGGTCGACACCTGCCGCGATCCGCTGGCCGGTGTGTGGCGCGACCAGGCTTCCGGGCGGCGCTATCACCTGGTCACCAACCCGCACGGCTACGAGATGTACGCGATGTGGAACAGCGCGGTCGCGCCCGACGGCGCCGACGCCGAGGCTGGCGCGGTGTGGGCACCGCTGGTGTTCGACTTCGCCGCTCGCCCGGGCGGCGGTCTCGGCGGCACCCGGTCGCAGCGGGTCGAGCGCGCCGGGCAGCCGTGCACCCTGCGCACGCGGGCGACCATCACCAGCTGCGCCGGCGGCGTGCTGCAGCTCGAACTCGAACAGCCGACCGCGGTCGACTGGGCGCACTGCCGGCCGGCGCGGACCGCGGCGCGCACACTCAGGCTGCGCGCCGACTGAGCCGGCTACTTCTTGACCTTCTTCAGGTACGAGGCCAGCGCCTTGTCGTCGCCGCTGCGGAAGCCGGCGTTGCGCTTGCGCACGATCCCCTTGGGATCGATGACGTAGGTCGACGGCATCGTCGGCGGCTCGTACTTCTCGGCGGCCGCGCCCGACGGGTCGAACGCCGCGTGCATCGCCTTGAGGCCGGAGCGCTTGACGAACGCCTTGCCCTTGGACACGTCGCTGTCGATGTTGACCGCCAGGAACACGACGTCCTTGAGGTGGCGCGCCAGCTTCTCGTAGGCCGGCAGCTCCTTGCCGCACGGCTTGCACCAGCTGGCGCCGAAGGTGACCACCATCCACTTGCCACGGTGGCTCCGCAGGCTGACCTTGTGCCCGTGTGCGTCCTTCGCCCCGGACAGCTCGGCTGCCCGATCCCCTTCCTTCACCTCCGCACGAGCGTTACTGACCTGGCCCACCACGATGGCCAGCCCAACGGCGGCCGCAATTGACAGGGTTACGCGTGACATCGGCTGTTCGACTTCTCCCGGGGGCTGACCGTTACATCTGACATTCGGCCCGTTGGACGTCGCCCGGGGCCTAGCGATTCACGGCCAGCTCTTCTTCGATCCAGGACTGGAAGTACCGCGGATCCAGGAGATCCTCGTATCGGCGCCCGTTAACAAAGAATGACGGGGTCCCCTTGAGCTCCAGCTGGTCCCCCTGGGCCATGTCGGCCTCCACCGCGGGCACCGCGGCGTCGAAATCCGCAGTGAATTTGGTCATGTCGAGGCCCAGCTGCTTGGCGTACTCGAACAGCTGGTCCTTGTCCTGCGCCCC
>Ga0114931_10010879_pt1 | contig 10788 bp, 7 predicted proteins | sample 2SBtaG_FD_89579 | JGI IMG/M metagenome (GOLD analysis project Ga0114931, IMG submission 89579) | Deep subsurface microbial communities from Kolumbo volcano to uncover new lineages of life (NeLLi) - 2SBTROV14_V59a metaG | ecosystem: Environmental > Aquatic > Marine > Volcanic | place: Kolumbo...
AAATATCGACGGCGAAGCGCTGGTCTGGGCCCACGACCGACTGATGTGCTGTCCCGAACAGCGCCGCATTCTGATGGTCATTTCGGACGGCGCGCCGGTCGATGATTCCACGCTGTCGGTCAACTCCGGCAATTATCTCGAACAACACCTGCGCCACGTCATTCAGAGCATTGAAACCCGCTCGCCGGTCGATCTGATCGCGATCGGCATCGGCCATGACGTCACCCGCTATTACCGCCGGGCAGTGACGATCGTCGATGCCGAGGAGCTTGGTGGCGCCATGACCGACAAGCTGGCCGAACTGTTTGATGACGAAATGAGCGCGCCACCGGGCGCCGCGTCGCGGGCCGGGCGCCGCATGCGGCGGAGGGTCCATTAGGCATGGCGCATTGCCATGCCCGCCGGCGGGGTACAGTTTTGCGGGTCCGAACATCCACAGGGCTGTCACGCATTATTGCCGGACTTTTCGCGCTGGTTCTGCTGGCCGGCGCCGGGCCGACCTCGCCGGGCCGGGACATCACCCTCGAGACGCGGACCGTCCGGTTCGATCCGCAACATCCCGAAGCGGCCAGATTCGGCGCCCTGCAATGGCGCGGAGGGATCGAGGTGTGGTCGGGCGATAAGGCGTTCGGCGGATTTTCCGGGCTCGCCGTCAGCGCCGATGGCGGCAGCCTCGTCGCGGTCAGCGACAAAGGACGCTGGCTCACCGCAAACCTCATCTATCGCAACGGACGTCTCGCCGCTGTCGGACAGGCCCGCATGGCGCCGATGATCGGCGCCGACGGCCGGCCGTTGAATGGCAAGGACGACAGCGACGCCGAATCGGTCACGGCCGACGGTGGCGGCGCCCTGCTGGTCTCGTTCGAACGCAACAACCGCCTGTTGCGCTACGATTTCTCGGGGCCTGCGCCATCGCCGCCCGAAAAAATCGAGCTGCCGCCGGCGCTGGACGCCTCACCCTACAACAAGTCAATCGAGGCAATCGGCCGCTTCGCACCGGTGGGACGCCTTGGCGGCATATTGATTGTTATTACCGAGCGGATGCTCGACCAGCGGGGCAACATCATCGGCTGGCTGATCGGCACAGGCCCGGCACGGCGTTTTACGTTGCGGCGGATCGGAGATTTTGACGTCACCGATCTTGCCATCCTTCCCGGCGGCGACGTGGTGACGCTGGAACGGCGCTTTTCGCTGTTGAACGGTCCCGGAATGATGATGCGCCGGATCGCCCGGGACACCATCCGCGCCGGCGCGCTGCTGGACGGACCGGTGCTGCTGCGTGCCGGCGCGTCATACAGCATCGACAATATGGAGGGCCTCAGCCTCCACCGCTCAGAAGATGGAGAGCTCCGGCTGACGCTGATCTCTGATGACAATTTCAACCTGCTTCAGCGCACCCTGATCATGCAGTTTGCGATCAGCGAATAGGATGCGACCTCACAGCGGCCAGAAAACCAGGATGGCGGGAACCGCGACGATGATGACCAGTATTTCGAGCGGCAGGCCCATGCGCCAGTAATCGCCGAAATGATAGCCGCCCGGACCCATGATAAGCGTGTTGTTCTTGTGACCGATCGGTGTCAGGAAGGCGCACGACGCGGCGACCGCCACGGTCATCAGGAACGGATCGGGATTGACCCCGAGCCGGGTCGCGATATCAACGGCGATCGGCGCCGCGATCACCGTGGTTGCGGTGTTGTTGAGCACGTCAGACAGGGTCATGGTCACAACCATCAGGATGGTGAGAACGACCGCCGGCGCGAAGCCCGCGCTGAGGTCGACAATGCCATTTGCGATAAGGGCCGTTCCGCCGCTGGTCTCCAGCGCGGCACCGAGCGGGATCAGCGATCCGAGCAGAACGATCACCGGCCATTCGATCGCCTCATAGACTTCGCGCAGGGGCACGATCTTGAACAGCACCATGAGCGCGACCGCAGCGGCAAGGGCGATCGGAAGATAGAGCAGACCGAAACTGGCAAGCGCGATCGCGGCGGCGAATATGCCAACCGCCAGATGGGCCTTCTGGCGCTGCATGACCTGAAGGCCGCGTGCGGCAAGCGGCAGGCAGCCAAGCCAGGTGATGACACCCGGCAGGCGCTCATCCGGACCCACCAGCAACAGCACATCGCCGGCCCGAACGTCGATCTGGCGGACCCGCTCGCGAAACGGCCGGCCCTGGCGTGAAATACCAAGCAGGGTCACGCCATGGCGATAGAGCAGTCTCAGCGACTGCGCCGAACGACCTTCGATGCGGGCCCCTTCCGGCACCACCGCCTCGGCCATGGCGAGAGTGCCGCCGCCGACGATGCCGCGATGCTTTTCGCTGCCGTCGAAGGTGAGTCCGGCCTCGCCGGTGAATTTCTCGATCGCTTCGGGCGCGGCCTGCAGCACGAGATAGTCGCCGGCGCGGATTTCGGTGCGCCGCGCGAAGCCGGGCAGGCGTTCTCCCCGGCGCACGAGACCAAGCACGGCAACGTCGTGCTCGTCGACCATCTCATCCAGTTCGGACACTTTCCGGCCGATAAGCGGAGAGGATTTTGAGACCCGCGCTTCGGCGACATAGGCATCAAGGTCGAACAGCGCCCGGCCTTCATCGGCCTTGCTGCGGGCGGCCGGAATCAACCGCCAGCCGATGAGCGCGATGAAAACGACGCCGACCACCGCGCAGGCGATGCCGACGGGGGCAAAATCAAACATGGCAAACGGCTCGCCGAGGGTCTTTTCGCGATAGGCGGCGATAATAATATTGGGGGGCGTCCCGATCAGCGTGATCAGCCCGCCGAGAATCGATGCAAATGACAGCGGCATCAAGGTGAGCGCCGGTGAGCGGCCTGCCTTGGCGGCCGCCTGAAGATCGACCGGCATCAGCAGCGCAAGGGCCGCTACATTGTTCATGATCGCCGACAGCGCCGCAGCAATGCCGGACATGATGGTGATGTGCATCATCAGGCTGCGCGCGCTGTCGATCACATAGCGCGATATCAGATCGATCGCGCCGGAATTGGACAGCGCCCGGCTGACAATCAGCACCAGCGCGATGATCACGGTTGCCGGATGGCCAAAGCCGGAAAATGCCTGCTCCTTGGGCACCACGCCGAGAAGCAACGCCACCACCAGCGCCATGAACGCGATCAGGTCATAGCGCCAGCGGCCCCAGACGAGCAGCGCGAAGACACCGGCAAACAGCGCAAACAGAATGATCTGATCGGTCGTCATGAGACCAGTCCTAAGCTGAATCGATATTCTCTGTCATCCCGGTTGCGGTGTTTTTCCGGATAACACATCGCACGGTCATCCCACGGTTCAATCCTGCTGCCTGCATTCGGGCGGTTTCTGCTTTTCAAGTTTCGGGATGCCCGCCAGATCGGTCAGCCAGAAAAGCGCCGAGCGGGACCAGTATTGTACTTTTGGCGCCAGCTGATCGCGCTGCCGCGCGGTTCCAAGGCGGATATTGTAGATTTTTGGTCCGGCTCCGGGCGAGGTGGCGTAAATCGCCGACCCGCATTCGGGACAGAACGCCTGTTCGCGCTTCGCCCCGCTTTCCCCCGTCTTGACGTATATTTTCGGTTGCCCCGTGAGAGAGAAATTCTTCTCCTCAACGACGACAATGGTGCGAAATGCAGAGCCCGACAGGGTCTGGCAGTCGGTACAGTGGCAAATTCCGACGTTCCCGGGCTCTATTTCAGCCGAATAAGAGATGTTCCCGCAGTGACATCCACCGGTGATCTTCATGATTTACTCCCATCATCTTCGACGGCCGCAAACGACCTGCTCTCAGATCTGTTGCGGACGTCTGCCCTCGAACAGGTCGCGGTCGGCCAAAATCGCCTGGGCGATGAACTCAGTGAATACGCGGATCCGCGCGACGCGTCTGACATCCGGATGCGACAGGATCCAGAGATCCGGTGCGTTTTCTGTCATCGGTTTTTCGATAACACGACGAAGCCCCGGGTCGGGGTCCGCCATATAGCAGGGCAGCACGGCGGCACCCATTCCGGCCCGGGCCATGGACCGCATCGTCTGCATGTCATCCGTCCGGTGTCTGATCCGGGCCTCCGGGAAGGGTTCCGCTATGAGCATCCGGTTATAGGTTTCGTCCTGCCATCCGATCCAGTCCCGGGGCAGGTTTTCGCCATCCCCGTCGCGCCACGGACCGCCATCGCTCGTTGCATAAACGCAAAGTGCCGTGTCGGCGAGACGGCGCCCGACAAGCGTATCGGGCGGTTGATAGGTCATGCGGATCGCGACGTCTGCTTCCCGGCGACTTAAACTCAGATGCTGAAAAGTGCACAGGATGCTCAAGTCAATCTCCGGATGTTCGTCGAGAAAACGCATCAGATGCGGCGTCAGGTAGAGATTGGCCATGACCTCGGTACAGGTGATGCGCAACGGGCCCGTCAGGCGCCGATCACGGCCGGAAATCTTTCTGTCTATGCCATTGATGTCTTCTTCAACATTCTGAACCGCCTCGAATATGTCGGCGCCGGGTACCGACAGTTCGTACCCGTTCCCGGTGCGGTCAAAAAGCCTGACACCAAACCGTTCTTCCATGGCGGCCAGCCGACGCGATACGGTGGGCTGGCTGACGTTCAGGTGCCGTCCCGCCGCAGACAGAGAGTTGGTGCGCGCGATAGCGAGGAAATATCGCAGGTCGTCCCAGTTCATGTCTCTTCATTTCTGAATAGCGATTGTGTAGTTTTTTCTATAGCGCTTCATTTGCTTGCAGGTCTAGGTTTTCTCCACAGAACGCGCCGGAGCCAATCGGGGCGGGGAGCGGAAACATGGACACGTATGACGTGATTGTCGTTGGCCTCGGGGCAATGGGGGGAGCGGCGGCGTACCATTGCGCAAGACGCGGCGCCCGCGTGCTCGGGCTTGATTCAAACAGGCCTCACCACACGCTTGGTTCGTCGCACGGCGCCACGCGGGCAATACGCGAGGCCTATTTCGAGTCGCCGGATTATGTGCCGCTGTGTCAGCGGTCCATCGAATTGTGGCGCGAACTTGAAGCCGACACCGGAGGATCGTTGCTGTCGACCGCGGGGGCCGTCTATGTTGGCCCGGAAGATCATCCGATGCTGCGCGGTGTCGCCACGGCCGCGGAACAGCACGGCCTGGACGCTGAACGGCTTTCCCGCGCTGACATGGCCATTCGTTTTCCCGGGTTCGCGCTGCCAGATGGCTGGGGCGGCGCGTTTGAACAACGGGGCGGCGTGTTGCGGTCCGACGCCTGTCTGGCGGCCCATGTCGATCTCGCGAGGGCCCGCGGCGCCGAATTCCGTTTCGAAGTCCCGGCGCGATCGTGGCATCAAAACGCCGCCGGTCGCGTCGTCGTTGAGACCCGGGACTGTAAGATTGAGGCCGGATCGGTTATTCTAACCATGGGACCCTGGGCCTGCGACGGATTGCGTGAATTGGGGCTTCCTCTTACCGGGCGGCGTATAACCATCGTTCACTTCGATGCCATTGAGCCGTCCCGCTACGATCCGGCTGACATGTCTGTCTACTTCTGGGCAACGCCGGAAGGCGTGTTCGCCGGGTTCCCTCATTTCGAGCATGAGGGTGTGAAAATCATGCGGCACGACAAAGGCGATGTCTGCACGCCGGAAACAGTAAGGCGGGACGTTTCAGCCACCGATATCGGCGAGGTCGAACATTTCGCCAACAGATACATGCCCTGCGCCAACCGCAAGGTCAGGAAATCGCTGGTATGTCTGTACACGATGACGCCGGACAGCCATTTCGTCATCGACCATCATCCCGAATCCCGGAATATCATCTACGCGACCGGTTTCAGCGGCCACGGGTTCAAATTCGCGCCGGTCGTGGGCGAAATCCTCGCCGACATGGCGCTGACCGGGGCAACACGGCATCCGACCGGTTTTCTGAAAGCCGGCAGGTTCGACAACCTTTCCCCCGGCCCGGCCTAGGCCAGCTTGCCGTGGCAGTGTTTGTATTTCTTGCCTGAGCCGCACGGGCACGGCGCATTGCGGGGAATCTTGCCCCAGGTCTCGGGATTTTCCGGATCGGGCGCTTCGCCCTTGCGGCCACGCTGCATGGCAAGACCGTGCAGTCCGCCGGGACTCAACGTTTCCGGCCCGGCCATCTCGTCGGAACCGGTCAGCGGATCGAGATGCTGAACATCGAAGCCGGACATGTCCTCGTCGATCAGTTCCATCGGCGCCTCATCGGCCAGTTCGACCCGCATCATCTGCGCCGTCGTCACCTCGCGCAACTTCGCCAGCATCGCCTCAAACAGGGCAAATCCTTCAGTCTTGTATTCGTTGAGCGGATCGCGCTGGCCATAACCGCGCAGGCCCACCACCTGACGCAGGTGTTCGAGTGTCAGGAGATGTTCGCGCCACAGATGATCAATGGTCTGCAGCACCACTGCCTTTTCAATCTGGCGCATTATTTCAGGACCGATGCGTGCGCCGCGCTCGGCCGCCGCCATGTCGGCCTGCTGGATCAGCCGCTCGCGGATTTCCTCGCCGGCAATGCCCTCTTCCTCCGCCCAGTCTTCAAGCGGCAGATCAAGATTCAGGGTCTCCTGGACCGATGCCTTCAGCCCTTCTATATCCCACTGTTCGGCATAGGCCTTTTCGGGAATGTGCCCGGCGACAATGTTGTCGATCACCTCATGGCGCATTTCATCGATGGTTTCACTGACCTGCTCGTCGCCCATCAACTCGATGCGCTGCTCGAAAATGACCTTGCGCTGGTCGTTCATGACATCATCGAACTTGAGCAGATTCTTGCGAATATCGTAGTTGCGCGCTTCGACCTTCTGCTGTGCCTTTTCCAGCGCCTTGTTGATCCATGGGTGGACGATCGCCTCGCCCTCCTGAAGACCCAGCTTCTGGAGCATGCCATCCATGCGTTCCGACCCGAATATCCGCATCAGGTCGTCTTCGAGGCTGAGAAAGAAACTCGAACGGCCCGGATCGCCCTGGCGACCGGAACGGCCGCGCAGCTGATTATCGATGCGCCGGCTTTCGTGACGCTCGGTGCCGACCACAAACAGGCCGCCGGCCTCAATCACCTGGGCCTTCTTTTTTTCAACATCCGCCGTGATCTTCTCGATTAGCTTCTGCTTCTCCTTTTCGTCGGCGATATTGGCGGTTTCCTCCTGAATCCGCATTTCGAGATTACCACCAAGCTGGATGTCGGTGCCACGGCCGGCCATGTTGGTCGCGATCGTCACAGCGCCCGGCGCACCGGCCTGGGCGATGATCGAAGCTTCCTGTTCGTGATAGCGGGCATTGAGGACGTTGTGAGGAATCTTCATCTTCTTCAGCATGGCGGCTAGCGTTTCGGATTTTTCGATCGACGTGGTGCCGACAAGAACCGGCTGTTTGCGCGCCCGGCAATCCTTGATGAGGTCGATGATCGCGTTGTATTTTTCCGCCGCGGTGCGAAACACCTGATCGTCCTCGTCAACACGTCCGACCGGCAGATTGGTGTCGATGTCAATAACCTCGAGCTTGTAGATATCGGCGAATTCCTCCGCTTCGGTCAGCGCCGTGCCGGTCATTCCGGCGAGCTTGTCATAAAGCCGGAAATAGTTCTGGAAGATGACCGAGGCGAGCGTCTGGTTCTCGGGCTGGATCTCGCAACCTTCCTTGGCCTCGAGGGCCTGATGCAGACCTTCCGAATAGCGCCGGCCCTCCATCATCCGGCCGGTAAACTCATCGATGATGATGATCTGGCTGGTCTTGACGATGTAGTCCTTGTCGCGGGTGAACAGCGCATGCGCCCTGAGCGCCTGATTGACATGGTGTACCAGGCTTACATTCTCGGCCTCGTACAACGACCCGTCTTCATCGAGCAGGCCGACGCCATGCAGCAGTTCCTCGACATGGTCGTTGCCCTGTTCGGTCAGGGAAACCGTCTTCATTTTTTCGTCGACTTCAAAATCTTCCTCTTTCAGTTCGGGAATGATCTTGTCAACGCTGACATAGAGATCGGTCTTGTCCTCGACCGCGCCGGATATGATCAGCGGCGTACGCGCTTCGTCGATCAGAATGGAATCCACCTCATCGACGATGGCATAGGCATGGCCGCGCTGGACCATGGTATCGAGATGATACTTCATGTTGTCGCGCAGATAGTCGAAGCCGAGTTCGTTGTTGGTGCCATAGGTAACATCGGCGGCGTAGGCCTCGCGGCGCTCATCGTCTTCCAGCCCCGGCACGATGCAGCCGACAGAGAGGCCGAGAAACCTGTAAATCGCGCCCATCCACTCGGCGTCGCGTCTGGCCAGATAGTCGTTTACTGTGACGACATGAACGCCGCGCCCGTTCAAGGCATTGAGATAGACCGCAAGTGTCGCGACAAGGGTCTTGCCCTCGCCGGTTTTCATCTCTGCGATCTTGCCCTCGTGCAGCACCATGCCACCGGCAAGCTGAACATCGAAATGGCGCTGGCCGAGGGTGCGCTTGGCGGCCTCGCGAACCGTCGCGAAAGCCGGCACGAGCAGTTCGTCAAGGCTGGCGCCTTCTGCTATCTGCTTGCGGAACTCATTGGTACGCGCCCTGAGCGCGGCATCGCTCAAAGCCTCGATTTCAGGCTCCAGAGCATTTATTTCCTCGATCCTGCCACGATATTTGCGCAGCCTGCGCTCGTTGGAGGAGCCGAATATTCTGGACGCGAGGGCGCCAAAGCTGACCATGACTGTTATATTCCTGAAGGATCGCGACGAAGCGTTGGACCGTACCCAATCATTGAAATCGAGACCCGCCACGCCCGTCGTTTTTCGCGAACGTGCCGGACCGTCATAAAACCGGCTAAATGTTGCGCGATTTCGTGCAACATACGCCGTTACGCGTCGCAAGAGAAAACTTACTGGCAGACACGGCTTGAGAGATAAGCGCGACCTGTGACGTTGTCAATGCGGTGGTCTTGGCATTTGACATCTCAGCGTTAATCCACTTATGCCGGGTAGTGGCCGTACCACGATGCTGGTCTGGGCGCCGTCAGGCCAGCCGCTTTCGCAAAGATGACAAACTGGCCCTTTGCGGATTGGGAAAATACGTATAGAAGAAGCCCGCATTTGCAAAAATGCGCAGGCGGGCTGTGTACTTGAAACTGGAGTGTCGGTCATGATCAAACGTGCCATTCTGGCAATTGCCGCTGTCGGGATATTGGGCCTGTCGGCGGTGGCGTCACCGCCCACACTGGCGGCGCAAGACAGCAGCGCGCCGACGGACCGCGTCGTTGCGAAGGTAAACGGCACCGACATCAGGGCATCCGACCTGCGGCTCGCGAGTGAGGAGCTGGGACCCCAGATCGCAGGAATTCCGCCGCAGCAGCGCATTGCCTATCTGGTGCAATATCTGATCGAGCGCTATCTGGTGGTCCAGGCGGCGGAAGCGGCCAAGACCACCGAAACCGCCGAATTCAAGAAACGGCTGCGCTATTACGCCGGCAAGGCGCTGCGCGACGCCTATGTCAAGACCGTGATCGACCCCCAGGTCACCGACAAGCACGTCAAGAAGGTCTATGACAAGGAAGTCGCGCAGATCAAGCCTGAGGACGAAATACGCGCCCGGCAGATTTTCGTCAAAACCGAAGCCCAGGCCAAAGAGATCTATCGGCTGCTGAAGCGGGGCCGGGATTTTGCCGAACTGGCCAAGGAACGCTCGGTCAGCCCGACCGCGCTGCGTGGCGGTGATCTCGGCTATTTCACCAAGGACAAGGTCGAGCCGGTATTCAGGAAAATCGCCTTCAGTCTCAAGAAGGGTGAAATATCGAAACCGTTCAAGGTGAAGTTCGGCTGGCAAATCATCAAGATCGAGGGCCGCCGCGTACGGCCGCTGCAGACGCTTGACAAGGTCAAGGCGGGGATCCGCAATCTGTTGCAACGTGCCAAGCTCAGCGACGAACTGGTGAGCCTCCGCAAGAAGGCCAAGATCGAATACCTGATCCCGGAAGCCAATCCGCCCGTCGCGCCCAAGACCGTGTCCGGGAAACCTGCAAAAAAGAAGAAATAATGACGCGGGCAGCCTGTTGACCGTCGGCCCGGATACTGACCGCTCAAGCCGGTTCATGACAGGCGCAGGGAGGGGTCTGACAGGGCCCGTTCGCGGGATGCTCAACGCAGAGCAGACCAGCCCGTCAAACGTCCAGGTTGGCCACTGTCAGCGCATTTTCGCGAATGAAATCCCGGCGCGGCTCGACATCGTCTCCCATCAGGTCACCAAACAGATTATTGGCCAGATCGGCCTCGCGCACGGTGACCTGCAGCAGTGAGCGCACATTCTCGTCCAGCGTGGTTTCCCAGAGTTGCTCGGGGTTCATTTCGCCAAGCCCCTTGTAGCGCTGCATGGTGAGCCCCTTGCGCCCGGCCGCAAACACCGCATCGAGCAGCCCGGTCGGCGAATAGATGGTGGTCTCCAGATCCTTGCGCCGGTACAGCGCCGGCTTTGAGTAGATTTCCTGCAGGTGAGCCGCCTTGCGGTCGAGCCGGCGGGCATCGCTGGAGGCGATCAGCGGTCCGTCAATGGTGCGCACCTCGCGCACATCGCGCACCATTCTGGAAAAGGTCAGTCCGCCGTCCGCCATCGCCCGGCCCTCCCAGCCGCGCTCGGTCTCTTCCGACAGACTGTCGAGCCTGCGGGCGATATAGTCCGCCGCGCTGGCGGCATTATCGGGATCACTCAGGAGTTCCGGATTCAGGGCCCCGGCGATAGCGGTCTGCTCGACCACGAAGCGCGGATAGCGGCTGTGCAGCACATCGAGGGCGCGGCGGATTTCGAGCGCTTCATCGATGATGGCGCGCAAATCCTC
>Ga0114931_10010880_pt1 | contig 10788 bp, 11 predicted proteins | sample 2SBtaG_FD_89579 | JGI IMG/M metagenome (GOLD analysis project Ga0114931, IMG submission 89579) | Deep subsurface microbial communities from Kolumbo volcano to uncover new lineages of life (NeLLi) - 2SBTROV14_V59a metaG | ecosystem: Environmental > Aquatic > Marine > Volcanic | place: Kolumbo...
AACGGATTTAAACTCTACAATGGTAGCCGAAGATATAGGCAGAAAATTACAAGATGATGTCAAGAAGTTAGGTATTCATATGAATTTAGTAGTTCAATTAAATAGAGAAGGAGCATTTAAAGGAGTTCCTAAAAGTCCTGATTTAATAAGTAAATCTATGCCACGTATAGAAAATATTAAAAATGCAGGAATGTATGAAGAAGTGGCAGATACGGTTTTAATAGTTCAAAGACCAAAAAAAATAGCAATGGATTTAGGGTGTGATTTTTCAGAAGAAATGGAGGATACCCTTGATGTTATGATAGGAAAACAGAGAGGGGGTAAAAGTGGTGTTAGAACTTCCTTTATTTTTGATTCTGATACTACAAAAATTTATGTTCCTGAATATAAAGAAGAGGAAGAAATAAAATCAGAAATAAATACTAATTACTTACAAGATATAGATTATTAAAATGAATTTACAAAAAGAATTACAAAATTTAAAATTTACAAATGAATCCCTACTTCAATACTCCTCTCAAATAGATATAGATTTATTGTTTTCTAAATTACCTTTTCCTACTAAAATAAAAAAAAATAATAAATGGAAACATACATGTTTACACCCTTTACACGAAACTTATCAAACAGGAAAAACTCCCCCTGCTGTATTTATACCTCACGAGTTTAAATCTTTTTGTTATTCTTGTAAGAGAAAATATTCTTTATTAGAGATGATACAAGATTTAACTTCCTTGAAAAGTAAAGAGGCTATTTTAACGTTCTTAGGAATAGAAGAAAATTTTAATTTAGATTTAGATTTATCGGAGTGGATTTTACCTCAAAAGAAAAGAAGTAGAGTTAAAGATTTTTATTATAATAAAAGTTTATTTGAAGAGATAGATAAAAAGAATTTAATATATGATGAAGATAATGCTTTTTTTAAAAAAAGACAATTTAAAAAAGATTTTATACAAAATTTTAATATTTATATTTGTAATGATAATTGGTATGGCGGAAGATATTTTGTTCCTTTTTACTATCCCATTGATAATAAAATAAGATTATTTGGTTGGGAAGCAAGAAGAATCTATGATTATATTTCTCCAAAAGTATTATTTCCCCAGAATAGTAAACTTAATAATATTTTAGCAATGGGGAAATATGACTTAGATATTAATAAACCTTTAATTGTAGTAGAAAGTTTTCCTGATATGGCTAAAATATTCAGTAATTACTCTAAAAATGTTACTACTACTTTTACAAACTCTTTTACTACTCAGGGTTTCATCAATCAAAAAAAAGAATTAGAAAAGTTTAAAGATATAATTGTTCTTGCAGATAATGATAAGGGAGGAAGAGTATTAGAAAAAAGATTTTTATGTCTTGCAAAAAAGTGTAATATTAAAATTGCAAGACTAACTACTGCTAAGGGTGATCCAAATAGTGTATCAATTAGAGAAAATATAATAGCTATTAAAAATGCTAAAAATATATACGACTATTATAAAAAATAGGGAGAGAGTAATTAGAAAAAAATGAGACTTTTTAGATATAAGTATATATCTTTTTAGTATAAAAATAAAATTTATGGAGATAAAAATTGGAAAAATTAGTAGAGTTTAACACAGAAAAATTATTAGGGGTTATTAGTCTGATGACTAATGGAGTAGTAAAGGGAACGGTTTCTTCTGAAAGCGTAAGAATTGTAAATGTGGGAAGTGAATTTACTTTTCATAGTTATAATTCTAATTTTCATCTTGTCTATAAGTTTCCAAAAGAGGATTTAACTTATTTCTCTGGAGGTATAGACAATGTAATTTCTATTGAAAGATTAAAAGTAATATGTAGTAGTGCAACTTCTGATACTATTACTATACAGATGGATAATAAAGTTCCTATCTTTTTTATTCCTCAAAAAAGACAATTACTATCTATGGACATGGAAACTGCAAATTTTAAAGATTATAAAGAATTACCTGTAGCAAGCTCTTTTTTAAAAGAGTATAAAGAGACTATTAACTATTTAGAATTTAATAAGACAACAAATAAATTAAAAAAAGTAGTATCTCTTCCTTATTTTGAAAGTTTATATCAGTATATATATTTTAATGGTGTATTTTTTTCCACTATTGATAGGAACTTAATCTCCTCTGTAGTTTTTAATCTTGATTTTAAACATAAATTTGTAATTCCTACAAAATTAGTTCCTATTCTTAATACCTTGACAGAAGAAAAAGATATTTATTTTTCAGAGGACTTAGTTTATATCAATAATGGGAATTTGGATATATATATAGTTTTAGTTCAAGATATTGATAACTTTAATATCGATATAAAAGCAGATAATTGGAATCAAAAGTTTATACATGAGGAAAAAATTACAATTAATAAAACTGAAATGATTAATGCACTAACAAAAATATCTTATTTTGTAGGTATAAATGATTTTGATAAAAGATTTATATTAGAGTATAAAAATAATAAATTATTTGTTAAAGTTGAAAAAGAGGATTTTGTTGAAGATGAAATTAAAATAACTACAGATATAAAAGAAGATTTTAAAAAGTTTTATTCTTTACCTAATATGCTTATTTTTTTAGAAAATCTTCCTGAAGAAAAGGTTACTCTTGGTATTTATACTAAGAATTCTTCAAACTCTGTAGAAGGATTAACCTATTCTTCAGATAAAGAGAGGCATGTAATTATTGAAACTTTGGAATATTAAAATATGGGTGATTTTTGGGAAGATATTAAGAATCAAAAATGTTCCTGTTCTTTATTAAAAAAAGCAAAAAAAGATTTTACTTATAAAAATCAAATGATTGGGAATAAGAAACCTACTTATCTATTTCTATTTGAGTTTCAAGAAGACAGAGAATTTTTAAATTTATGGATGAAATTACTTGTAGAATATGGATACTCTCTACACAATTCTTCTTTTTTGAACTCAATAGGTTGTAGACCTAAAGATAATAAATTACAGTCTATTGTTTACAGTTTTCAAAATTGTTTTAATCAAAATGCTCTAACTCAAATTATAGATGTTAAACCAAAAATTATTTTTACTTTTGGAAGAGCAATCTATAGTATAACAGGCGATTCTTTTTTAACCAAAGGAAAAGAGTCTAAAAATAAAAGTGCGTGGGAAGACTTTATAGATTTTAATTCTATAACTTCAACATTTTATTCTCCAAAGGTTAATGCAATTATAATTCCTCTTCCCTCTTTAATCTCTTTTATAAATTATTCATATATACAGATATGGAATGACAATCTAAATAAGTATGAGAAAAGAAGAGGACATATTAAAATATTAGATAACTTTGAAACTTCTTTTGTTAGAAATCAGTTATCTCTTGCTAAATCTATTATTACACAAAAAATTAGTTTTCCACTTTATAGACTTAAAAAACATTTTATTAAAAAAGAAGATACAAAAGATGTTTTATTATTTTTAAAGAATAATTTAGATATAAAATTTATTGCAGTAGACACCGAAACTTCAGGGAAAACACAAGAGATTGCTACTAATCCCAGACTTAATAAATTAATTAGTATTCAAATAGCAATCTCAAAAGTAGAGGGTTATTTTTTTGAGTATGATAAAAGTTTTAATTCTTTATTTTCTGAACTTTTTTTATCAAAAAAATGTATTTTTCAAAATGCTATGTTTGATATTAATACCCTAAGATATAAAAATATGAAAGTAAATTGTTATTTTGATACTGCTTTGGCTTATCATTTTTGTATTAATAGCAATTATAACTATAGACTTAATGCTCTTGTTTATAAATATACTCCTTATGGTGGTTACTGGGAGGAATTAGATAAGTATAAAGAAAAATATAATATAACGGATTATGGAAGTATACCAATAGAAATATTAAAAGACTATGCAATTATGGACGCTATATCTACTTTTATGATTTATGAAAGAATAAATAAAAAATTAGAGAAAAATGTTAGACTTAAAGATTTTTATTTTAGAGATATAAACCCTGTAATAGAACCCTTTTTACAAATGGAGAATACAGGATTTATATTTAATAAAGAAATTAATAATGAATTAAATAAACAGCTTATACCTGTTAAAGAGGACTTAGGAAAAGAGATTGTAGATAAACTTAAATTACAAGGATTAGAAGATATAAGTTCAAATGAGAAATTAGGATATGCGTTTGAAAATGTTTTAAAACTTCAAGTATCTCCAGAGGGTAGAAGTAAAACTAAACGAAAAACTTTTAAAGTTGGAGATAAAGCACTACTCTATTGGGAAAACAAAGGAAGTTCTCTGATTTCTAAAATTCGAGAGTATAGAGAAATAAATAAATTACTTAATGATTTTATTGGCAATGAAAAAGATAATTCAGGATTATGGAAATATTTACAATCTGATGGTAGAATTCGATCTCATTATCTAATTACAGGAACTAAGTCAGGCAGAGTTAGTTCTTTTAATCTTAATTTACAACAAGTTCCAAAACATAGTAAGTATGCAAAAAGTATTAGACAACAGTTCGGAGTTCCACAAGGTTGGAAAATTTTAGAGTTTGATTATTCTGGGTTTCAACTTAGAATTATGGCAATATTATCAGGCGATAAAAATATGCGTAGAATTTTTACAAGTGATTATAATGATATTCATTTACTTACAGCATTAGGACTTGGAAAACTACAAGGTATTCTATCTAATGATTTAAAATATGAATATGCTTTTGATGTTTTTCATAAGGGAAAAGATAAGGATAAGCAAGGTGTATCAGAACTAATTAAAAAATTAAAATCTCTTAGAGTACTAAGTAAAGGTGTTAATTTTGGTTATCTTTTTGGGCGGTCAGCTTATAGTTTTGCGTTAGATGAAGCAAATTATGATATTCAAAAAATAGATACTATGGATAAAATAGAATTATATAAGGAGTATGTAAAATATAATGGAGATGATTCTCTTATTTCTGAAAGAAGTATTACTACTTGGGATTTAAAATTACAAATGGCAAATACGTTTAGACAATCTTTTTTTGATTCTTACCCCAAAGTTTTGGATTATATTAATAATCAGCATAAACAAGCAGGGCAACAGGGCTATGTAGAGACTATCAAGGGTATGAGAAGATATGTTACTCCATTAAAACTTAATGGAGAATTAGATTATGGTAAGGATGAAAACTTATCTTATATAAATAATTTAAAAAATATTTCAGTTAATTCTCCTGTTCAAGGTTTTGAAGCTCATATTATATTTTCTGCTCTTATAAAATTATTTAACTTATTAAAGAATTATAAAAGTTTATTAGCAGGAACTGTTCATGATAGTATTTTAATTATATCCCCAGAAGAAGAAGTTGATATTATAAAAGAGAAAGGTCTTGAGATATTAGAATTTCGATATAGATTTTATAGAGGAATTCCTATAATAGCGGATTTAGAAGTCTCCGATATTTGGGGATTTACTAATAAGTAAATGAGGTTATACTATGGCAAATAAAAGTATATTATTTTTACTAAATAAATTAAAAAAGATTGTAAGGGATACAGAAATAGAATCTGAAGTTTTACAAATTATTAAAAGTATTAAGAAAATGTTAGGGGTATAAAATTAATAAGGACAGGAGAATAAGTAATGATTAATTTGGCAATAGAAAGTAGAGCAAAAAAAATAAAAGATTTTGTTCTACCAAAAACAATAAAAAATTTTATAATTAGTATTATGCAAGAAGAGATGTCTAAACCCCTTTTCCTAACAGGGAAAACAGGTAATGGTAAAACAAGTATAGCAAGGTATTTATCTGCATATTTACAATGTAATAATAGGGAATTAACAAAGGATAAAGAATTAGGGGAGTTCTATGAACCCTGTGGTAAATGTGATTCTTGTCTAAGTATTTTTGAGGGGAGAGGTAATCGAGATACTTATGAAATTAATTGTGCGGTTTCAAACCAAAAAGAAGACTTAGACCAATTGGCAGAGAAGTTTAAAAAAAAACCTTTTCAAGATAAGTACTCTATTTATATTTTAGATGAATTTCAGTTAGTAAAAACAGGACAAGATAGTATTTTAAAACCTTTAGAAGAGCCTTATAAAAATTTAAAGATTTTTATTATGACTAATGAGGGGTTTAAGGTTAAATCAACTATCAAGGGAAGATGTAATATAATAAAATTACCTAATCCAAGTATTGTAGAAATGGCTCAGCATTTATCTAACTTAGTAGATATATACAAGTTAGATGTACCAAAAGAAAAATTAGCAAAAATATGTGTTAATATTGCATTAATGAGTAATGAATCAATAAGAGATAGTATTTCTAATTTAGAAACTATTATAAAAAGTAAAGCATATGAGATTGAAGAAATAGAGGAAATTTTATCAACAATATCTTTAACGTCTATTGAAAACTTTTTAATGAAATTATTAAATAAAGATAAATCTCTTTTTTCTGATTTAGAGGTATATAAAACTAAAATACCGTTTTCTGAATTAATTAATAAACTTCTTTTTTATTTAAATTCTTTATATAAATTAGAAATAGATATTAAACCTACCAATAATTCCTTTATTAATACAAGTTTGGAAAATAATTATAATAAAATTGTAGATAAAAATAATATTAAAGAATTATATCTAACTATTAAAAAAGTTCTTAATATTTCTACTATGTATAATCCTTTAAGTAGTTATACTTATTTTGGTTTTGAATTAATAGACTATATTAAGACTAATAAAGTAAGAAGAAGAGTAGCAGGTTAAATTATGAAAAAAGAAAAAATAGTATGTCCTAATTGTGGAAGTAAAAAATTATCTTTACAACCTAAAAACTCAGAGGGGCAAAAATTAAAATGTAAAAAATGTAAAACTATTGTAGAGGTTAAAAATGGATTTAACAAATAATAAATCTTTTGAAAGTAAATCTGATTTTGATATTATTAAGTTTATGGATGAAAAGACTTCTGCTTATATTAATGCTATATCAATTTTAAATAGAGTAGTTAATTCTGAAAATGGAAAAACATCTTATCGAGTAGGTAATGAAGAAATAGTTGACCTCTTGGCTAATTACGGTGAACTCTTAGGTTGGGCAATGAGACTTCATGATGAGGCGGAATGGTTATTTATAAAAACTCAACAGGATTATAAATTATGGTATGCAGAAAAACATACTAAAGCTAAGACACAATTAGAAGAAACTAAATCTAAGGGATATAAGTCTTCCAGAGAAGATATTGAAAGTTATGTTATTGCAAACAACTCTAAAGAATGGTTAGAGAAAAGAGATAGATTAGATAAGGCAGAAATGAAACAAAAAATTTGTAGGAGAATATATCATAATATTATAGATATGCAAAAAGTATTAGATAGATTATCCGTTCATATCCGAGATGAAATGAAAGAGTTCTCTATTACAAAAAGGACAGAATACTTAATTTTAAAATCACAGGATAATCAAATAGAAAAAATTAGAAGACGTAGTATTTAGAAAAAAAAATAAATGTTATACAAAAAAATGAGACTTTTTAGATATATAATTATATCTTTTTAGTATAAAATAAAATAAGCGTCTATTAAGACGGAAGGAGTAAAAAATGGATATTTCATCTGAAATTTCAAAAGAAGTGTCTCATATCGAAAATGAGAAATCAAGGGGTAGTAATTGGACTGCAATTGACTGGGGAGAAAGACTGTCCTTAAAATTAAAAGAAGAAGGAGAGTTTAGGATTATTAGATTAAGGGGAAAGTATGAGAGAATTTATTATTCTCAAATATGGGATGATAAAGGTAAAAGAAGAAATATAATTTTACCTAAACCTGATTCCTTAGAAGCAAAAACTCATATTATTTGGAGGGCTATAGAACTTGTTATGTCTACGGATTGGAATAAAGTGTATACGGATTCAACTGGAAAAAAAGTTTATCCAAAAGTATGGCAAGAAAAATTACCTGAAATTTATGATATAGTTAGTCATAATAGTCAAAAACCATTTCAATGGAGAGATAGAGAGGGTAAAATAAAATCAATAGCAAATAAAGGGTGGTATCCTTCTCAATTATTACTATGGAACTGTATTGATAGAATGCTCTCTCAAAAGTTTGCAGAAGATGATACTAAAAAGGAACACCCACTTGGAGAATTTGATTATTGTTTGGAAACAAAAAAATGTAAATTAATCTCAAAAGATGGTTTTCTTCCTGGAGTTACTGCTGTTTCTTTTTTAAAAGAAATAGATAAAATCATAAAAATGTATCCACCATTAAGTTATAAAGGAAAATCTTATGATGAATTAACAGAGGAAGAAAAAGCATTTACAGACATTGATCCTTTGGGATATGATATTATTATTACAAAAGGTACTTCTATGTCTCAACCATATGTAATAGGATTAGCAGACCCAAGACATACAGTTCAAGTTAAATATTTAAAAGAAGGTCTTTTAACAAAAGAAGAACAAGAATATGCTCCTGTAGATTTACAACCACTTTCTAAATTAACTTCTAATATTTCTATTTATAAATCTCTTGGAAATAAACTTAAACAAATTTTTTATGCTATTAATGAAAGTAAAATTTATGATGAATGGTTAGAAGTAGTAGAACAAGAAAAAGAACTTGCAAAAGAAAATAATCTAAAAGAAGAGAATAAAACCTCTTCTACTTTTGAGTTTTCAGAGGAAGAGAACTTAGAAGAGGAAAAACATACAGAGAAAAGAGAAAAGGTAAGTGAAACTAAGGAAAGAAAAAAAGAGGAAACTTTATCTGCTGATTTAAATACTTTATTATTACAGTATTTTCCTAAAATGAATAAAGCAGACTATAAATTTGTAAAAAATGTTGTAGTCGAAAATGAAAAACCTCAAATTATCTGGCAAGATGATGTTGGAGAAATGTATGTTTGTGTTGATGAAGCTAATTGTAGTTTTAAAAGTCCACAAGGATTATTAAATTGTCCTATATGTGGGGCAAGTTTTTAAACTAATTACTAATAAGTAATTAATCTTTTTTTAATAATATAGGAGTATAATATACTCCTATATTCTATTTGTGAGGACACGTGAATAAACTTATAAAAATTAAAGTAGATAAACAAACTACCATAGAACTTAAAGACTCTTCTGTTCCAGATAAGGTAATAATTTCAATAACACAATCTAAAAAATCAATTAGTTTTAATTTTGATAAGTTAGAATTATTTGCATTTATAAAATCCTATCATTTTATAAATGATATAAAAGTATTAGAACCTGAGTTGGAAGAGTTATTAGGATAATTAATGAAAATATTTATTGATACTTATAATGTATACAAAGCAACTAAAGATAAAACTTCAAGTAAAAAGACAATTACAAACTTTATTAATTATATAACTTTTTTAATTATTAAATTTAGAGTTTCTCCTTATAATACTTATTTATTTTTTGAAACTTTTGATACAATTTTATATAAGACAATGAAAATAGATAATAATTATAAACATAAAAGAATTGGTTACTCTAATTATAATAAAGATATAGAAATTATTTATATGATTTTAAAAAATAAAGAGGGTTATAATTTAATTAATGCTCCAATGTTTGAATCGGATGATTTAATTAGTTATTATTCTTTAAAATATACAACTCCTATTACTATTATATCTACAGATAAAGATTTATTACAATTATTAAATTATAGTCATATTTCAGTATATAACTTTACTCTAAATAAAACTTATACTGCAAGAGAGATTATAATGGAGTTTGGTTTTTCTGTTGATAAAATAATAATTTATAAAGCATTATTTGGAGATAAATCAGATGGTATTAAACCAGTATTAAAAGGATACTCTGATTTAGATAAAATAAGAATAGTCAATAAAATAGATAGAAGTAAATCTTACTCTAACTTGGAAATAGAATTTAAAAGTAAAAAAGCAGATTATAATAGATTTTTATTAAATTTAAAATTAATAGCATTGATCCCCCCTTTAAGTTCTAAGATAGAACCTCATTTAAAAATTAATGTTTCAAAATTTAATAAACAAGCATTATTTAATTTAGAGAGTTATTATATAGCATCTAAAAATAAAAAAGGATTATTATGAAAAAAGAGGGAATTTTTCTAAGTTCTTTTCGTAGGTCTATTTTAAGATACTACCCTAATTGGGATTACTACAAAATTCCTGATATGCCCCATAATAGAGGAACTTTTTATGATAAAGAAAAACCTTGTGATAGTATTTTACATATAAATATAGATAATTTTATTAATTATTTTCCACTTGAAGCTAAAAATGTTACTGGGTTTTCTTCTTTTAATTTTAATAAAATTCAGGATAATCAAAATTCTTATTTAAAAAAATATGAATGGGATAAGAACGCTATTAGTTATATATTAGTTCACTATCATATACCAAGAAATAAATTTTTTATAGTTATACCTTATTATTTTATTTCATTTATAAAAAGTCAAGGTTATAATTCTATTTTATCTAAATATTTATATAGTTATCCTTTTACTTTTAAAGCATTTTCAGAAGATAAAAAAGAATATTTTAAAATAGATACTCTTAATTTTAAACTTTTATTTACTATTGATATTAAAGTAAGAACTCAAATACAAGAAACTCTTTTATTATGGTTTAAGGAAAAGGTGTTATGAAACCAAAACCGATAACAGAACAACTTGCTTTTAAATTTCAAGAGAAAATAAAAGAAGAACAAATTTTAGGAAATCTAAAATCTAAAAAATATAATAGTTATTATACTTCTTTATATAACTTATTAATTCCTTATTGTATGAGTTTAAGTCGTAAAATGAAAATAGGTGTAAAAATA
>Ga0114931_10010881_pt1 | contig 10786 bp, 13 predicted proteins | sample 2SBtaG_FD_89579 | JGI IMG/M metagenome (GOLD analysis project Ga0114931, IMG submission 89579) | Deep subsurface microbial communities from Kolumbo volcano to uncover new lineages of life (NeLLi) - 2SBTROV14_V59a metaG | ecosystem: Environmental > Aquatic > Marine > Volcanic | place: Kolumbo...
CATTGCCGGACGCCACTTGTGCGCCCGCCGCCCTCCGCCGGTCTTTCGTCGCACAAGCGCATCGATGTACGCTTGTTTGAGGACTAGTGCACTGGTGCACTGCTTACCCACCGAGGGTGCCAGGATGCTGCGCTGCTATCGCATCGAGAATAAGTTGTTGCAACTCTAAACCTTGTTCCAGCGCCAACGCTTTCAGCTTGCGGCGCTCACTCTCGGTGACCTTTGCGACGATGCGCACGGTCCGCGTTTCTTTCGGCGTGCCCATGAGGCGCGCCGCTTCCGCAGCCGCCTGCTCGTTGTTGAGAGAAGGTCGCTCGACACGCATCGCGCTTGTTTTTATCTTGGCCATCTTTGTTTACCTTTCTAGGCGACGAGTCGCGCGCTGCTTTGTACATGGGACTTGAGAAGTGCGTAGAGCGCGTTAACTTCAGCCGCAGCCGCACCACCGGGCTCGGCACTGACGACCGTCTCGCCGCATCCTGACGCCAGTACAAACGCGGTTCGGAGGTTCAGCTCGACATCGCACAGCTCAACGCGCTCGGCCAGGCCTTCACGCGCCAGCTTCGCAACCCGAGTGCGAGCATCGGTCTTATTGAGCTATGCTTTTTATGCTTTTTGGACAACCACGATCTGCCGCGGTTCTTGTTCAAGGACGCGACCATCCCCATGCTATGCTTCCGGGTCTTCGCGCTCGAGGTGATGGAGCACGTGCCCGCGCCCGCCGCGATGCTCGAGGAGGTCCACCGCCTGCTCGCTCCGGACGGGCTCCTTCTGCTGTCCGTGCCCAACCCGTACTTCTACAGCGAGATCCTGGTCGAGATGCTCCGCGTGCCCGACACCCAGGGGCACCTGTACGCCTGGACCGACGCGAACCTGCGCCGGCTGCTGGACTTCGCCGGGTTCGAGGTCGTGCAGCGCGTCGGTACCTACCTCGACCTGCCCCACCGTCTCGGACGCCTGCGCCGCAGCAAGCAGCCCCTGTTCATCGAGGGCGTGCCGCCCTTGCTGGCCCGCTCCCGCGTCTACGCCTGCCGGCCGCGGTAGCACTCGTCGTGCCATGCCTTGCCCCCCGGCAGGGTCGAAGATCCATTCTACGCTGCGGGGATGACAGGAAGAGCACATGCCTCGCCCACGACCCGCCTCCCTCGCGTCCCTCGCCCTGATCGCCGCCCAGATCCTGTTCGGAGCTGGCTGCGGCTTCGACTGTTCGGTGGACGCGCCGCTCGACTACGGCGCCGACGCGAACTGGCTGTGCGAGGGGGAGGCCGGCGGGAGCTGCCTGCCCTCCTACGCCGTGGACGAGGTGGCCGAGGACGGCACGATCACGCACACCACCCTCGACCGCGCGGCCGACCCGTCGCTCGCGTGCTTCGCGGTCTACCCGACCCTGGACCTGCGCCTGCGCCGGGACCTGCACCGCGACCGGACCGACCTCGCGGACGAGCAGCAGTGGGTGAAGACCCAGGCGGGGCCGATCCAGGCCGACTGCGACCTGTGGGCGCCGGTCTACCGGCAGGCGACCATCGGCGCCTACTTCGCCCCCGGGTCCGACCGCAGCCAGCAGTGCTTCGACAGCGCCTACGGCGATGTCGCGGCCGCCTTCGACGCCTTCCTGCAGCGGATCGGCGACCGGCCCTTCGCGCTACTCGGCCACTCCCAGGGTGGGATGCACCTGTCACGGCTGATCGCGGAGCGCATCGAGCCCGACGACGCCGTGCGCGGGCGGATGGTCGCCGCCTACCCCCTCGGGTGGCCGGTGAGCACCGCGGCGGGCAGCACCAGCGGCGGCTCCTTCCAGACGGTGCCGATCTGCACCTCGGGCACGCAGACAGGCTGCGTCGTCGCCTACCGGAGCTTCATGGCGGGCACCCACCCGCCCGACGCGAGCACGCTGCAGAAGGGGGCCGAGCAGGCCTGCGTGAACCCCGCCTCCCCCGACGACCCGGGCGCGTGGGGCCTGATGACCGCGCTCACCGCCGCCCACGACCACCCCGCGATTCACACGCCCGCGGCGACCGCGGACGCCGACCTCGTGCAGTGGCCGGGCGCCTTCGAGGCGAGGTGCATCGCCACCGAGGGCCAGCCCCCCGCGCTGGAGGTGCGCTGGGCCCGCTCGGACGGCCCGCCCTTCGAGCCCCATGGGCTGCTCGTCGCCGGCGGCAACGGCTCGCACATCCTCGACCTGAACCTCGGGATCGCCGACGTGGTACTCGACCTCGCGCGCCGCGCCGCCGCCCGCTGACACACCCACCGAGTTCGTCGCTGCTCACCCGCGGAGGCGTTCGCAGCGGTAGCCGATCGCACGGCGCAGCTTGTGGATCCGCCGGCTGTCGTAGGGGAGCGTGTCGAGGTCATCGAGCCACGCCGGCACGCGCTCCAGCAGGTCATCGAGGAGGCGAGCGATCGCGCGGTTCGGAAGGCCCACCGCTTCGCCGAGGGCGAAGAAGCCCGCTCGACCGATGTCCTCGCGGTCCCGCCCCCCGATGGGCAGCGCCATGGTCGTGTCGCCATAGGGGTGCGTACTCGGCAGGTCGTAGGCCGGGCTCGCGACCCACTCGCCATCCACCGCCTCAACCACGGCGAGGTTCTTGGCGTGGACGTCTCCATTGCACGTGACGTAGGCGAAGGCGAGCTGGCGCAGGAGCGCCCGTGCCGCGACGAGGGGTGCCCCTGCGAGGGCCGCGAGGGCCCCCACGACGGCCTCGCTGCTCACCCGGTACTTGTCCGCGGGCCAGCGTCCGAGAGCCTGGCAGCCTTCCTCCTGGCCCAGGAGTCCCCACCCGCCTCCCGGCCGGGGCGTGCGGTCGAAGCGACGGACGAGCAGGCCCGCGGAGCCCGTGGCGTCCCGGATCACCTCGACGTCGGCGACGGATAGACCGCTCACGGCCGCGGCTCGGTAGAAGAAGGCCTCGTTCTCGACGAGGCCCGGAAACTCCGGGGGCTCGAGCTTCAGGATGCACGGCGTGTCTCGCCAGGTCAGCGGCAGCGCGATCATCCGACCCGACACCTTGTCCTGCACGCCGGGAAGTCCGACGACGTCTGCGGGGTGGGGCCCGACGACCCGCGCGAACAGGTCGGCGAAGCGCACCTCGGAAGGTGCGTCCGCCGCCTCGGGCGACGACGGGAGGTCCGGGGACTCGCCGGGAGGCAGCACCTGGACGTCACCGATCGGGTCCCGTCCGACCGCGATCAACAGGGAGAACTCGTCGTCCGCGGAGGTCTTGATCGCACGCCGGAGCGCCACGAGCCGGCGTCCCTCCGGGAGCAGGCCCGCGAAGAAGGGCGGCACCGCCCCCGGCGGCCCGGCGCGCACCACCCCGTCGCGCGGCAGGGTGCTCGCCACGGGGGGGCCGTCGTAGTCGGAATCGTAGGCGAACGTGATCCCCTGCCCCTCCCGGCGCAACACCCCCGTGCGAGCCCCCTTCTTGTAGACGACGGCCTGGTCGAGCGCGCGCAGCGAGGCGAGCCTCACGGGGGCTCCTCGACGCTCACGCCCAGGGAACCGCGACGAACGTGCACCTCGAGCCCGAGCGCCTCGAACACGTCGAGGAGCTTGTCGAGGCGCACGCTGGGCTTTCCACTCTCCAGGGCATGCACGAACCGGGTCGAGCAACCGGCGAGGTCGGCCAGGTCCTGCTGGCGCAGGCCGAGGCGTTCGCGTCGGGCACGCACCGCAGCCCCGAGTCTCGATGCACGATCGTTCATTCCGAGCCGATCCTGCCTCGCTACGGCCACGGGTTCAAGAAGAATTGCATGATCGTGCATATCATCGAAGAACCGAGCCCCCCCCATTGCTCTCCGGCTCTGAAAATGCACGATCATGCAGATTCAGAACGACTCAGTCCGTGGGCCCGCCACCCGCCTTGTCGCCCCAGAGCTGCTTCAGCCGGGCGTCGCGGCCGCAGCCGGTGTGGTAGCGGTGGTACTGGACCGGGTGGGTGTCGTGGTAGTCCTGATGGTAGGCTTCGGCGACCCAGAAGAGCTGCACGTCGCGGATCACGGTGACCACGGGCTGGCCGAGATCCTTCTGGGCCTCGGCCTTCGTCTTCTCGGCAAGGGCGCGCTCCTCGGGGGTGCTCACCCAGATCGCCGAGGTGTACTGGTGGCCGTGGTCGCAGAACTGGCCGTTGGACTGGGTCGGGTCGACGTTGTGCCAGTAGATGTCGAGCAGCTTGGCGTAGCTGATCTTCTTCGGGTCGAAGACCACGCGCACCGACTCGCGGTGCTGGGTCTGGTGCGAGGAGACCTGCTCGTAGGTGGGCCCCTCGATCTTACCGCCGGTGTAGCCCGAGGTCGCGGAGACCACGCCCGGGACGCCGTCGAAGGCAGCCTCCATGCACCAGAAGCAGCCCCCGGAGAAGGCGACGGCCACGTCGCCCTTCGGCGGCGGTGAGGCCTTTTCGGTTCCGGCACTGGCGGGCGTCGAGGAGCAGGCGGAGAGCACGGTGGCGAGGAGCAGGGTGCGGATCGAGCGCAAGCGAAGCCTCCGTTGTGGGGAACACACCTGGGATGTACCCCGTGCCTTCCGGGTGGCGCCACGAACGGTCGCGTCGCGGACCATGCCGCGCCGAAGCCGCCGCCCTTCCAGACCTTCTGCGACGTGTCCGATGGAGGCTGGACCCTGGCCTACGAGAAGTCCACCGGGCTCGACGGCGACCGGCTACCCGAACGGGACCATTGGCAGCGTCGGTACCGCGGACGCAATCGCCATCTTCCTGCAGTGAGGAGCCGGAGGCCCACAGCCTCTTTTCATGCGAGTACGGATCGCTCCGGGATAGCCGGAGGGGTCGGCGCCCCTCGCGCGGCGCCCCGAGGAGTCCCATGAACGCCATCCGACGCCTGGCCCAGCACCCCACGGGCTTCTGGTTCGTCTTCTGGGGGGAGTTGGCCGAGCGCGCGTCCTTCTATGGGATGCGCACGATCCTGGCCCTGTACCTGACCGAGAAGCTGCTGTACTCCCAGTCCGGCGGCGCCTCGATCATGCAGTTCTTCATCGCGTCCTGCTACATCGCGCCGTTGCTCGGGGGCTACCTCGCGGACCGGTGGCTCGGAAAGTACAAGACGATCCTCTACTTCTCGGCGCCCTACGTGCTCGGCCACCTGATCCTCGGCGGCATCCAGAGCCGCCCCGCGATGTTCGTCGCGCTCGCGTTCCTCGCGATGGGGTCCGGCTCGATCAAGCCGAACACCTCGACGCTGATGGGGCAGCTGTACGAGGAGCAGAAGAAGGAGGCCCTGCTCACCGAGGCCTTCAGCTACTTCTACGCGGCGATCAACATCGGCGCGGCCCTGTCCTCCCTCGGCCTGCCCTGGGTGCGCAACGCCCACGGCTACGGCATCGCGCTCGCCATCCCGGCGGTCCTCATGGTCGCCGCCTTCCTCGCCTTCGCCCTCGGGCGCCGCTTCTACCCCCAGGAGGACGTGAAGCGCCGGCCGGTGAAGCTCCCTCCCAAGACCCCCGAGCAGCGCGCCGCCGAGCGGCAGACCCTGACCCGCATCGCCCCGGTCTTCGCGCTGATCGCCGTGTTCTGGTTCGTCTACGACCAGAGCGCATCCACCTGGATCTACTTCGCGAAGGACCACCTGAACCTGACCGTGCTCCCCGGGATCAAGATGACCCCCGAGCAGCCCCAGGCGCTCAACCCGGTGTTCATCGTGGCGCTCACCCCGGTCTTCAACTGGCTGTGGCAGCTCATCAAGAAGCGCCGCGGCGGGATCGACCTGCCCGACACGCGCAAGATGCTCATCGGCTTCGGCATCGTCATCGCGTGCATGGGGATGATGTCGGTCGCCGGCTACCTGTCGGCCTACGGCCCGGTCAGCGCCTGGTGGGAGATCCTCGCGGTCTTCGTCATCACCCTCGCGGAACTGTGCGTGAGCGTGGTCGGGCTCGAGTTCGCCTACACCCAGGCGCTCCCGGGCACCAAGTCGACGGTCACCGCCGCCTTCCTGTTCACGGTGTTCGTCGGCGACTTCTTCGGCGGGTTCTTCGACAAGCTCTACGACCAGCTCTCGCCCGGCAACTACTTCGCGATCCAGACGGTGATCATGGTGGCGACCGCGCTCGCCTTCGTGCGGGTCGCGCGCTCCTTCGAGAGCGTCCCGGAGGGTGAGGCCGTCCCCGAGCCGGTCCGCGCCGGGAAGTAGAATCTCTTCCGGCGGGCCGACGGATGATCCCGCGCCGGACGGCGGTGGAGTAGCCGTGGAGAAGACCCCCTGGATCGCCGCCTTCCGCGCGCGCCTCGAGGCCGGCCTCGAGGAGCTGAGCCGCGAGAGCGCCGCCGCTCGCTCCGGCACCCGGGTCGACGGCAGCCACCGCCCGGCCAACCGCGGCGAGCGGGCTGCGGTGACCGCCCAGGGCTACCTGACCGTCGGCCTCGAGCGGCGCCGGGCCGAGCTCCGCGGGCACCTCGACCACCTCGCGGTGATCGACCCCGGCCCCCGCGACCGCGTGACCCCCGGCGCGCTGGTTCGGGTCGAGGACGAGGACGGCGCGCAGACGTTGTACCTCGTGCTTCCCGGAGGCCAGGGCGCGCGGCTGGAACAAGACGGGGTCGCCGTGACCGTGCTCTCGCCCGGGTCGCCGCTCGCGCGGTCCCTGCTCGGCCTCTCCGAGGGGGACGCGGCGAGCCTGCCCCGGGGCGAGGTCGAGATCACCGCGATCTGGTAGGCCGAATCGACTGGCATGGGCGTTGCTCCCTCCGGATATCGCCACCGGACGTGATTCATGTCCGCGATCTCCCGTGTCGGCCGCTCCCCTCAGGCGGCCCCTCCACCCAGGCACCTGCCGAGACCCAGCGCCCGACCCAGGAGGTGGGCCCGAACGAGCAGCTTGCTGTGGGAAATGCCGCGTTGGCGAGCACGCTTCCCGCCCCCGGGACCCAACCGGTGCCGGTGCCCTACCCGCACCTCGCCGCCGCCGGGCTGGCATCGGCACCGACGAGCAAGGTCCTCGTGAAGGGCAAGGAGACCGCGTCCGCACTGGCCCGGGCGCGCCGCGCCAGCGGCGACGAGCCGGGGACCGCCAAGGGGATGATGTCGAGCCGGTCGATGGGCGCTGCGGAGGCTCCGACCCAGGCCACCCGGGGCGTCGTTCCCACTCAGCGCGTCGTGGTCGTACCGGCCCCCGAGGCGCCGGCCGCCGCTCCCACCGAGGTCCAAGCCCAGGCGCCCCAGCAGGCCCCGCCGAAGAAGAAGCCGTCGCCCGAGTGAGGCCCGCCGCTCAGGGGGTCAGGGCCTGGGCCTGCGCGGCGTCGCGCTGGTAGAGCACCTGGACCTCGTCGGCACTCAGGGCGCGGTCGAAGATCTCGACATCGTCCATCGCGCCCTTGAAGTAGCGAGTGCCCGAGCCGTAGCGCCACGAGCCGATGGCCAGCTCGTAGCCGTTCGTGAGGATCGTGCCGTTGCGAGCCTGTTGATCCACCAGCTGCCCGTCGATGTAGAGCCGGTTGAAGGGCACGGCACTCACGCCGACGACGTGATGCCACCGGCCGTCGGTGAAGGGGTTGGGGTTCCAGTTGTAGGTCGAGGCCGGGCTCGTGTAGACCCACCAGTTGTTGTAGACCCCCGTCGTGTCGTACTCCATGTCCCAGCCCCGGTTACCGGAGACGGCGCCGTGGCCCTTGGACATGATCTCGCCGTACTGCACCTGTTGGCCGTCGGGTCGGACCCACACGGACACGGAGAGGGCGTCGGTCTCGTTGACCGCGGGCCCGTTCGGGACCGAGACCCAGGCCGACGTGCCGTTGAAGTGCAGCGCGCCGCCCCGGGGGCCGGGAATGCACGTGACGTTGTAGAAGGTGGCGGTCGGGCCGCCCGCAGCGTCCGCCGCCGAGCAGCCGTCGAAGGTGTAGTCCGCGACGTAGTCCGCCGGCACGCAGGTTCCGCACACGCTCCCGCCACAGTCCACGCCCGTCTCGTCGCCATCCTGGACCTGGTCGTCGCAGGTCGGCTGGGCCTGGAGCGGCGCGGTCGTGGCGACGTCGACCGACCGGTCCACCACCCGGGTCGAGTCCGGGAACAGGTACCAGTCCGAGTCGGCGCAGCTCCCGGGCTGGCAGCCGGCGAGGCGCTCCTGCACCCAGGTCAGGAAGCTGGGGTAGGCGTTCTCGATCGGCTCGTGCTCGGCCGGCACCGCCCACGGGCCCGACCCGTCGGCCAGCTCGCCGACCAGGGGCTCGCGGTTCGACGACAGCGTGGTGCTCGCGTCGATCCGACCCGCCGTGGCGTTGTCGATCGCCCAGGACACCGCGCACGACCCGCTGTAGGCCGCGCCCGCCGCCCAGGTCGCGGTCAGGTGGAAGGGCAGACCCGCCACCGCCGCGCCGCCGTCCGTGTTCAGGTACCCGCCCGGCGCCCCGACGAAGGCGTCCCGGAAGTCCGAGAACAGCGTCAGCTCCTGGCCGCAGGTGCCCGAACACAGCGTGCTCGTCTGCCCGTCGAGGGTCAGGTCGACCTGGGCTGGAGGCGTCGAGGCCGCCGTCCAGGACAGCAGCACCGCGTTCGTACGCCGCGCCCCGGCCGACAGCGCCACGCCGTTGACCTCGTGGGACACGAGGTTCTCGGAGCCGTCGACCACGCACCGCCCGTTGAACCGCAGCGCGACGTCGTTCCAGTCGCGGTCGCTCGCCGCGGTCGTGTCCTCGGACGCGAACACGGTAGGCGGCTCGAAGAAAGCGGATGACGACTGCGCCAGCGCCACGCGAGGCGCCAGCAGCAGCACCGCCCACATGGCCGTGGACCGAACCATCAACCCTCCTGCCCGATCCCCGCAAGCGTAGCATCGACGGCCCCGCCGAGCTCCACCAGAGGCCGCTCGGAGCCAATCCGCGGCGTTGGCCGGTCGAAGAGGCGCTCGCTCCGGGCACCCGCCTCGGCGTCACCGGCGGGGCATGGTCGGCCACACGGTAGGATCGGGCCGGTGCTCCCCGTCGACCTCGAACCGACGCTCGACGGAGTCGCTGAACAGGTCCGCCGCGTCGGCGGTGGCCCGGGCGTCCCGCGCCGCGGCCCGCAGCACCTCCAGCGTCTCGGGGCTCGGACGGGAATTCTCCAGGACCGCGAGGTGCTCGTCCCGCTCCTTGCTCGCCGCGAGGGCCTCGGCGATCTCGGTGTCGAGCGACGCCAGGGGCCGGTCCTCCTGTTCGAGGCAGGCGCCAGCATCGGTGCGGGAGGTGATGTCGGCGTACACGGCGCGCATGTCGCGGAGAACGCCCTTGTTCTCGGCGGTCGCTTCGAAGACCGTGCCCAGGTCCGCCTCGCTCTGCGCGAGGATCGCCGCCGCCGCGGCGCGCTGGGGCTGGATCCCGGGCACCAGGGCGCGCGCGGCATCCACCTCGCCTGCGGCCTCGGCGAGATCCTCGATCTCCTCCGCCTTCTTCGCGGCGTTCTGGATCCCGGTACGCGCCCGATCGTGCTCGGCGCTCGCGCGGTCGAAGGCAGTCTCGGCTACGGCACGCAGGCGCTCGAGGTCGGGCACGTCCCACTCGGCGAGGATCTGCTGGGCGGTGCTGCACACCGCGGCCGACGCGGTCCCGAGATCGTCCCGCGCCTGGGCGGCTGCCTGGGCCGATGCCCAGCCCTCGGTGCGCAGGTGCTCGACGCGATCCGTGGCCCCGGGCAGGCTCGCGGCCGCCCGCTCGATGCCGTCGAGATCCCGGGCGTAGGGAGAGCCCGCGTGGGTCGCGCGCCGCACCATGTCCTTCACGGTGGCGCGGCTCGCCTCCGAGGTGGTGCAGGTCGAGTTCGCCAGTGTACCCCCAGTTGCGCCGTCGATGTTCTGACCCGACGGCGGGAGGCTACTGCGGGTCGTGGGTGACCGTGGTCTTCTGCAGCTTGACGAGCCACTCGCCGTCGTCGCCGATGTCGATGGGCACGTCGATCGGGAAGCTCGCCGCGCCGCAGCAGGTGTAGCGCAGGGTGACCGTGATCGTGCCGGTGATGGCGAGGTGGTTCTTCAGGTGCCCTTCGGCCGTCGCGTCGAACTGCACCTGGGAGGGCTCGTCGCCGGGCGTCCCGAGCTGGTCACAGGCCCACCTCGATCGTCGCGCAGCCCGCCGCTGCGAGCCGCCGCGCGAACGTCTCGTCGAGGGTCCCGTTGAGCTTCGTGGACGCGCTCCCCGGCAGGTCGCCCGCCACCACCTCGGCCACGTGCCCGAGCCGCTTCGGCACCACCAGGCTGTCCTTCAGCGAGAGCGCGCGGGCACCAGAGGCCCGTCCAAGATCGAGCGCGCCCCGGAGGTGCCGATCCTCGGAGACCCGGACCCGAATACCCGCCGCCATCACACACCGTCCGCAGCGCGAGACACGACGCGCGAGTGCCGGCGTCAAAGCATCACCATGAACCGGATCACGTCGGGCCCGCGCGTGTTCGCCCGGTGTCCCGCGACCGGGCTGGCCCGACGCGGGCCGCCCGGCTGTACGCGCGCGGCACGCTGGCGATCGAACGAGCGATCGCATACCCTTGCGGCACTTCCGGTGGAGCAACCGGGCGTGACGTACGAGAAGATCGCTGACTACCATGTCGCCCTCAGGGCAGGAGACCCGCCGCGGCAAGTCTCGATGCGCTGGTTCGCTCGATCTCCCGAAGGCCCAAGAGCTCCTCGTGACCGGCCACAGAGTCGCGGAGGACTCCGACGACCCGGCGCACGTGTACGCAAGGTACGGGGTGCGGTTCGCAAACTGATCACGCTGGATGCGGCAGGGGCGTGACTGGGGAGCGGAAGGTGGCGAGGATGCGCTGCATGGCGGCTCTCCAGCGGGCAGGGGAGGAGGTGGCGAGGGCGCG
>Ga0114931_10010882_pt1 | contig 10786 bp, 3 predicted proteins | sample 2SBtaG_FD_89579 | JGI IMG/M metagenome (GOLD analysis project Ga0114931, IMG submission 89579) | Deep subsurface microbial communities from Kolumbo volcano to uncover new lineages of life (NeLLi) - 2SBTROV14_V59a metaG | ecosystem: Environmental > Aquatic > Marine > Volcanic | place: Kolumbo...
GGTAGATTCTTCCCTATGTGATCTATCAGCCATTCTCCATCCTTGGAAAGGTAAGTATCCAATTCAATACCATCAGCTCCAACACTCTTAGCCCTCTGGAATGCAGTTATTGTATTTTCTGGATCTCTATACCCCCTGTGGGCGAAAATTAGCGTCATTGAAATGTTTAATGTAGGTAGATATTTCAGTTATTCGAAACTTCCTTTAGAAATTGTAGAGTTGTTTCTTTGATCTGGTCTCAACAATCTTTCCAGCCGTTTGCTTATAGTACTCAATTCTCTCCTTTGTGAATTGGTAGACTTCATCATATGAGAGCTTTCTCTGAGCGACACCATCTTTTATTGCTGCTTGAGCAACAGCTGCCGCTTCAGCAGGCATGAGTCGAGGATCGGTTGGCTCTGTAATCACATTGTCGACAGATAATTCATCCTCTGTTAGAACACCAGCTATTGCTTCAGCTGCAGCAATTTTCATGTTCATCGTGATCTTGGTTGCCTTCACATCGAGGGCGCCTCTGAAAATCGCAGGAAATCCAAGGACATTATTGATTTGGTTATTGAAATCAGAACGACCAGTACCAATAATCTTCGCTCCTGCCTTGATTGCCTCCGGTGGAAGAATTTCAGGTACCGGATTTGCAAGGGCAAAAATCATAGGATTAGTAGCCATCTTCTTAATGTGCCTCTCTTTGAACATACCCTTCGAACTTACACCAATAAGAAGATCAGCACCTTCAACAGCATCATCTAATTTGAGGAATGCTTTGGTAGGATTAATCTTCTCTGCCAATTCCTGCTTGTATGGATTCATATCCTCGTGACGCCCATCATAGATAGAACCAACCCTGTCGATAACTTGCATATTACTTCCCTTCACACCCCGACCGAGAAGCATCGTAGCGATGGCAATACCTGAAGCACCTGCACCATGAACCACAACTTTGAGATCTTCGAATTTCTTCCCAAGAATCTTTACAGAATTGATTGCAGCTGAGAGTGTAACTATTGCTGTCCCCCATTGATCATCATGAAAGACAGGAATGGGTAATTTTTCATCAAGTTTCCTCTCGATATAGAAACAATCAGGCTTTCTAATATCCTCAAGATTAATTCCTCCAAAATTCTGAGCCAGGATCTCGGCAGTTCTAATTAACTCGTCAGGATCTTTTGTGTCAAGGATAAATGGCATGGCATCAACATTAGCAAGAGCTTTGAAAAGAATGGCTTTCCCCTCCATTACGGGGTACCCAGCCATTCCAATGTCACCAAGTCCAAGTATTCGAGTACCATTTGAGATGACTGCAACAGTGTTGCCAACATTTGTATAATGGTACAAAGATTTGGGGTCTTTTTCAATTGCAAGACAAGAAATCGCAACACCCGGTGAGTATGCAAGAGTCAAATCTCTAGCATTTGTGACCGGAGTCTTTGATATAATCTCGATTTTGCCATTTCCAGGAAAGTTGGAAGAGTGATAATTGAGAACATCAAGGTCAGAATATTTAGTAATAGCCTCTCCAGAAGGCTTTTCATCTGTCATTTTCTACAATCTCCAATAATTGATCAACATCTTCATTACTATCGAAAATATAATAGTTGTGGAGTGATACCGATAATATTGCAAGAGTTTACAAAAAACTATGATGAAGACATATAATTCGTACATTATGTAGAAATATTGTCGTTATACATCATTATTACGAATAGTGGATAAATATTATTAAATTAAGACTATACGTGACCGAGTCCAAGAAGAACAAGAAACTATCCGAAAATAATCTGAATATCTGAAAATTGATGCAGGGCAGTTTACAAGCCAATTTTCACGTGGAAGTCGGACTATAAAACTCAAATACATGATTATATAAAATACAGTATTGCTAAGATAAATCTTTGAGTTCCATTTGTAACACTTGTTTCAAGAAATAAGAATGATTATATATCATGTATTCATAAACAAAATTGTACTTATCTTGATAGTGGAGAGAATGATTGACAAAAATTTGCAAGATGCATATTGCCGCGTCAATCACTGAACATCAATATTTCGAGATACAGAGCCAGTACTTGAGGGAGTCAGAAATTGGCAAAGAAAGAAACCACTAAATCCGATAGTAAAGCAAGAACAGCCTCTGCTGCTGTGTTTTTTAATGAAAATAAAAGTATTGCAGGATTCGGGAATCCACTTCGAGCAGTATTCACATCTATAAGAGAACTAGTCGAGAATGCACTAGATGCATCGGAGAAGCGGAACATTATACCAAACATAAAGATGAGACTTAGGAGACTCTCAACAGATGAAGTGAGTTCCCTGATGGACATAGATAAGTCCAGATTGAAAAATAAACGGCTTGATTTCCTCCAATTATCCTGCAAAGACAACGGAGTATGAGTCCCAAGAGAGTTAATCCCTCAGCTCTTTGGTACTGTTCTAGCTGGAACAAAATATGGAGCTCAGCAAACCAGAGGTCGATTTGGACTTGGAAGTAAGATGGTACTACTCTACTCGATGTCTACACTTGACCTCCCGATTCAGATAACTACCCGTCCAGAAGGTGAACAAAAGACATATAGAGTAAAATTGCTCATCAATCTAGCGAAAAATCAGCCAATAATTGTTGAGGACCTTCAATTTCATCCAGGAGATCCAGAGTTCTTCGATGATTTTGGTACAGAAATCATGGTATCATTCACTGGAGACTGGGGTAAAGCAAGAAACTACGTTAAGGAATATTTCAGACAGCTTGCTATTATTACCCCCTATGCAGATTTTGAGATTGAACTCCCAACAGATAGCCAAGGAGAAGAAGACATCATGAACTTCAAACGGGTGGTGGACGACCTTCCAGATCCACCTCAAGTTGTACCTGTACATCCTTGGGGAACAGATGTGACCACTTTTAGAAGAGAGATGCAGTTAGCAGATCCGAATCATAATGTCATGGAATTCCTTGTCAATAATTTCATGGGAGTAAATGAGCAATCAGCAAAATTATTTTTTGAGGAGGTCAATGTTGACCCATTCAAAAAGCCGAGGGAACTCACAGACAAAGAAGTGAGAAGAATCGTCCATGATGGGTTCAATCGTGCACTGAGAGAGTCAAAAGAGGTGAAAAGAAAGAGGGACAGGGTGTTTAAATTTGATGAGCCAAAGGGTGATGCCCTCTCGCCATTAGGTGCAGATAGACTGAGGAAAGGGATTGAGAAAGAACTCGATCCGCTCTTTGTAGAAGCACTCACTAGAGCTCCAAGGGCATATGAAGGGCATCCCTTCATCATTGAACTCGCCTTAGGATACGGAGGAGGAGTCTCAGCGGCAGCTGCATCAAAGGCAGTATCTTCGATCGACAACAAAATTGTTTACAGATTCGCAAATCGTATTCCCCTCATATTCGGTGCTGGAAATGATGTCATAACTAATGTTGTGAATCAGATCAAATGGAATGAGTACGGACTAACTCGTCAGTCAGAGCCACTCGCTATCGCAGTCTCCCTTGTCTCAACAAAGATCCCTTTCCCAGAGACCTCAAAGGAGTATATAGATAAAGTTGAGGAAATTGAAGAGGACATTAAACTTGCCATCATGCAACTTGGCAGGAAGCTTAGATCATCTGAGCCGCTCGAGGAGAAGACAGAGAGAACGTCAAAGAAGAACAAGATTCGAGAGGTACGCTCCACAGACTGTGAAAAATATTTTAGCTATACTTGAGAAGGAAAATCTCTGGAATAAGTATACCGGAGTCCAACCGGAGAGAATAATCGCCGCACTTTCTTCTGGTGATGGAAGGATTGGAAGATCTCAGTATCCAAGATTCAAACCAATTTATGTGGAACCAGTATGGAGCTATGAACCCCATGTCTCTAAATTACAAAATAATGACATTTACCTTGTTGAGCAGTTTCTTGTTAAACCTAATAACGAATTAGCTAAGATCCTGAAAATCTCGCAGGCGAAAGTGGATGAGATGAAAAGACGTACTCTTCTTGAAGGAAGCAAGGCTGGTATTGTTAAAGACTTCAACCCAGAGGATTTTGTCAACTCGGAGATCGAGAAGAGATTCCATACGAGAGAATCTACCCTAGACCTAACTAGATTATCTAAGGCGTTTCCAAGAAGGTGGATCCGTAACACCTGGGATTACTTAGTAACTCCCAATGATCTTCTGAAAATAGTTGGGGGGTACATCCCAAAACTTACCGAGAAGATGAAGCTGGAAATAGTTTACAAATCGATTGAAGAACAGATGTCCGAAGATGAACTGAATCAATTGAGTCAACTTCTTGACTCAGATTTTTCATTTCAAACAGAACCAACAACTGCACCTGTAGTTGTAGATTCTCCATCATTATCAGCAGATATAGATATGAAGGAGGTCTTTGCTGCTTTGGAGCTTGATGATCCTACTGTCGCCGACATGCTCAAGGATGAGCTTGATCTCGGAGATTCAGATGTCGTAGAAGAGCCCCAAGATCACCCCCGTGAGGAAAAAATTGATCACATTTATTCAAAAGTGCCAGATCTCAAAAACATGATTCCCTCATTGGAAGATCTACTCGAGCATAAAGAGGTAAAGAAGAGAAAAATTACCTCGAAATTTGAGCTTCTCATTGAAATGAGCCATCCAACCAATCCACTTGATTTCTCTGAAATATCAGATCTATTCATAGAGACAGTTAAAACCTCATTCAGGAAATATGGAGAAGTTAATCCAGCCATATGTGAAGAAAGGATTGATTCCAAGGCAAACTGGTTAGATGGATACACAAGGAATGCCTTCAAAAGGAGGAAAATATCAACTATTCAAGATTTCCTCGAGAGAGAAAATGAAGAATTACAGGAAATTAATGAATTACTCAGGGCTCTTATGGCACATCTTGAAACATCTTTAAAGGAAGATTCAACACTTCTGAGAGACACGCTATTAGAACCTGAATACAAGGATCTTCTCGATGCATTAGAGAGAATTGACATTGTCACTCTTGAACAACTAGCTTATCTGAAATCCATTGATGTGATGGATAATCCGAATTCAACAAATTTGGTGAATTTACTCATTGACAAAACCAAGAGTGAGTTAATTGATTCACTTATTCAACAGAATTCTGTCTTCTCACTTGAGTACATCAAATGGATCCCAAAAGAATTGGAAGATGAGATCTACCAGAAGGGAATAGATGATATTAACAAGCTTCTGAAAACACCTTTGAATGAATTTTCAAAGAAAACCGCCTCACGCGTTATTAATATAAAGAAGGTAAGAGGCACCAAGCTCATAGGTACTGATTCTGAGGTTCAACAATTAAAGAAAATGGGGATATACTGCTTGGAGGAACTGATTTACTCAGCAGACTATTACTATGCTACTGAATTAACAGAGAAACAAAAGAAATTGCTTGATAAGATCATTAAGATTCTCTTTCTTCCTGTCTCATTCCTCTCCAAGGAGTTGGTTAGAGTTGAAGATCTACTTATTGATGTAGGAGTCAACACCATTGGAAGATTTTTAATTTGGCCAAATGATGAATTAGCCCTAATTACAGGTTTCTCAAAGGAATTGGTCAATTTAATTCAAGAAGGATTCGAGCCAAAAGATGTTCTTAGTTCTGCAAAACATGCCACAAAGCTCTCAGCGATTGAATCCCTTCTCTCAGAAACAGAATTAGTTGCTTTGAAGAAAAGCCAGTATACGAGTGTAGTTGAACTTGCCACACGAAGTTGGAGGATTAATTTCCCAAAAATTGAGATGACAAATGAGTTCATAAAATTGCAAAGCATTCTTCTGGGACCTGTGAGTCAACTGACAGATATCTTTACCATTCAAAAGGAGAAGAAGAATCTTTCCAAGGCATTGAAAATTCTTGAAGAAAATGGTGTAGCAACAGTCTTGGAATTTCTTGAAGCTTCTCCAACTCACCTCCTTTCCAGAGTAAAAAATAAGAGACCTAAAAATGCACTTGAAAATCTAATAATTGGGATACAATCAGAGCCTCCCGAAGCTGTAAACCCTGATACTGATATCTACACAGCACTTAAAATCTTCAAGATACAGGAGAAGATGAAACTCTCACCTTCCCACCTCAGTGAATTTTCTAACGATGATGTTGAGAATCTTATAACAGGGGGTATACGATCGATCTACCAAGTCCTCTCTGCAGGATTTGGAGAACTTTCAAAACTCCTGAATAGACCTGAGAAGAGCATTAAAAAGCAGTTTGAGAATTCATCCCTTAGACTTACGGGCACACCTATTGCAAAGTTTGACAATAGAGGTAAGCCGATTTCAATCTTCAAATTCGAATTTGAAGGTGTTATGCATTTTACAGAGAGAGATATAACTGCTATCCTCAATTCAGGATATAGCACAATTGAAAGTCTTTACTACCAATCTGATAGCAGGACCTTCGAGATATATAGTCTTTCGTGGGAAGTTATTAAGCATGTAAAAGCCCTCTTTAGGTCACCTTCAGTCCTAATTTCTTGGAAAGAGGAAATTCCAGAATCTGAGTTACCACCATTGGAAGAAGGAGAAGAAGACGAACGAGTAAAATTCAGATATGTCACACTTTCCTCAGAAGAGTTGAAGAAACTCTCAACTGCTAAACAAACTAGAGTAATCGACTTCTTGACATTGCCAACTGAACAATTGGCAGGAATTCTTGATTGGACAGTGGAGAAAACCAAGAAGATGCAAACTTCGACAATCTTGCAAGAGGTAGGAATCGAGTTAGAAGATGTGAACCTTTTAAGGGAATCTGACTTAAAATTACTCTCTGAATTAAACATAGGAACAATTGAGGATCTGTACTTCTCAACATTTGAGGATACTTGGAACAATTCTATCATTCCATGGCAGGCAATTAATACCATCAAAAACGTCCTCAAATTACCCATACAGTACGTAGAAGAAGAGATCTCCCAAGAGATAGTCGAGCTTCTTCTCAAGAATAATATTCCAACAATCTTAGACTTCCTACTCACTGGAGATCCGATTCTATCTCAAAAGACAGGACTACCAGCTGAGAGATTCGAGAATCTTAAACATGCACTAGACTTTACGACACTCGTCGATACTTTTGATAAATCAGTATGTTTCATTCCAGAGGTAGATTACTACCATGCGAAGAACTTAATTGAGAATAAAATTGAAAAGGTTGCTGACTTCATCTTAACACCTGATAAGACTATTGCAAATATCATGAGGATTAAGAAATCAGAAGTTAATGCAATCAAACAAAATATCTCAAGAACTTCAATCTCTGATAGGGAGATCGAAGAAGGAATTAGCCTGAAAGATCTAAAGATATTTTCTAGAGCGGAGATAAGAGCAATTTCTAAGTCAGGTGTATTTGAGAGTAGAGAGATTAAAACCGCTCAAGAACTTATGTATCATGTCTCAGAAGGGAGTTTCTACAGTGATCCAGGAATCTTCAGAAAGATAAATGACATGCAGAGAGTCCTAAACGTTGATCTTTCAAGATTTGATTTCATCTTGAAAGAAGATCTCAATGCTCTGAAGAAGGCAAATATACATACAATAGAGGACATTGTCTTCATCTCTGTAGATGTGTCGTATGATCCTGAATTAGATCCCATTATCTCCTATCTCTCAAATATCTTCACTGATCTTAGGCCCCTAATTGCAATGGGATCACTCCCTGCTACAAGTGCAACTGAGTCTGAAGTAGAAGGTACGTTACTTGATCTTTGGTTGAGCAATGACAAGAGGTTGAATAAGGAATTTTGTGAGAAAGTCTACGATATATTCCTCTTGCCACTCAAGAGTGTAAGAATTGGTCAACTCCTTCATGAAATGACCGAGGAAATCGAGAATGCTACACTAGCTGACGCGTGTTTAGCCTATGGTGAGACAACAGAGAGCTCACTTGCAGTCATGAAAGAAGCTCTCTCAACAAATAGTTCTCTAATTTCTATCATGAATGAAGCAAGAACTCCAATTTCTGTGCTGGATCTTTCACCGTCAGGGTTAAGAGCTCTAATTGAACACAACATCACAACAGTTGAGTCTCTCATTCTAAAAGATCTCAAATTCCTCTCCTCCATCACAGGAGAATCCCAAAAATTCTTCAGAGAGCTTGTTTCTAACTTCAGCTACGGAAGTTTCAGGAAGGACCTTGAAAAATATGGTATTGACCTTCTCCGACTACTCACAACAGATGAGGAAATAACAAAGCTCATCTCTATGGGAATCCACTATGTTGAACAGACACTATCAATAAAAGATCAAGATATCAATGAAGCAACAAGTCTCTTAGAGTACATATTAGGATCTAATATCTTCCTTATAGGATATCCAGGTGAATTTGAGCTTACAAGAAATAACGGAGCTCAGACAGTGATAGAATCTATCGTCAATCTGAGAACCTTGGGATTGGATCCCATGTCAATTTTGGATATCGTCATTCTTGGGTATAGAGCTAGATACTACTATGCACTTCCTCTCAAGAAGAAGAAGAAATTCTATAGTGAGAATAGAATTCTCTGTGTTCAAGACTTGATCTCATTCCATCATGCTCATCCTACGATTAAACTAGATAAAGAAGATACAAACACCGTAGAGTTGTTTAGTAGATCGAGTCTCTACCTGAATATCAAGGGAAGAGCACTGGAAGAACTTATTATTAAGCATAAATGTTCTCGAATTATAGATGCAGTAAGCTATCCGTTGGTTGGAGATCTGTTAGATGAGGTCAGAACAAAGTACAAAGAGAGTGGAGAACTCGAACTCATAGATGAAGTAGATATACCTCTTGAGATTTTAAAGAGCTTATCTAGTACAGTATTCCGTAGATTTGGTGAGAAGAAATTTTCACTTCAAGATGTAATTGCCTATCCTAGACTTCTCGACGAGTATCGAGGTATAAAGAAATCGTTGTATGAGGCAGCAAATAAGGAATTGAATATACCACTTTCAAGAATCTTATCAAATGGTTCTCAGATTGGGATGATTGAAGGTATCAGCCGGTTAAGTACATTAATATGTTACCTCCCTGAATTCTACTCACAAAATCGAGAAATATTCAACGAGGTGAGAAGTCAGTTACTTTCTGAGATATCAGTTATACCAGAGGCCCCATTTACCACAGAGGAATTCAATGTGATTTCTACGGCATTTGGTACTGAAGTATACGGATTTCATGAACTCTGGGCAATATCAACGACCAATTACATGGCTATTGCAAAATCAGACTCAAAAAATGCTAGAATAGTACGAAGAATTCTAGCTCGAAGTTTTCTAAGTGTTTCTTCTATTGACCAATTTTCAAGAGAGGAAGTCTGGATACTTTGGAAGAATGAGATATATACAGTTGCAGAATTCATTCTTGCATCTGCTCATTTAAGCAAGAACGGCATAATCTCGAAGAAGCGATATTCAGAGATGATACGATTAGCAATATCTTTCCTCAAACAGAAGAAGAAGAAAGAGTATCTTTCCCTTTTCGAGTTTGCGACCATTTTTGGGATCCAAGTTGATCATGTTGAAAATTCTGATCTTATGACACTCTATAGCAACTTGAGACATCCTTTGGTAAAATCTCGAACTTCATTCACGGATCTTCACTTTGTTCTGTCCCAACCTGTTATTTTCTCGAAATTTATCGAGACTCTACCCCTAACTGAAATCAAACAACTTCTGCAGGCCGGGATATTCACTATCGCAGATTTTCTCGTATATCCAGAAGGTCTTGCAACTATTCCTAAAGATCTCATCTCGATTAAGAAAAGACTGAAGTTACTTGAAATCGGACCTCAAATAGTACGAAAAGATCTGGATATCGGAGTCCTTGACATCCCTGAAGAGTTAAGAGATTTCCTTTTATCCAAAAATATATCCACTCTGAGTAGACTAATTAGCTTCTATCTAAATCCAGAAAATAGCGGATTAAAATCAGTCTTTACGTCGTCTCTGAGATATTCAAAGATAGAGCCAAATGATATTGAGAAACTGGCATCTATTGGTGTGGAGACATTCCTTGATTTATTCATCGCACCTGATCTTCTTTTCCAAGACCTCCTCGGAGTAGATGAAAACTGGGCATTTGAGAGGTTCATTGGATTTAATTACAGTAAGATTGCAGAGAAGATGGAAAATGCATTTTTACCTTTGGAATCAATTCAAGAGTTATCGAAGAAAAGTGTAAAAATTCTCAATGAATCAAATTATTACTCCATTTTCGACGTCCCAGATAGCATTGACGAGTCAATTATCAGCAGAAATGATTTCAAGGTTCTTCGAACCCTTAAACAGATCCTATTTTCTCCAGTAGTCTTACTTCTGAAAAAAATAGACGATAAATCCCTATTTGATAGGTTGCTTGAGTGGAAGAATAACCAGATAAGAGAGTTGTTAGATATTGATGATGATGCAATTAGTGAGTTAATTTCATCAATTGATTCTTCATACTTACTCTCTCTAATTGAGCTTGGAAGACCCATGAGCGTGATTGAGGGTGTTCGTAACCCAGAACAGAGAATTTTCAAGAATTCAGGGCTGTTTACATTCAGTCAGATAGCAAAGGAAAATGTAGCTAATTTAGTTGGTTTGGGAGTTGAAGAAGATCGAGCGAGAAAGATTATCGAAGAGTTAAATCTCCCTGTAGAGTCCATCTTTGGACTTGATCCAAAGATCCTGAAAGAAGCTCAAAATAATTCCATAAAGTACGTATTTGAGCTCTTGGACGATCCGAGATTCTATCATTTCCAAGTTGAGAAATCTCTGGTATTGAGGACTCCAACCAAAATCGAGGACATCTTCAGTGAAGACGTA
>Ga0114931_10010883_pt1 | contig 10785 bp, 10 predicted proteins | sample 2SBtaG_FD_89579 | JGI IMG/M metagenome (GOLD analysis project Ga0114931, IMG submission 89579) | Deep subsurface microbial communities from Kolumbo volcano to uncover new lineages of life (NeLLi) - 2SBTROV14_V59a metaG | ecosystem: Environmental > Aquatic > Marine > Volcanic | place: Kolumbo...
AGCTTCAGAACAGCAAGACAACACTGAAACAGTGGTTTTTAGCTATGCTTTTATCAGATCAAGCGTATGGGTTATTTGAAATGTTTAAAAATAACGCTGTCTTAATTAGAACTTAACTAGCAGTCCCAATCAAATTAGTCAATTCCACAAATTGTTGAACACTTAATTGTTCAGGGCGTTGAGTTAAAATCTCAGCGTCTTTATTATCATCGTTAAGTAGACTTTTTAACGATTTCCGCATCATTTTTCTTCGTTGGTTAAACGCCATTTTCACAATGGTTTTAAAACGTTTTTCATCACATTCTAACTGCTTTTTTTCATTTCTGGTTAATCGAATTACAGCAGATTTTACTTTTGGAGGAGGATCGAAAACATCCTCATTTACGGTAAATAAATATTCAATATCATAAAATGCTTGTAGTAAAACACTTGTAATGCCATAAGTTTTAGAGCCTGGTCCTGCAGCAACACGTTCGGCTACTTCTTTTTGAAACATGCCCACTACTTCTGGAATTTGATCTTTGTAATCGAGCACTTTAAATAATATTTGAGAAGATATGTTGTAAGGGAAATTACCAATAACAGCGAAAGGGTCGGTTTCAATAATTTCATTTAAGTCCATTTTTAAAAAATCGCCATAGATGATATTGCCTTTTAAAATAGGATATTTTTCTACCAAATAGCCAATGGATTCTCTATCTACATCAACAGGAAAAGTTTCGTAATTCTTATTTTCGATGAGGTATTGGGTGAGCACACCCATACCAGGTCCTACCTCTATTACCTTTTTATAATGCGAAGTCAAAGAAAGACTATCTACTATCTTTCTAGCAATGTCTAAATCAGTTAAAAAATGCTGACCGAGGTGTTTTTTTGCTTTTACTTTTTGCAATATAAAGGAGGTTTTAAAGTTGTGTGTATATTGCAAAAGTAAATATAATATCCCGACTGTCATGTCATCTTTTGTCACACTGAGCTTGTCGAAGTGTTGTTAAAGGAGAAAAGAAGAAGGGGTTATTTTTATCTGTATTTCGACAGGCTCAATATGACAAAAATTTTAAATCAAGTTATATTTCTTATTCTTTTCTGTTGTATTCACGGAGTATTCGCTCAATCTTTTAATGAGTTCGTTAATCAATCTCCGCAGCTTATTGATGCAATTAATTTGGATGAATTAAAAGGCAATCAGTTGTATATTGCTACGCCATTTGCTAAAGAGTTGATTTTAAACCCTGAACAAAAACAATTACTTCAGGAAAAAGTGATTGTTAAATTGGAGTTGGTATATACCCAATTTCGAACAGTGCGTTCTTTTAATCAAAAAGAATTGAACTTGAATAGATTGAAAGAGTTAGAGCAACTAGTCCCTCAGTTGTTTGTGCATCGTTTGTGGAATTTTGAATTGGTGAGTCAAACCAATGGCAATTCCAGAGAAGAATGTAATGATATGTTCCATGGTTTTATTGTGACTTTTCGTCCTAATTCAACAACTAATACTTTGGATTTAGAAGCTAATTATTTGGAAGAGTTAGTTGACCTCTTAATTAAAAAGGACAGTCTGGATAAAGATTCCATAACACCTAAGAAATTAGTTTATGACATTAAAACACATTACGATAAACAAGTAGGGTATGTGCATGATACCATTTGGCGAAAGGATACCCTAAGAACACTTCCTCCTCCCGATTTTTTCTACAACCAATCATTATATAACGATTCTACTGTATTAAATGCGTTTCAGCGAAATCAAAACTGGAATGATTTTATTGTCGTAACCGATGTAACAGGAAGTATGTCGCCATACAGTGCGCAAGTGTTTGTTTGGTTAAAAGCACAAGCTGAAAATAAAAAAGCAAAATATTTTGTTTTTTTTAATGATGGGGATAATAAAAGTTCCGGTCGAAAAAAACCATTAGAAACAGATGGGGTATATGTTACTGAAAACACCAATTTGCAAACAGTAATCAACACCGCAGTTAGATGTATGAATAAAGGATCTGGAGGAGGAGAAAGCATGGAAAATGATGTAGAAGCTATATTAGATGGAGCAAAGCAATACCCTGGAGCGAAAGCAATCATTTTAATAGCCGATAATTATGAGATTATGCGTGACTACGAATACATTAAAAAGATAAAAAAACCGGTTCATGTTATTTTATGTGGTGTTGAACAATGTATTAATATTCAATATTTAGATTTGGCTCGTCAAACCAAAGGGTCACTACATACATTTAAGTCGGATGTAACCAATTTGGGAATCCTTAAAGAAGGGGAGCATTTTTTCATTGAAGAAAAAGAGTATGTGTATAAAAAGGGGAGATTTCATTCTATTTATAATTAAATGAACAAAGTTCTAGTCATACTTTGCTGTTGTTTTACGATGAGTCTTTTTTCTCAAAAAAAGATAGTTGATGAAGTGAGGATTACTGGACTGGGAAAAACAAAACTAGCATTTATTCAAAAACTAATTAGAGTTGAGGTTGGATCAGCATTGGATACGCTTCAGGTTCAAAAAGATGTTCAAAAGTTAAATCAGTTGGTAGCGGTTGCTAATGCGACCTATCAACTAAAACAGTTAGGGGATGATAAGTATCAGTTAACGTATCATATTGTAGAAAATTTCACGTTAATTCCTCAAGTTAATATCTGGACCATTGATGGAGTGCTCTCTTATAATTTGGGCTTGTATGAATATAATTTATTGGGGAGAAACATCATGCTAGGTGGTTTTTATCAAAACAATGGGTTTCATTCTTATGGCGTTAATTTTAAAGCACCTTATTTGTTTTCTAGTAGGCTAGGAATGGCTACCAATTACAGAAATTGGACGAGTAGGGAACCACTTTATTTTGATGAGAATGTAGCCAACTATCGCTACACTAATGAGTCGTATGAGTTAATGGGATTGTATGAATTAAATGTGCGTAATAATATTGAATTGGGGGGGAGCCATTTTAAAGAACACTATAATTATTTAGGAGGGAGTGATTCGATTACAGAAAGCCAAATACCATTGGCTGTTGAGAAAAATAAAACCATGTTAAAGTTCGTGTATAAATATGCCAATGTGAGGTACAATTACTATTTATTATCGGGACTTAAGAATCAATTTTATTTTCAAACAATTGTTACCGAGGGTGATTTTCAAAATAAGTTTTTAATAGCATGGAACGATTTAATGTGGTATCAACAAGTTGGGGCTAAAGGAAACTTTGCTACCCGATTAAGAGTAGGGTTAGCCACTAACGAAGACAGTCCTTTTGCTCCGTTTGTTGTCGACAATAATGTTAATATTCGGGGGGTAGGTTATGCGATAGACAGAGGATCGGGGAGTATTGTTTGGAATGTGGAATATCGACATACACTAATCAAAAAAAAATGGTTAGTTATACAATCTAATCTATTTGTTGATATGGGTTCTTGGAGAAAACCAGGCGGAGGTTTTAATGATTTTACTCAAGCAGAGAACATTAGGATTTACCCAGGCGGAGGGTTTCGAGTTATTCATAAAAAAATATACAATGCTGTTTTTAGGATGGATTATGGGCACGATATTGAAGAGGGAGGTTCTGGAGGAATTGTGTTTGGGATAGGTCAGTATTTTTAAGAGGTGAAGTGGCTAAACTTTTTGTTTAAAGAGGAAGATTTTAAGTCTTCTAGGGTGTCAATGTCATTTAATTCTTCAAGCAAGAAGTAAGATATATTGTTTTCTTGAAGCTCATATAAAGTAGTTGCCAATAAATTAGATTGGCTCCAAGGCTTGTTCTCAAAAATAAAATCATGGGGTTTTGTTAAGCCAATTAAATAATAGCCTCCATCTTGAGCAGGGCCAAAAACAACCTCTTTGTTTTTTAATTCATCAAATCCGTTTTCAATAATTTGAGAAGAAATATCAGGCAAATCGGAACCGATGAGAACGATTTTTTCAAACCCATCTTCAAACCCTTTTTTGATCGAATTTTTCATTTTTTCTCCCAAATCTGCTCCTTTTTGAATGTTTTTTTCAATTTTCGGCCATTTTTCTTCATTTATGGCGTCAGAAAAATAAATGCGCTTTTCGACATTTAATGCCTCAGAAGCCTTTTCAGTGATTTCCACAAGATGCTTGTAAACTTGAAAAGCCCCTTCATCTCCAATAGATTTGGCCAGCCTTGTTTTTACCTTGCCTAGTTTGATGTTTTTTACAAATACGATGAGGAGATTTTTACTCATAATATAAAAGATTAAACACCCCTATGATCCCCTCAAGGGGATAATCTATTAGCGAAATAGTTTGTGAACGAGCCTTTTCCCTGGAGGGAAACACAAAGGGTGTATTTTTGTTACTCATAAACCTTTTCTCCTTTGGTAAGCCACTTCCCCCAATCTTTGTTGTATGCGTGTACTTTTTGTGTTTGTTTCCCTGAGTTATCATAAACAGGGAAACCATTGTTTATCCAATCGAAAATGCCGCCTTGCAAATTCATGACTTTAGTAAAGCCTTCTTTTTTTAATTTTTCTGCAATTTTTTCGCTTCTATAGCCTACAGAACAATAAACAACAATAGTAGTTTTTTTATCAACCTTTTTAAGAGAACTTATTTTAAAATTATCATAACTAACATGTTTTCCTTTGTTAATATGGCTTACATCGTATTCTTCCTTTTCTCGAGCATCCAGAATAAGTAGAGGTTTTTTAGTATGTTCTACTTTTTTTAAATCTTGCACACTGATAAGAGGAATCGTTTTAGAAATGATTTCATTTTTCATCTCCTCAAAAGAGGCATAATCCTGCGCAAAGGAGTGACTTCCTAAGATAAGAAGAATTAATATGGGGAATAGTTTTTTCATAATGCGTAGTTGATATGAGAGATTCATCACTTCAATTTGTTTGCCCTTCGATAATGGTTCGACAGGCTCACCATGACATATCAGGGGACAAATTATTGTTCTGAATGACGACTTCTACATTTATTCATTTTCAAATTAAATAATTGTTAAATTAAGTAATGCTTCCTTGACAACTTGATCCAGCTCCTGCAGTACATCCATAACAATGTTGTCCTACAATTATATTTCTATTTAACAATTGGTCATTATCAAATTGATTGATGTGCTTGTTGTTGGAGGCCACTCCTAATTCTAACATTTGATTAAAGTCACAATCAAATAATTTACCATCCCAACCAACAGAAATAGTATTTCTACACATTACTTGTTCAGCTGCCGCAGGATTATAGGAGTCAATTAGGGTGTTCATGTAGCTTTCGTATTTATTTTCTTTAATTAAGAAATCTAAAAATCGACTAATAGGTAAATTGGTAATGGCCAATAAGTTATTGAATTCGATGTTGAATAATTTTTTTAATTCTCTTTTATAATCTAACTCTAAAGAGGCTTGCTCTGGGGGTAATGATGGCCCTCCTGGATTAAAAACTAAATCTAACTCTAAACCTGTACCTTCTATTCCGTATCCTAGTTCGTTTAATTTTCGAAGTGCTTTAATAGATCTTTTAAATACACCACTTCCTCTTTGTTTGTCTACATTTTCTGCGGTATAGCAAGGCAAGGAGGAGATTACAGTTACGTTATTATCTTTAAAAAATTGAGGAATGTCTAAATACTTTTTATAGGTAAGTATGGTGAGGTTACTCCTAACAATAATTTTTTTACCTAATTGATGTAATTTACTAACAAACCACCTAAAATTTGGGTTCATTTCTGGGGCACCTCCTGTTAAATCGATAGTATGAATGGATGGATTTTTTGCAGCACTCAAACAGGCTTGCAACACTTCTTTTGTCATTATTTCCGTTCGATCAGGCCCAGCATCAACATGACAATGTTCACAGACTTGATTGCATAATTTCCCTAAATTAATTTGCAAAATTTCTATCGAAGTAGGTTTTAGCGGGAAAAGGTTGGTCTTTCTGAGTTGCTCACTAAATTTAACTTGTGTTGTGTTTTCTAGTGTTTTAACTTGAAAATCAGCCTTATTCAATACGTTATTTTGTTTTACAAGTGTTTGCATGCAGTAAAATTCGCTTTTATTTTTGGAGATATACTATCCTTTAGGCTAAATGTAGGTTTTTGTCATTTGGAGGTCAAAAGTTATTTTTTTGATTTTTTTGTTAAAAAACATGTGTTTCTCATTGGTAAAACAGCTTATAATATATACATTTGTTCACATTAAATATTTTATAAAGTTACCATTATGAGTAAAGGATTTTCAAACTCTTCGGTCGGAAGAAAAGTATTAATGGCCCTTTCTGGTTTTTTCTTGATGTTTTTCTTGCTCCAACATTTACTAATCAATATGTTATCGGTAATTAGTGCTGATGCATTTAATGAAACATCTCATTTTATGGGAACAAACCCATTAATTCAGTATGCATTGCAACCAGTGTTAATGTTTGCAGTAGTTTTTCATTTAGCGATGGGAATTGCGTTGGAATTAAAAAACAAAGCGTCACGACCAATAAATTACGCTTACAATAAGCCTGGAGAAAACTCTTCTTGGATGAGTAGAAATATGGTAATTACAGGTATAATGATTATGCTATTTTTAGGATTACATTTCTACGATTTCTGGATTCCAGAAATTAAAACAAAGTTTATTCAAGGAGATATGAGTGGTATGATAGAAGGACATGAGGGGTATCGATATTTTGTTGAATTGCAACACAAGTTTTTATCTCCAGTTAGAACAGGGTTATATGTTTTAGCGTTTATTTTCCTATCACTTCATTTGCTACACGGATTTCAATCAGCTTTTCAATCAGTTGGTTTTAACCACAACAAATACACTCCAATTATTAAGAAGTTGGGGAATCTTTATGCTATAGTAGTGCCATTAGGGTTTATCGTTATAGCGTTATTCCACTTTATTAATTCAAGTCATTAATAGTCTATTTGATATGTCAAAATTAGATTCTAAAATACCAGAAGGTCCAATTAAGGATAAATGGACCAATCATAAAAACAATATTAACCTAGTTAATCCAGCCAACAAGCGTCATATTGATGTTATTGTTGTTGGAACTGGTTTGGCAGGAGGTTCTGCAGCAGCTTCATTAGCGGAACTGGGGTATAAAGTGAAAGCTTTTGCTTACCAAGATTCTCCAAGAAGGGCACATTCAATTGCTGCCCAAGGAGGGATTAATGCTGCTAAAAATTACCAAAATGATGGAGATTCTACTTACCGTTTGTTTTATGATACGGTAAAAGGAGGAGATTATAGAGCAAGAGAAGCAAATGTTTACCGTTTGGCAGAGGTATCAGGAAACATTATTGACCAGTGTGTGGCTCAAGGAGTTCCTTTTGCAAGAGATTATGGAGGGTTGCTGGACAATCGTTCTTTTGGAGGAGTATTGGTATCTCGTACATTTTATGCGAAAGGGCAAACCGGTCAGCAGTTGTTGTTGGGAGCTTACTCAGCAATGAACAGACAAATTGGAAAGGGGAAAATTACCATGTATAACCGCCATGAAATGATGGATTTAGTGGTGGTAGATGGAAAAGCAAGAGGAATTATTGCTCGTAACATGATTACTGGAGAAATTGAAAAACATTCTGCTCATGCAGTTGTTATTGCTTCAGGGGGTTATGGAAATGTGTTCTTTTTGTCAACCAATGCCATGGGATCTAATGCAAGTGCTGCATGGAAAATTCATAAAAAAGGCGCTTACTTTGCTAATCCTTGTTACACCCAAATCCATCCAACATGTATTCCAAGATCTGGAGATTATCAATCTAAATTAACATTGATGTCAGAATCATTGCGTAATGATGGTAGAATATGGGTGCCTAAAAGCATGGATGATGTAAAAGCAATCCGAGAAGGGAAAAAGAAACCGACAGATCTTAGTGAAGAAGAAAGAGATTATTATTTAGAAAGAAGATATCCTGCTTTTGGGAACTTAGTTCCTAGAGATGTTGCTTCAAGAGCAGCAAAAGAAAGGTGTGATGCAGGATATGGGGTAAATACAACAGGAGAAGCAGTTTATTTGGATTTTAAATCGGCTATTCAACGTTATGGAAAAGAAAAAGCGTTGGTGTCAGGCGTTGAAAATCCTTCTGCAGAAAAAATTACAGAATTAGGAGAACAAGTAATAGAAGAAAAGTACGGGAACCTGTTTCAGATGTATGAAAAGATTGTAGATGAGAACCCGTATAAAACACCAATGATGATTTATCCTGCGGTGCATTACACCATGGGAGGTATTTGGGTAGATTATAACCTAATGACGTCAATTCCGGGTTGTTATGCAGCTGGTGAAGCTAACTTCTCAGATCATGGGGCAAATCGATTAGGAGCATCAGCATTGATGCAAGGATTAGCAGATGGGTATTTTGTATTGCCATATACAATCGCTGATTATTTGTCAAATGAAATTAGAACAGGTGAAATACCAACAGATTCTCCAGCGTTTAATACTGCAGAAAAAGAGGTGAAAGATCGTTTAGAAAAGTTAATTAATATAAAAGGAACAAAATCGGTAGACCACTTCCATAAGCGTTTAGGAAAAATTATGTGGGACAATGTAGGGATGGCTCGTAATGAAGAAGGTTTAAAACAAGCGATGGCAGAGATTAAGAAAATTCGTGAAGAATTTTGGAAAGATGTGCGTGTTCCTGGAGGATTAAATGAGTTGAATCCTGAATTAGAAAAAGCAGAAAGAGTGGATGACTTTTTAGAATTAGGGGAACTGTTTGCTAAAGATGCATTACACAGAAATGAATCTTGTGGAGGGCACTTTAGAGAAGAATCGGTAGAGTTAGAAGGAGAACAAAAAGGAGAGGCGAAAAGAAACGATAAAGACTATGCGTATGTGGCAGCTTGGGAATACAAAGGAGATCCTGCTGATGCGGTAATGCATAAAGAAGAATTAACATTTAATGATATTGAGTTGAAGCAGAGAAGCTATAAGTAGGCAACAGCCATAAGGCAAGAGGAGATAGTTAAAAGGAAAATTTTTGATAGAAACAAAAAGTAAAATAACATCTTTTAAAGATTTGTTAATCTGGCAAAAAGCCATAACAGTGGTGAAAGAAACTTATTTGTTCACTAAATCACTTCCTGAAGATGAAAGATTTGGGTTGACTAGTCAAATGAGAAGAAGTGCTGTTTCTATTGCCTCAAATATTGCGGAAGGATGGGGAAGAAACTCTACTAAGAGTTACATACAATTTCTCAGAATAGCGAGAGGTTCTTTGATGGAATTAGAAACACAACTAATAATTTGTAAAGAACTTTCTTATATTGAGAATGAAAATTATAATACAATAAATGATCTAATAGTGGAGGAGAGTAAAATGTTGAATGCTCTGATTAAAGCTATTAATAAATAAAAACAGTAGAGCTCTTCCCTTTTGGCTAGTGGCTCTTTCCTAATGACTAAAAAATGGATTTAACATTAAAAGTTTGGCGTCAAAAAGATGCAAAATCAAAAGGTGGATTAGAAACTTACCAAATTAAAGATGTTTCTGAGCATTCTTCATTTTTAGAAATGCTTGATTTGTTGAACGAGGATTTGATTAACAAAGGAGAAGAACCTGTAGCATTTGATCACGATTGTCGTGAAGGAATTTGTGGAATGTGCTCGTTGTACATCAATGGAGAAGCACATGGGCCAGATAGAAAAGTAACCACATGTCAGTTACACATGCGAATGTTTAAAGATGGAGAAACGGTTTATATTGAACCATGGAGAAGCAAGGCGATGCCAGTAATTAAAGATTTAATTGTAGATAGAACATCACTAGAAAGAATACAGCAAGCAGGAGGATTTATTTCAGTAAATACATCTGGCAACACACAAGACGCTAACGCTTTACCAATAGCTAAACCTATGGCAGATAAAGCCATGGATGCAGCAACATGTATTGGTTGTGGTGCTTGTATAGCTACGTGTAAAAATAGTTCGGCCATGTTGTTTGTTGCTGCTAAAGTGGCGCAATATTCTTACTTACCACAAGGGCAAGTAGAACGTAAAGAAAGAGCCTTAAATATGGTAGACCAAATGGATAAAGAAGGATTTGGTAACTGTACCAATACTGGGGCTTGCGAAGTTGAATGTCCTAAAGGAATTTCTTTAGAGTTTATTGCGAGAATGAACAGAGAATATTTAGGTGCATCAGTTACTTCCGAGAAATAGGAAAAGTAAAATTATAGTATTTGAAAAGCCTCAATTTTGAGGCTTTTTTTGTTTAATCATTCTAAGGCAAAAGCGTGTAATAGGAAATTTAAATGACTATTCACCCTTAAAAGGTTTGTTATTGCTGGTTTACATGTATATGGAGTAGGTAATTTGAGAATGAATTACTCAACATTTGAAAAATCCCTTACTTTCTCCACAAGCAGTAAACTGTTTGGTATCCCAAGAAGGAGGAATAGCTATTTATCCTAACCCATCTCCAATAATTATTTTGGTTTTGTTTATGGCGTAGATGAAGATGTGAGGGGTAGAAAAGTACTTTCAAAATCATGTAGCAGCCTTCATCTTGAAGGCACCGAAGTAATAAAAGTAGATCTGTCTCGTCTCGCAGCTGTAGCATACAATGTTTCTTTCATCTCTTCAACATACTTTATGCATCAAAAGTTAATCATGAAGCAAATCTAATCTGCTATGCTTTTTGTAACTTTGTCGTCAAAACGTAGTTATGAAAAGAACCCTGATTTTTGGAGGATACCGTCCCAAAAAGTGTGTCTGAATTACAAAGACAATCATCTCAACAATTAAATTTGAAGTTCACAAAAACTTATAAATTAAATAAAAAGAGATGATTGAATTAACAAAAGTACAAT
>Ga0114931_10010884_pt1 | contig 10784 bp, 6 predicted proteins | sample 2SBtaG_FD_89579 | JGI IMG/M metagenome (GOLD analysis project Ga0114931, IMG submission 89579) | Deep subsurface microbial communities from Kolumbo volcano to uncover new lineages of life (NeLLi) - 2SBTROV14_V59a metaG | ecosystem: Environmental > Aquatic > Marine > Volcanic | place: Kolumbo...
AAAACAGTCATTATATCAACATAACTCTTGTTTTCAAAGCAAAAACTAAGAACAAAATAATCAACCCAAAAACCTCAATTTATTTATTCACCGTTCCTAATCAATTCCTAACAGAATGTCAGCCGAAAAAAAACAGGAAAGAAATTGGTGGGAACGATTGCAGCATGCCTACCGCCTGGTCATCATGAATAATGAAACATTTGAAGAGATTGGCTCCTATAAACTCTCCCTTTTGAATGTTTACATCCTGCTAAGCACCCTCGTCGTTTTGGTGGCAGCATTAATATGGCTTGCGATTATTTTCACCCCCGTCAAGCGGATGGTTCCCGGCTATGGGCAGGTGATGGAACATTCCGAATTGTTGAGGATGAACCGCCTGATTGATTCTTTGGAGAATGAGTTCAAAGTGCAGCAAGCCTATGCCGAAAGCTTCCGCAAAATTTTAGTCAATGAAGTAGAATACGCCCCTGATGCCCCTGACGGAAAACTGCCCGCCGTCGCCCCGGATACCTCCCTCTCCGTTGGACGGTCGGAAGAAGACGAAATCCTCCGCCGCGAAATAGAATTAGAAGACATTCGCGAAGCCGCCCAACTCTCCCGCAACACGAATTTTTCACCAGGCGATGTTCCTTTAGAACAACTCTATTTCACCCCCCCGGTCACCGGAGTAATAAGTGCAGGCTTCATGCCCGAAAAAAAACATTTCGGGGTGGATGTTCTCGCGCCGAAAAACACCCCCGTCAAAGCGGTCATGGAAGGGTGGGTCGTCGCCTCCGATTGGACATTGGAAACGGGCAACACCATCGGCATTCAACACGCCAATAACATCGTCACTTTTTACAAACACAATTCCGTCCTCCTGAAAAAAACGGGGCAATTTGTGAAGGCGGGCGAAGCGGTGGCCATCATCGGCAATACCGGCACCCTTTCCGACGGGCCCCACCTCCATTTTGAATTGTGGCACAAAGGCAAACCCGTGAACCCGGAAGATTTCATCAATTTTAATTGAGGTTTTCAAACGCTTTGCACGGACTGTCCCGACGGGACGCGAATCGGGGCGCCGGCGGCATTCTATAAACAGATTGCACCTAAGGAACGCTGAGGTAATAAATTCTGATTTTTATTCATTCTCCCCCAACCCCGAACACGGCACTTTGAACCCTCTCTCACTTTCTCACCCTCTCACCTCTCTCACTTTCTCACCTCTCTCACTTTCTCACTTTCTCACCCTCTCTCACTCCTCATCGATTATGGCATCGTCAATGAGTTCATCGCCATCGCCGTCCAAATCTTCAAAACCTTTGAGCTTGCCTTCTTTGGGTTTCTTCACAAAATCGGGGTTTTTCTGAATTTTTAGTTCTCCCTCTTCGGGCGTTTCTTTTTTGCCCTCCATTTGGTAATCCCCTTCGGCGAAGCGCTCGGCTTTTTTCCAAAAACTTCCCTGTTTGTCGAGTTCGCTGCTGCCGACATCGGGAGGGGTGAAAGAAGGGGCTTCCGGGTTTTTCGTTTTTCCTTCGATTTTGTCTTCCAAAGCCGCTGCCATATCTTTTGCTTTTTCGAGGATGCTATCGGCAGAATCGCCCGATTTGGAAGCCTCTTGCTGCGCCTTTTCGGCCAGTTCGTCTTTTGCTTTCAAAATTTTGGAACCGATATTTTCGGCCAGCCCCTTTGCTTTTTCGAGGGCTTCGCCCGATTTTTCCAACACAACCCCACCCACCGTTTCAGAGGCTTCACCGAACTTTTCCATGAATTTTTCGCCTGCGTCGAGCGCTTTGTCGCCCACATTTTCGAGGACATCTTTCGCTTTTTCTACTGCCGGAGAAGATTTTTTTCGAATCGTCTCCCCAACGGAAGTTGCAGTACCTTCCAGCTTGTCTAAAATTTCCTTGCCCGACTGTCTTGCTTTTTCTCCGGCATCCTGCGCGAATTCTTTTGCTTTTTGGAGGTCTTCCTCCGTTGCTTCGCTAAACGGTTCGGATGTCCTGCTTGCCGGAGGTTCCTTTGCCTGCGATTCGGTTTCCGCTAAAATTTCATCCATCAGTTCATCGCTTTCAGAAGTGATTTTTTCTTCCCCGACTTGCTTTTTTTCTTTGATTTTTTCCCCGAAGTCTTCGGCTAAATCTTTGACAGCTTCCATTGCTTCATCAGCCGTTTCAACAACTTTGCTACCCGCTTCCTTTGCCAGGTCAGCAGCTGTTTCAAGGGCATCGCCCGCTTGGTCGGCGAGTTCTTCGCCGGTTTCTTTTCCGGCTTCCACCACCTTTTTCATCGCAGATTTGGCGACGGCTTTTTTTACCCAAAAAAGTTTTTTGAAATCGCTTAAAAGTCCCATGATTAAAGAGTTTTTGGTTAGTAATTATTGATTATTGGCCATATCAGAAGGTTGGACTTTTGACATTCGGCAATAGTCCCGTTAGGGACTGATTCTCCATGTCAAAAGTCCAATCAGAAAGGACTGCCTATGAAATATAAAGGTAAGAATATTTTTGTTGGCCATCAGATGTTGCCTCGGCGGGAGGAGGACGAGGGGGCGCGAGGCGCAAACCTAAAAGATGCCTGGTGGTTGGCCAGCAATTCAAGGCATCACCTCGTTGCCTTGCCCCAAATTCATCCCGCCGAGGCGACACCTTTAAATAACCGTTCCGCAATTTTTCCCTTTTTATTGGGAAAACTTAGAAATTTTGAACTTACCTTTACACAGCCTTTTTCTGGACAAAAAAGAGGTTTTTCAAAGCAATTTTTTTGAAACACCCAAATCCCACATATCAAGCGCTTTTCCTTTTTTCGCTTGCCTTTCTAATTCAAACGGTAAGGGTGCAGGCGCAGGACTTTATCGCCAACGTTCAATTTTACAATCATAAAAATGGTTTGGTGGGCCGTTTCCCAAATTGTACTTTCAAGGACAGCCGGGGGGTGATGTGGATTGGAGGCGAATTTGGATTAACCCGGTTTGATGGACGCGATTTTGTGCAATTTGACTATGAAAGGGGGTTGCCTATTCATTCTGTCAATGAAATCCACGAAGATTCGGAAGGATGGCTGTGGCTTTTCACCAATTGTCTTACCAGAAGTGGAGGCGGCTGTATTAAATCGTTGGGTTTTATTCATAGCGTAAGTTTGGAAACCCAATCTTTTCAGGCGCATTTTGGAGAGCGGTTTAATTTCCTGCCGGAAGAAATTGTCAGTTTATTAACGGCTGAATCGGGGGATATTTACATGAGCGCCAAAGGACAGATTATTCGATGGTCGGAGGGGCGGGTGTTGCAAAAAATTCAATTGGAGGAGGGCGAAGAAACCCCCAATTTATTGGGAATTGTTGCTGAGAATAAAATAGCGGGTTGGCATTACGAGCCTGATGAAAAAGGAAATTTAAGGATTGTTTATAAACTCTATGATTCGAACGGCAAGGTGATTTATAAAAAAAACCTTTCTTTGAATTTTGGCGGCAAGAAACGAGTTAAACCGCTTCGGTTGGATAAAGATTATTTGGGTCGGCGAATAATGGTTTATGGTTTCTATGTCGCCTCGCCGGAACAAACATTTTTACTCGGTGAGGATGGCCGCCTTTTGGAAGGGACTTCAGATTGGACGCTGTTGCCTAAATCTGGCCAAGTCGCTTACCACCCTGAATATCCGCAGGCTTGGCTCAGTGATTATAAAAATTCAAAAGCATTATCAATTTACTCGCCAGAAAAAGGGCTGACTTACGATTTTGGCGCCCATTTTCCGATTTTCAAACACGACCTGTACATCCGGCAAATTCAATTTGATGAAAATGACATCACCTGGGTCACTTGCCGGTACGGCGTATTTAGAATTCAGTTGAAACGAGACTTGTTCCGGCGAATTTTATACCACCGGGGGGCAGACATCGAAGCGCCCAATAAGGTTTACACCAACACTATTTCCTCTTTGAACGGGGAACAAATGGTTTTTTCTACCCAACCCTATCTTTATCTTTTAAACATAAGGCTTGATAAAGCGCCTAAAATCATTGATACAGTAGAATTGAGAACGCCCTTCTTTAAGGGCTACGAGGGCGATTATTGGACAGCTTCCATCAATAATATTATTAGAATAAATGCTTCCAATCTGCGAATAAAAAAATATCCGATACCCGAAGACCGACCATTTAAAGATATAATTTGGAGTGCGATTTCCGGCAACCACCTTTTGCTAGGTGCGGATGAAGGCTTGTTTTATTATGACATAGTTGAGCAGCAAATTTTTCCGGTAAAAATTGCCCCTGAATTTAAAGGCACCCCTTTATCCGGAGTTCGGTTTATTTATAAAGAAGGAGAAGGCAAATTCTTCATTTGTACTTCCGGCGGGCTTTACGGTTATGCGCCCGATAAAGGCATTTTTGTGCATTATTCGCTAAATGAAAAATTAACCTCTGCTGAGTTTTTCCACCTTTCACCCGCAAAAAAAGGAGGTTGGTGGTTGGCAAGTATAGAGGGGCTTGCTTACTGGAATCCCCATGAAAATGTCGTCGAATTATTCAACACGGAAAATGGATTGCCAACAAATTTGATACGGGGTGTTTATGAGGATGATTATGGCTTTTTATGGCTTTCGACAGTGCAAGGGCTGATTCAATTTCAAATAGAATCGGGCCTATCAAAAGTCTGGTTGGAAGCAGATGGTGTGCCCGACCGGTATATATTGCGAAAAGCACATTGCAGGAATTATGATGGTTCCCTTTGGTTTGGCACAATGAATGGAATCATGACTTTTCACCCAAGAGATTTCAAGGATATTGACCTCGCAGCGCAACCCGAGATGCCCCTCAACATTCTCGACTTCGAGCAATTTTCCATCAAAACGGGAAAGTTGGAAAACCGGATGCAGCAACTTCTAAAAACCCAACGAATCACTTTGCAGCCCGGCGAACAATTGTTCAACCTCCGGGTCGCCCTCGCCGATTATGTGACCGGCGCAGATGCCAAATATTCCTACCGCATCGAAGGGGTTCAGGATTTTTGGCTGGAAGGCGCAGAAAATTTGATTCGCATCAGCGGTTTGCCTTACGGAAATTATAATTTGGAAATCAAGGGCAGGTTGGCAAACGGGCAGTATTCTTCGCAGGAAATCCGCTTGCCGATTCAGGTTTTGAAACCCTTTTACCTGAAAACATGGTTTCTTGCTCTCGGCATCTTTTTCTTCCTGATGAGCAGTGTGGTATTTTTCTTTTGGCGAACTGCCCGCTTAAAAAGAGCCAAAGCCAAACTCGAAACCGAAGTTGCCAATCGGACTGCCACCATTGAACAACAGTCTGAAAAACTCCGCCACCTCGACAAGCTCAAGTCCCGCTTTTTCGCAAACGTCTCCCACGAACTGCGCACCCCTCTGACCCTGCTGCTGGGTCCGATTAATACGGCGATGAAAACCCTAAAACCAGAAAGCTCCGTTTTTCCTCACCTTAAACTCGCCCGCCAAAATGCACAAAAACTCCTCCAACTGACCAACGAAATCATGGACCTCACGAAGCTCGAATCGGGAAAAATGGAGTTGCAGGAAGAACCCGTCCTGCTCTTTCCTTTGCTCTGTCGTTTGGTGGCAAATTTTGAATCGCTTGCAAAAAATCAACGCATCAAGCTCTCGCTCGATTTTCGGGCGGATGAGCAATTGCAAGTTCAATTGGATGCCGCTAAATTTGAAACCATCGGCTACAACCTTTTGTCCAATGCCCTGAAATTCACTCCTACGGAACAAAACGGTTCGACAGGCGAAGTCAAAGTTTCCCTCGAAGACAAGGGCGACCTCCTCCTGTTCGAAGTAGCCGACACCGGGCAGGGCATCCACCCCGACGACCTGCCAAATATCTTCAATCGCTTCTACCAAACGACGCAGTCAAATGCGCCGGCACAAGGCGGCACAGGCATCGGGCTGGCGCTTTGTCGCGAATTGGCGATGCTGTTTCACGGCAAAATTTGGGCGGAAAGCAGCCTTGGGCAAGGCAGCGCTTTTCTGTTCGAGTTTCCAAAGAAGGAGGTTGTCGGAACAGTAGGCAGCATGCAGTCGGCAATAGGCAGTGAGCAGTTGGTAATTGGTAATTCCGAGAAAGTGGATTTGAGAGAATCGCTTTTGCAACAAGATGAAGCAAAATTGCCGACTGCCAACTACCCACTGCCTACTGTTTTAATCGTCGAAGACAATGCCGACCTGAGGGGTTGCATCCAACAGATTTTGAACCAAAAATACGAGCTGCTGACCGCAGAGAACGGAAAAGCTGCGTTGGAGTTGCTTAACTCGCCCTCGCCCCCTGACCCCCTAAAGGGGGAACTCCCTCCCGCACCGGTTTCAAAGGGTAGCGGTTCCCCCTTTAGGGATGAGAAGGCTTTTGCCAGTGGCAAAAAAGGGCGGACAGCGAGCAGGGGCAGCGTGGACCTCATAATCTCCGACATCATGATGCCCGTCATGGATGGCTTCCAATTGCTGGAAAAGCTGAAAGGCGGCGACCGTTGGCGGCATCTCCCAGTCATCATGCTCACGGCGCGCGCGGAGATGCGCGACAAACTCAAAGCCTTGCGCATCGGCGTAGATGATTATTTGACCAAACCCTTCGAAGAGGCAGAACTCCATGCCCGCATCGAAAACCTGTTGAGGAATTACCGGCAACGGATGGAATTGTTTTCGGGTGGGGAGGAAGCCCAAAGCCGGCCCGTCATCGCCAAAGTAGATGCCGAATGGCTCGAAGAAGTGGAAATTGTTTTTTCAAAAAACCTTTCCGATGGGAATTTCAAAATGGATTTCGCAGCCAATCGCTTGAACCTAAGCCTCCGCCAATTTCAACGACGCATCAAACTTTTAACCGGATTGACCGCCAACGCTTACCTTCAGGAAATGCGCCTTCAAGGGTCCAAAGACTTTCTCCAGGAAGGCAAATACGCCACTGTCAAGGAAGTGGGCTTTGCCGTCGGATTCCGCAGCACCAAGTATTTTTCGGCTCTTTTCCAGGAGCGATTTGGACTTGCCCCATCTTCGTATTTCCGGTAATTTATAGTTCTACTTTAAGACTTTAAGATTTTAAGATTTTAGATAAAAGACGTAAGACCCCTACCTTCTGAAAGCAGTGCGTCATTGACCAAATTGTAGGAAAAAAGGTTTCGTTTTCTAAAGTCTAACGCTCAAACCTGAAGAAACGGGAAGTTCCTCAGTCTTTCATCTTTCATCTTTCATCTAAAATCTCAAAGTAGAATCAAGTTGTTCGTAAGAATTATTTACCTGCCAAATTGAAAAATAATTTTTCAATTTGGCAGGTAAATCGTATTTTCATCGCATGATTGAAAGACGGTTGACTGAAATCCTACTCAGAGACCTGACATGGTCGCCGATTCTGGGCTTGGTTGGTCCGCGGCAAGTTGGCAAGACCACTCTGGTCAGGCATCTGCAAACATTGATTGAAAAACCATCCCTTTATCTCGATCTCGAATTGGCATCCGACTTCCAAAAACTCGATGACGCTGAACACTATCTCTCCGGTCATGCCGAAAAATGCGTGCTGATTGACGAGGTGCAAACCCGCCCTGAACTCTTTCCTTTGCTTCGCGCACTGACCGACCAGGAAAGGAAGCCCGCTCGATTTATTTTGCTGGGTTCAGCTTCGCCGCATGTGGTCAGGCAGATAACGGAAACCCTCGCCGGGCGTATCGCCTACCACGAACTGGCGCCTTTTTCCTTTTCCGAAATCAGTCCTCGTTTTTCAATGGAAGAACACTGGTTCAGAGGTGGCTTCCCAGGCTCCCTTTTGGCAGGTGAACCTTTCATAGCCCGCAAATGGATGTCCGATTTTATCGAAACCTTTGTGCAAAGAGACCTGGCAAGGCTCGGATTTCAGGTACCCATGACCCTTATCCGGCGCATGATTTCGATGCTGGCGCATCTGCATGGGGGATTGTTGAACCTCAGCAATTTGGGCAAATCGCTTGGCGTGACGCACCCCACCGTCAACAAATACCTCGAACTGCTGGAAGGCAGCTTTCTCATTCGGCGCTTGCCACCTTATTCCCCGAACCTCGGCAAGCGTCTTGTCAAGACTCCAAAAATTTATTTGCGGGACACCGGCTTGCTGCACCACCTGCTGCGCATAGATGATGCGGAACAACTCAAAGGCCACCCTTCTATCGGTGCATCCTGGGAAGGTTTTGTCATCGAGCAAATCATCCGGGAAGCGCCGGAGTTTACGGATTTTTATTTCTACCGCACCAAAAGCGGGGCAGAAGTGGACCTCCTCCTCCTCACTCCCGGCGGCAAATTGGCTTGTTTAGAAATAAAGTATTCGGTGGCTCCTTCCATCTCAAAAGGCTTCTTCATCAGCCTCGAAGACCTGAAACCCGCCTACCGTTTCGTCATCACTCCTTCCGGTGAAACCTACTCCTGCTCGGAAGGCATTAAAATTTGTTCGCTGGCTCATTTCCTCGAAAAGGAGTTGAAAAATCTGTGAGAAGCTCCTGGCGATTCCTTAGGACCGGCGAAGCCCACTGTCCAATAAAACAATATCTACCCGCCTTTTGACTCAAAAATGTCGCTTTTGTACCCCTATGTTGTCGCTTTCGTACCCCATACCCTCCCGTACCTTGAACCCGATTTTGAAAGGCAACTGATGTGAAAAATCCGTTTTGGCTTTTCATCATTTTTAAATGCTAAAAAAATGACGACCGCCCCGAAGGCTTTCTCCGAATGGCAGCCGCAAGCCGGTCATTTTGAAAGGTAGGGTCATTGTCAGAATCGCGGATGTTCACGGATTGATGGATTTCACTGAACTAACTTAATTGTCGGCCTGACTTGAAGTCATTCCGAAGGTTCGGAAACAATAGGGCAGCCTGGGGCAAGCCGGGTTTTGAAAATTTTTAGAATTAACAAATGCCTGACTTGTCCCAGCCTGTCCCCTTCCGCAGGCGTGATTAAGGAGGTTACTTCAAGTAACCTCCTTAATTGAAAGCCTTCGACACTGGTCTTTTTCAAAATCGTAAAAAATCCTTATTTGTTAATTTTTAAAATTTTTAATTATGAAAAGATCAATTACTCTTTATTTTTCATGCTTAACCCTTTTGATTTTCGCGGGGGAGAGCAAACCTGTTGCATCCGTTACTGCAGACGGAAATGGTACCGGCATTATTCAGGAAGCCCAATCCAATTCAACAACGCTTCCTAGCTTCAATGTACCCGAAGGGGATAATGCGCTTTTGGTAGTGCAAACCTATCAAAGTAATTCAAGGGCAGTAACTTCTATTACCTTCAACGGAAGTAATCTGACCAAATTGGGTAATTCGGCTGCCCTATCCGGCTATTCAGCTGAGATTTGGTATTTGGCATTAGGTAATGTGGGAGTGGGGGGTATTACCAGCAATGTTGTTGTCTCCTATGGTGGAAATGCTTTTGCCCGCGGAGTGATAGCCGCATCGTATAAAAGTGTGAATCAAATCACTCCGATGAACAACTTCAACAGTGCTATTTTCAATGGGACTTCCGCCACCCCATCTCTAACTATTAATAGTGCAGGCAATGATATGGTAGTAAGTAGTATTGGTTCACAAGATTCTGGGATAACATTCGCAGTTGCCGGAGGAGAAACAGAGGAAGCTAATATCTCAACAAGTAGCCGAGACTTTGCAGCAAGCTATGAAAATTCTTTCGGTGGTTCGGTATCAATGGATTGGACTGCAACAGGGGCTATACGATTCAATATGGTTGGCGGAAATATTCAGGAATTAAGTAATGGGCCTCTCCCCGTAGAACTCACTATGTTTCATGCAAATAAAATGGAAGACAATATCATTTTAAACTGGCAAACCGCCTTCGAACTCAACAACGAAGGCTTCGAAATCCAAAAAGCAGTCGGCAATGCGGCATTAGAAGCCGGCAGGTGGGAAATCCTCGCCTTCATGGCCGGCAACGGCACCACCAATGAAATCCAAAACTACCGCTACACCGATGAACGCCCGCAAGCCGGTCTCAACTACTACCGCCTCAAACAAATAGACTTCGACGGGAAGTTTGAATACTCGGACATCGTGAGCGTAGATTTGCCAAATTTTGAAAATTTGGCAAATCTCAGGATCTTCCCCAACCCCGCCCCCTCCGGCGAACTGACGCTGTATCTCCCGGAATCAAATGAAAGCAAAGCCATCATCCGCCTCTACACCCAAAGGGGCAAGCTGGCCCTTCAGCAAACGACCTCCTCGCAGCAGGAAACGCTGAATTTGTCGCAGTTGGCGGCAGGGATTTATTTTGTGGAAGTGAGCGTTGGGGGGAAGGTTTTTAGGAAGAAGGTGGTGGTGGAATAGGTGTGAGCGTAGATTTGCCAAATTTTGAAAATTTGGCAAATCTCAGGGTCTTCCCCAACCCTGCCCCCTCCGGCGAACTGACCCTGTATCTCCCCGAATCAAATGAAAGCATAGCCACCATCCGCCTCTACGACCAAAGGGGCAGGCTGGCGCTTCAGCAAACGACCTCCTCGCAGGAGGAGACGCTGAATGTGTCGCAGCTAGCGGCAGGGATTTATTTTGTGGAAGTGAGCGTGGGCGGGAAGGTTTTTAGGGAGAAGGTGGTGGTGGAGTGAGAGAGTGAGAGGGTGAGAGAGTGAGAGAGTGAGAGAGTGAGAGAGAGTGAAATTCAAAATGCAAAAGTGGGGGCAGCCTGTGGGGAATCGTAAAAATTCAATAATCGGGCAAATCCTGATTCAGACCTTTTGTCAGAATGAGGATTTTCGGGATTTGAGGATTTTCAGGATTGGGAATTTGGTGGGAAACAAGAAGAAAGGCATTTTGAAAATGCCTTCC
>Ga0114931_10010885_pt1 | contig 10782 bp, 9 predicted proteins | sample 2SBtaG_FD_89579 | JGI IMG/M metagenome (GOLD analysis project Ga0114931, IMG submission 89579) | Deep subsurface microbial communities from Kolumbo volcano to uncover new lineages of life (NeLLi) - 2SBTROV14_V59a metaG | ecosystem: Environmental > Aquatic > Marine > Volcanic | place: Kolumbo...
CCACCTCGTAATGTCCGCCGATCGTGTAAGTATCGCCTCCCCAGGCTTCCGCGCACACGTGCCGGGCCTGGATATAGCTCGTGCCCACCGCCCGCGCGCCATCCTCATCCTCGAGCCGGTAGAGATGATTGCTCATCTGGTGCATGGTGGCATCCAACCCATCGATGGTCGTCCGGACCTGGTCGACCCATCCCCGGGCGGGACCCGACCAGACGTCCCGCGCTCCGAAGCTCCGGAAATCCGCGTTCACCTCGGGAGCGAACACCCTTTCGAGCGCGGCCCAGTCCTTCGCATCGATGGCGAACGCGTAACGGTGCATCACATCGGCAATGACGAGCCGGTCACCCGCTTCGCCCGCGTTCATCGAAAGTCCCTCAGCAGCTTTCCACCGTTTCGGCTCGCCGGAGTGAGACCCCCGGCATCCACGACCCGCCGGCCGTTCACCCACACCCCCTCGACCCCGATCGCGCCGGTCACGAGCCGCGCGGCGCCCCCCGGAAGGTCGGCCACCGTTCGCTTGCGGGTACGCCCCACCCGCTCCGGATCGAACAGGAGGAGGTCGCCCCACTGGCCGGGTGCAATCCGACCCCGCTCCGGGATCCCGTAGATGTCGGCCTGGGCCGCGGTCAAGCGGTGCACCGCCTCCTCCAACGTGAAGTCGCCGCGCTCCCGCACCCAGCGGCTCAAGAAGTGCAGCGCGAACCCAGCGTCGCAGAACAACGACAGGTGCGCCCCCGCGTCCGACAGGCTGATGCTGGTACGGGGGCTCTTCAGCAGATCGCGCACCGCGGCCTCGTTCGAGTTCAGGATCTGAGCGTTGAATACGCACTGGAACTCCTCGGCGATCCCGAAATCGAGCATCCAGTCGAGCGGGGGCTTCCCGGCCTCGCGAGCCAGCTCCCCCACGCTCCGGTGGATGTAGGACGCGTGCTCGCGCTTCCCGGCCTCCAGGATCTCCATCAGATCCCATTGGTCGGTGAACCGGTTCAACGCCCCGGGGGCAACCAGCTCCTCGCGCACCGCGGCCCGGAAGACGGGATCGGCGTAGAGCGCCGCCAGCTCGGTCGGACGCTCGTAGAGGGCGATCGCGGGTTTCCAGGCCTCGAGCCCCTCGAAGGCGTAGAAGCCGGTCAATCGCAGGTCCATGCTGATCGGCGTACAGGGAACCTGCGCATAGACCGGATAGCCCCGCCCTGCGGCATCCTCGATGGCCCGCAGATCGCCCCGCGCACCGTCCGGGTTCGCTTCATCGTGCACGATAGCCGCGACGAGAACCGGACGGCCCGTCTGCCGGGCGAGCGACTCGAAGTAGCTCATGCGGTCTTTGCGGCCCTTGGTCAGCATGAAGCAGCCGCGGCCTGCCTCGCCCAGGACGGCGCAGAGCGCGGTGATCTCCGCCTCACCGGCGAGCCTCGACGGCATGGGCGTTCCGCCCCATCCGTTGTGCCCTTCGAACGTCGAGGTCGCGAACCCCGCCGCCCCGCTCGCGAGGGCTTCGGCCAGCAGGGCCCGCATCTGCTCTATCTCTTCTGGACGGGCCGCGCGCGTACTCGCCTCCGGCCCCATCACCCAGGTGCGGAGGGAAGAATGTCCGCAGTAGGCGGCGACGTTCGGCCCCACTCCCCGGCGGTCGATCATGTCGAGGTACTCGGGAAACGTCTCGAACTGCCACTCGGTGCCCGACATCAGGGCCTCGAGCGACATCCCCTCGACCTGGGTGAGGTTGCGCAGCGTCAGCTCGCGGTCGGCCGGCCGGCAGGGGGCAATGGTAAAGCCGCAGTTGCCCATCAGGACGGTCGTCACCCCGAGCTCGAGAGAGGGGGTGGCGGCGGGATCCCAGGTGATCTGAGCATCGTAGTGCGTGTGGGGATCGATGATACCCGGCGCCAGCGCCAAACCATCGGCCGAGACCGTCTCGCGGGCCGGGCCCAGCGCACCGGGCTTCGTTTCCAGGGCGACGATGCGCCCTCCCTCCACCGCCACGTCGGCCCGAACGCCCGGCGTGCCCGTCCCATCGACGACCGTCGCTCCCGAGATCACCAGATCATGCATCTTCTCCTCCTCGCCCGCCGAGCCCTGAACCACCCGGGACCAGAACTCTCGATGGCTCGACACGCTGACTTTTCACACGCGCCGGGGCCCCCTGACCAGCCTGCCCGGCCGGCGGCCGGTCAGTGTGTCTTCGCGCAGCACCACTTCCCCACCGACCACGACGGCTTCGTATCCCACCGCCTCCTGGACGAGGCGCCGCCCGCCCGCCGGCAGATCATGGGCGATCCTGGGCAGCCTGACCTGCAGCCGGTCGAAGTCGATGACGTTGACGTCGGCTCGAGCCCCGGGTGCAATCACCCCTCGGTCGAGTAGCCCGAAGTAACGCGCATTGTCGGCGCTCTGCCGTTTGACCAGCCACTCGAGCGCGAGCCTCTCGCCTCGGCTCCGATCCCGACCCCAATGAGTAAGGAGGGTCGTCGGCATGCTCGCGTCGCAGATCGCTCCCGAATGGGCCCCCCCGTCTCCGAGGCCGACCAGGGTCCGCGGGTGCTGCATCATCTCTCGAATGGTCTCGCAGTCCCCATCGCCGTAATTGACAAGGGGAAAGAAAAAGATCGCGTCCCCATCGCCATCGGCCAGCAGGTCATAGGCGAGCGCTTTCGGATCGAGGCCGGCGGCCCCCGCCCTCCCGGCGACGCTCGCGGCGAACCCTGGCTCGTAGTCCATCGGATCCGACATCGGATAGAGCTTGTGAAAGTCGTTCACCACCGTTTTCATGAACGGCGAGCGCGGCTCGAGCACTTCGCGGAGAATAGCGTCGCGCACCGCGGGCTCTCGCATCCGGCGCGCGCGCTCGGTCGGGGGCAACGAGACGAGCGGCCGATAATCATGATGGGCGACGAACGGATGCAGCGAGCATTGCAGTCCCATCAGGACCCCGATCGGACGGGAAGCCACCTGGGCCCGTACGTCGAGACCCTCCGCGGCAGCCTTGCTCGTGCGATCCAGCATCCGGCGCCACTTCTCCCCCTCGTGATCCCAGCGGGTCAACAGGAACCACAGCGGCCGCCCGGAGACCCGGACGATCTCCCTCATCCAGGCCATGTCGGCCTCTTCGTCCGCGAAGTCGCTGATCATGCCAAAGGCGCCACGCCCGGTCCGGCCCATGCCTCGGGCGATGCCAATCAGCTCCTCCGGCGCCGCGAACGTCCCGGGAACCTGCTCCCCGGTCGAAGTGCGGTGCACGTACGTGCGCGAGGTCGTGAAGCCCAGCGCCCCCGCCGCGAACGCCTCCTCGGTAAGCGCCGCCATCCGCTCGATATCGCTGGCGGTGGCATCCTCGTGACGCGCCGCCCGCTCCCCCATCACATAGACCCGCAGTGCGTGGTGAGGCACCTGCGCCGCCAGGTCGAGCGTGCGCGGCATGCGCTCCAGGGCATCGAGATACTCCGGAAAGCTCTCCCAGTCGTAGTCGAGGCCCTCCGCCAGGGCGGCGCCCGGAATGTCCTCCACCCCTTCCATCAAGCTGATGAGGAACTCGTGCTGCTCCGGGCGCGCGGGGGCGAACCCTACCCCGCAGTTCCCCATGACGACCGTGCTGACTCCGTGCCAGATCGAGGGCGTCATCTCCGCGTCCCAGGTCGCCTGCCCGTCGTAGTGGGTGTGACAGTCGACCCAGCCCGGCGTCACGATCCGATGGCGGGCATCGATCTCTTCTCGGCCCCGCCCCGGCACTTCCCCGACCCGGGTGATCGTACGATCGTCGACAGCAACGTCGGCCTCGTATCGAGGGGAGCCCGTGCCGTCGATGACCAAACCGCCTCGAATGACCAGATCGTGCATCTCCACTCTCCCCTAAAATACGCCTCGAACACGAGAAGGAAAGCATGCCACAGCGGAAAGACGTGCGCGAAAATAGCCAGGCGATGAGCGAGCCTCGACGTCCGCGCCGGAAGAGACGCTCCAGCCGCCGTGGTGCGGAAGCGTTGCCCGAAACCGGTCTCTCTCGGATTGTCGTCTTGCTGAACAAACCCTATGGCGTGCTTTGCCAGTTCCGCCCAGTCGAAATGACGGAGCCACGCCCCACCCTGGCCCACTACCTGCCGGTGCCCGATATCTATCCAGCCGGGCGCCTCGATCGCGACAGCGAGGGGCTCGTGGTGCTTACGAACGACGGCGGGCTTCAACATCGCCTGACTGACCCCGGAAGCCGGCAGCGCGCGAGGGCACACTGGAAGACGTACTGGGTGCAGGTCGAAGGCCTCCCGGGCCCGGAGGCCCTCGCCGCCTTGCGCGGCGGGATCCTTCTCGAGGGGCGGCTCACTCGAGCGGCCCGGGTCCGTCCAATCCGTGAGCCGCCACACCTCTGGCCCCGGGATCCACCCATCCGAACCCGCGCCCGCATACCGACCTCCTGGCTCGAGATGAGCCTCCGAGAGGGCCGAAACCGGCAGATACGGCGCATGACGGCGGCGGTGGGGCATCCCACCCTGCGCCTCGTCCGATTCCGGATCGGGCCTTTCTCGCTCGGTAATCTCGCACCCGGCGCCTGGGCAATGGCCCGAGACTCCGAGCCCGCCCCTCCCGAGCCGACACGCAGGCCCACCCCACGCCGCCGGACGGATTGAGTTACAGTTCCGCCACCCAGCGAGACCTCGTCCATGGAACACTTCGACCTCTTGCTCACCGGCGGCATCGTCATGACCCCGAGCGGCCGCACCACGTGGACGTGGGCATTCGCGAGGGGCGGATCGCCGCCATCGGCGCGCTCACCACGGGACGAGCCGAGCTCACCCTCTCGTGCCGCGGCCTGCACGTGCTGCCGGGAGTGATCGACACTCAGGTCCATTTCCGGGAACCGGGCGCGGAGCACAAGGAGGATCTCTCCACCGGCACCGCCGCCGCCGCGGCCGGGGGGGTTACAAGCGTTTTCGAGATGCCGAACACTCATCCCTCGACAAGCGATCGCGCGGCGCTCGAAGAGAAGCTCGCCCGCGCCCGCGCCCGCTCCTGGTGCGATTACGCGTTCTTCGTCGGCGCCACCGGAGAGAACACCGCGGAGCTCGAGTCGCTGGAACGCCTTCCCGGTGTGGCCGGGGTCAAGATCTTCATGGGTGCGAGCACCGGAGATCTGCTCGTCACCGACCGGCAGCGGCTCGGCGCCGTTCTGGCCCATGGCAGCCGCCGGGTCTCCATTCACGCCGAAGACGACGCCCGGCTTCGGGAGCGCCGCTCGCTGCTCGCGGACGGATGCGACGTGTCCCACCACCCGATCTGGCGGGATCCCGCCTCGGCGGTGCTCGCCACTCGCACCATTCTCGAGCTCGCCCGAGAGACGGCGCGCCGGATCCACGTGCTCCACATCAGCACGAAAGACGAGATCCCGTTGCTCGCGGCCAGCAAGGACGTCGCGACGATGGAGGTCACCCCCCAGCACCTGACCCTCTGCGCCCCGGAATGCTACGAGCAATCCGGCACTCGGGCCCAGATGAATCCGCCCATCCGGGACGCGGTGCATCGCGAAGCGCTCTGGGCGGCGGTTCGGGGCGGGATCGCGGACGTGCTCGGCTCCGATCACGCCCCTCACACACTGGAGGAGAAAGCGCGACCCTATCCGGAGAGTCCGAGCGGAATGCCGGGAGTGCAGACACTCGTTCCCATCATGCTCGATCACGTCAACGCCGGACGGCTGACCCTCGAGCGGCTCGTCGACCTGACGAGCGCCGGGCCGCTACGGGTCCACAACATCGCCGGAAAGGGACGCATCGCGGTCGGCTACGATGCCGACTTCACGGTCGTCGACCTGGACGCCGAGCGGGTCATCGAGGACCGCTGGATCCGTAGCCGGTGCGGCTGGACCCCCTACGACGGCAGACGGGTACGCGGCTGGCCGGTGGCCACGGTCGTGCGAGGCACTATCGTCATGCGGGACGACGAGCTCCTCGGCGCGCCGGGCGGATGCCCGGTACGCTTTGCCGAAACCCTGGCCGGGGAGGGCGCCGGCCAATGACCGTGAATGGCACGGGCGGAGACTCCCGCGCAGGCCCCCGCAGACCTCCCGGCCGCGGCAAGCTCCTCTGGTGATCGCTCCGCGACGTGCTTGGCGCTGCCGTTCTTTCGGCCCATGACTCGGTGCGTTCCCGGACGGCCGGTCACCTCCCCGCCGCGCTCGTAGGGGCGGCGCTCGTCCACAACCTCGGAAACGAAACGGATGTTCGCTTACATCGACCCCAAGATCCGGGCCCGCCTCGTAGAGGACGGCAAGCTCGTGCGTGTCGACGCCGAGGGGCGCCAGCTCAGCACCGTCAGCGGAGAGGTCGTTACCCCGACCTGGAACGTGCTCGGCCCGATCCCGCTTCCGGTCACCCTGGACCGGCGCACCATCGAGCTCCGATGGTATGCGGTCGTCCGCAGCACCGAGCTCGACAAGGTCGATGAGCTCGCCTCGGCTCTTCGCCAGCAAGGCGGACAGAGGTTGTTCTCGGTGCTCGCCTCGTACATGGCCGTGAACAGCGTGCTCGTCGCCGGCAACCCGTTCGCCAATGAGCGGCCGCTCGTGCGGGTGCACTCGAGCTGCCTGACCGGGGACGTCTTCGGCTCTCAGCGCTGCGAATGCGGCCCGCAGTACACGTCGGCGCTCGCCCGGATCGCCGATGACCCGCACGGCGGGCTCATCGTCTACATGGCCGGTCACGAGGGGCGAGGGATCGGGCTCTGGGCCAAGGCCGTCACGTACCTCCTCCAGGACACCGGGGAAGACACCTATCAAGCGAACCGGAGCCTCGGCCTGCCGGACGACTCGCGCGATTATGCCGACGCCGCCGCAATCCTGCTCTACTTCCTCGGCGACCGCCCGTTTCGGCTCCTGACGAACAATCCGAAGAAGGTCGGCGACCTCGAGGGCCTCGGGCTCCACCACATCACGCCCGAGAAGCATCTGGTCGGGCTCAACGACTACAACCGCCGCTACCTCGTGGCCAAACGGGCCAAGGGCCACCGCTTGAGTGAGGACGATCTCCTCTGAGACGCCGCGCGCACCCCGAAAGCGGAGCGGGCCCGCCAACCGGCTACGGCAGCCGGATCTTCCTGGACTCGAGAGGCACCTCGAGGTCCGGGCGATAGAGGATGACGGTATGCCCGATGATCCCACAAAGCTCGGCGCCCACCAAATCGGCGAGCGAGCGGGCGCTCGCCCGCTTGTCCTCGGGCGAATGCAGCCTCACCTTGACGAGCTCGTGATGGGCCAGCGCCCGGTCGAGCTCGGCCAGCAGGGCAGGGCTAACTCCCGCCTGGCCGACTTGCACGACGGCTCGCAGGCCGTGAGCGAGGCCCCGTAGATAACGGCGCTGCTTGGCGTGCATCGGTCCGAGACGCTCCTCAACCCTCCTGTAGAGGCCAGGGTGAACGGATCCGGGCAGTGCCGGTCCCGGGCTCGGGATGCCGGTCCGAAGTCGGTGCGTCCTGCTCCCGGCGTCTTTCGGAACGCATCCTGACCGCTTCCCCAAACGCCTCGAAGATCGCGCGATAGAGCGGATGGCCGTGCACGTCGTGCTCGGCATGCCACTGGACGCCGACGAGAAACCCCGCCGGGGCCTTCGATACCACCGCCTCGACCGTACCGTCCTCACAGACGGCGTCTACCGCGAGCCCGGGCGCAACCCGGTCGATCCCTTGTCCGTGCAATGAATTGACCCTTACTTCGCGACAGCCCGCGAGCGAGGCGAGAAATCCGCCGGGCGTGAGCCGGAGACAGTGGCGCGGGGCGAGCGACTCGGGAAAGGGCAGCTCCCGGTTACGGCGATGATCCAGACGCCCGGGGACCTCGTGCAACCGCTGGTGCAAGGTCCCGCCAAGGGCAACGTTGATCTCCTGGATCCCACGGCAGATCCCGAGCACCGGCACCGCGAGCGAGGCCGCCCGACGAATCAGCGCAAGGGTCAACGCGTCCCGGCCAGGGTCGCGGAGATCGTCCCCGGGAGCCGGCGCCTGGCCATAGTGGTGCGGCTCGATGTTCGACGCGCCACCGGTGAGCAGAATCCCATCCACGGTCGCGAGCAGGGTGTCGACGCAGACCCGGTCTCCGAGCGGCGGAATGAACAAGGGCAACGCTCCCACCACGTCACTCACCGCGGTGGCATACTTCTCGCTGACCGACTGCAAACGGATATGCGGGTTGTTCTCGACGTGTCGAATGTTCGCGGTAATTCCAACGACCGGGGCCATGGTAGCCAGCGTGTCTCCTTTGCGGCTCGGACCCACCGGGTGTGCCCGCCTGTAACGATATCGGCAGGCTAACACATGGACTTCAGCCGCTGGAGCACCGAACCCTACAGAGCGACCTCGCGGGACCGTCGCTTGGTGCCGGTACCACGGAAGGGGCGGCGGCGCGGCTACCCGCTACTTGCAGCCACCTTCCTCTTCGCCGGGCTCGGCGTCGCCACCGCGAGCCATGGTGCCACCGGCCCGGCTGCCGCGCTCGGCGCCGGAGATGCCGTCGGGGCCTACCTGCTGGTCGCGCTGCCGCACCGGGGCGAGCGGACTCGACCCGCACGGAGGGAGCACGGCACGAAGGTGACCCGTGCACTCGCCGCCTACCGCCCGGAACGCCGTTGGAATCCCGCCTCGCTTACCAAGCTCATGACCCTTTACGTCGTCTTCGAGCGCTTGGCCCACGGCGAGCTCTCCCTCACCGATCGCCTGCCGATCTCGGCTCGCGCCCAAGCCGCGCCTCCGACCCGGCTCGGCCTTCACACCGGAGATCACATCCGTCTCGAGACCGCGGTTGCGGCGGCCGTGGTCGCGTCCGCGAACGACGCCGCGGTGGTGCTCGCCGAAGCGGTAGCGGGGGACGAGAAGGCCTTCGTGACCGAGATGAACCGGACGGCTCTTGCCCTCGGCCTGCGTGACACCCGCTTCCGCAACGCCACCGGCCTCCCCGGCCCCGGCCAGTGGACGACCGCGCGGGACATGGCGGTGCTCGCCCGAGGCCTCCTCGAACGCCACGCCGCATTCCGGGCCATCTTCTCCCGCAAGGCGGTGCGCTACCAGGGAAGGGTCCAATTCACCCATCTTGGAGCGCTGCGAGCGATCCCCGGGAGTGACGGGATGAAGACCGGATTCACCTGCGCGGCCGGCTACAACGTGGTGCTCAGCGTCGAGCGAAACGGCAGGCGCCTTCTCGCGGTGGTGCTTGGTGCCCGCTCCCGGACGGACCGCGACCGTTTCGCGCGCTCTTTGATCGAAAAAGCCTTCCGCGAGCCGCCCCCGGTTTTGCGTCCAATCGCGGCCCGGCCGCTCGCCGCTCGGGACCGGGCTCTCCCCCCACCGGTACGCCTCGACCCCGAGGACTGCGCTCCCCGGAGCCGCCGCGCTCCGTTTCACTGGGTGCGACGCGCCGATGCGCTTCGGGGCTGGGGTGTCTATCTCGGGCTGTTCTCGAGCCCGCGCGCTGCCCGCAGGCATCTCCGGCGTACCATGGCGCCCTTCGAGGGCCGCCTCGAGGAAAAGGGCGACCCGTCGAGCCACTCCGCGCCGGGGTCGTCGATGGGCTCACCGGGCAGCGGCCCGCTGCACGAAGCCCCGGCCCACGCCACTCAGGGCGACCCAGACCTCGCCTTTCACGGCCGCGCCGAACCCGCGCTGCTCACCCGTCACCACCTGCACCGGGCGACGTACAAGCTCGTCGTCGCCGGGCTCACCCGAAGCGAGGCCGGGCGGCTCTGCCGCGGTCTCCGCCGCACCCGGACCCTATGTATCGCCCAGTCTCCGGAACGGATGGCCAGCCTCGGATATGCGCAGCAGTAAGCACTCACTCCCCTGGCACGCCTCCGGCGAGCCTGAGCCACGGGTGAGGTACGGGTGAGGTACGGGGCCAGGGCCCGGGAAGCGCCTCCGCTCAGCTCTGCCCGCCGGCCCCCTGCGTCTCGTCAAGCGTGCTCCGGTGGCGACGGTAGTTATCGAGCGCCACCTTCACCATCGGCATCCGCCGGGCGCCGGCCGCGACCTCGACCGCGTCCGGGTCATGCCGGGACAGCCGTCCGAGGCAGTAAAAGGCATGCCCGGACAGCATGCTGGCCGGAAAGCCCTGCGCGTCTTGCACGTTGTTGACCGCGCTCTTCGCCATGCGAAGCGCAAACGGATCGTTCTCCGCCACCCGCTCGGCCCATTCCAGCGTGGCGGTTCGCAGGGACTGCGGCGGATAGATTCGGTTGACGAGCCCGAGTGATTTCGCCTCCGCCGCATCGATGAATCGGGATTCGAAGAGCAGCTCCTTCACTTTCCGGGCAGACAGATCCCACGGCATCGAGAAGTACTGGAACAAGCTGCCGAGAAACAGCGCGTCGCGGGCGGCGAAGATCACGTCCATCGCCGAGGCGATCATCCATCCTCCGAAAATGCAATATCCCTGAACGCAAGCCACGGTCGGCGTGTTCAGATTGCGCCAGCGCAAGGTGTTCGCATAGAACGTCTCGTAGGTGTATTCGTACCATCCCCGGATCCCTTCCGGCCAGGGTCGGGCCTCCCGATCCGCGAGTTCCTCGGGCGTCCCGAGGTCGTGACCGGCCGAGAAGTGCTCTCCGGCCCCGAGCAGAACGATGACGTTGACCTCCCGGTCCGCGTCGGCCCGATGAAAGGCGGTGTCGATCTCCTCGAGCAACCTTCGGCTCTGAGCATTGCGGTAACGCGGCCGGGCAAGGGTAATTCGGGCAACCCGATTCGAAACCTCGTACTCGAGGGTCGCGTAAGGCGCTTGTGTAGCAGACATGGTTCAGCTCCTTCGTGCTGGCAATC
>Ga0114931_10010886_pt1 | contig 10782 bp, 3 predicted proteins | sample 2SBtaG_FD_89579 | JGI IMG/M metagenome (GOLD analysis project Ga0114931, IMG submission 89579) | Deep subsurface microbial communities from Kolumbo volcano to uncover new lineages of life (NeLLi) - 2SBTROV14_V59a metaG | ecosystem: Environmental > Aquatic > Marine > Volcanic | place: Kolumbo...
CCGGGTTGTTGGTATAGTCCCTGAAATACATCGGTGGTCGCTTATCATACCAGTCACCTTGCTCAAAAGACCAGCCCTGCGGCGTGCTGGACTGGTACGGGTCCGCCCCAGTGGGGTCGTTCAACCTCACCGGGTCGTTAAAGGCGTAGTTGTAGGGTGTTACTGATGAATATTTTCCGGCTACCACATCTACTCCGGTCATCCTTCCAAGTGCAGGGTCATAGTCGCGGAAATAGGTCTGATAATTTCCCGTGGTGGTGTTGAGTTCGCTTCCTGCATTGTACAGGTATTTATTTTGTGCAGTATTGGTAGCTGTCCAGCTATCGGCTGTTTGCATACCAAAGGGGTAATAGTCATCCCCCTGGATAACCTGTACCGGGGTGGTTTTTTGGTGTATTATTTTTAAATCATCAAAATACACGTTCGTACCCGTTGAGGCGTTGTTGGTGTAAATATAAATATAAGCGCCCTGATCTATGGTTGTGCTCAAGGTTAATTTTTGAAAAGCTCCCTCCGCTGCACTGCTCACTCCGGAAAAGCCGGCTCCGCCATTGGCATTGCCAATATAGTTGTGGTTTTTATCAAAGATTAAGTATTCCAGATAGGCATCGGGCGCTGTGGTGCCATTCCCGGCATTGCCAAGCAGTGCAGCTACCTCACCTGTTCCAAACATCTGGTTGAGCTGGGTGCCTTCTCCGCCGCCTACTGTGCTAAAGCCGGATACCAGGCTGCTGATAATAGCGGCGCCTGTTTGTGCAGTGCCTTTGTTTGCCCCTGTTGGGTATTTGGCATACACCTCCATAGTAAGTACATCGCCTTTCATTACAGGCAGCATCACCCCGGGGCCCGTTTCTCCCAGCAAAGGAGCTGAATAGGTAAATATAGTATCCGCATCTGTATGGTCGTAGAGATTGTCTTGCTGCCGGGTGTCCCAGTTAGAAAATACAGGCTGTTCTATCGACTGGAAGGTCGTTTCCATGGTGGCCATCAGGGTGTCGGTCTCCGTAGTGCGCTCGCCAATCGTCATCCGTACATTACCCTGGTTGTCGGTGAGGTCGTAGCGGTAGGCTAAGGGGGACCCCGGAACTGATCCGGGGATAAGGCGTCCTTCAATATTGTTGATCATCTGAAGGGTATCGTCCTTATACATCATCCCGGCCACATAGTCTGTGGTCGTGGTGGTAGCGCCGCTGGTCAGGGTTTCGGTGAGCTTATTCCCAGCCCCGTCATAGGTATTGGTGATCACCCTGCCATCGGTATAGGTTACCGTTTCCGGCTTATTCAGTACATTGTAGGCAATGGCGCTGATGCCTTTGTTGGCATCGGAGGCCATATTCCCGTTGTTATCATAGGTATATTCCGTGGTTTGGGTTACGTTGTTGATAAACCCGGTTACCCCGCCGTTGTCCTCTACTTTGGTCATCTGGTTGCCAGTGTAGGTGTAGGACAGATCGTCAATGGTGCTTTGCACATTGCTTTCATCCAGCCCCTGCCGGGTAAGGGACAAGATGTTGCCATTGGCATCATACGATACGTTGCTTAAACCGAACTTCTGGCTTTCGCCGGTAAACCCGGCCCCTTCACCATAGTTGGCATTGGTAATCCGGTCCATCTTATCATAGCTGTAGGCATAGGCCCTTACAGGGTCCGTTTCCGAGTTGTTCCACTTGATAGCAGAAATATTGCCGTTGTAAGATGCTGCCTGAGTAAGTCCTCCCAGGTTGTCGTTATAAAACAGCTCCATACCAAAGAGCTTATCGGTGGTTATATTGTCCGGGTCATTTATTTTCTTCAGCCAGCCCCGGATATTATAGGCATAGTCCAAAGACTGCAGGTACGTCTGGTCGGGGTTTTTGTTCAGGTCTTTACCAATCACCTGGCCAAGCTCATTGTAACGATAGTGAACAATCTCACGGGCACCGACGCCATTTACATCCTGGGATATGGAAAGAAGCCGTCCTGCATGGTCGTAGGTATACGTGTTGTCCAACACATATTCGTTGGAGGTAGTTACTGCTCGTATTGTCCGTGATTGTACCAGGTTGCCCGGGAAATCATAGACGTTGGTCACCATGTTGTCCACTGGTGTCAGCCGCTTATGGTTGTTGCTACGCACCTGGATCAACCGGCCAAACCGGTCGTAAAAAACATAAGATACCAGCCAGTTGTTTGTTCCCAATATATTGGTTTTCGTACCGGTTACTCTTCCCCTGGAATTGGCAATAGGGGTATTTTCCCCGGTAAGCCCTTGCGTGGTATAAGAATAATCATCCGTACCGGAGTTGTCAAAATCATGGTCATCGTAATACGTGGCCGTCAGGTAGGTGGTATTCGTAGTCGGAAACAACTGGTTGCTATAGCCCAGGGAGGTTCCTGCCTGTCGTTTCTCGTAATATGTGGTACTGTAATCCAGGGTGTCCAGCATAGTTTGAATGGCTGTTCTTGTGGTATTAACATTATCGGTGTAAATACCGGAAAGTACGGGCCTGCCTCGCTTGTCATATTTAGTAAACGACCACTGGTTATTGGTCCGCATATTGCCGTCCTGTTTGAGCACAGGCCTGTCCATCGGGTCGTAGGCAACATACACCGGTTGGGCTCCCGGGGTGGTGCTCTCTGCCAGCCGTCCTTTGGTGTCATAGACGTACTGGAATACCCAGGTGTCTTTAAATGCCTGGTCCCAGGCAGCACCCTGTTCCAGTTGTATTACCGCTTTTGGCGGGACCTGGTAGATGACCCTTCCGTACAGGTCGTAGACGTAGTAGGTCTTCAGATAGTCCACTACCACTCCTTCCACGGTTTCATCCAGTTGTACTTTTTTCAGGATTGTACGACCCAGCTTGTCTGTATAGGTTTGTACGTTGTGTCCATTTTCATCGGTGGTTTGGGCCAAAAGCAGACTTCCTGTCGGGTAAGCGGCACCGGGGCCGGCGGTGGTCCACTGCCAGATATCATCCGCCAGCTGGTTTACACCGTAGGTATTGGATACCGTATGGCCGCTTCCGGGCTGCCAGTCGGTACCGGGGGCTCCCTGTTCGGTCACGCGACTACTCATATCGGAAGAAAACACCGAGGTGGCATAAGGCACCATACTATGGGTCACGTTGGCGGCAGTCTGGTAAAACCCATATTGCTCGCTGGCCGTGTAGGAGGTCCCGACTTTCAGGGCGTTTTGATGAAACAACCCGTCCCGGCTGGCTGCCGTATAAGGCAGGTAGGTAGTTGGTCTGCGACCAAAAGCATCATAGGCAAATGGCTGGATGATGTCCTTTCCCTGGGGAGACTGACCTACGGCTATTTGTTGCTCTATGCGTCCCAGGTAACCTGTGTAGTTCACAGTTTGCCTGACCTCATTTTGGGTCAGATCAAACATATTGCTGGTGGTCTTCATGCCAGGTTTGAGCACGGTAGTCCTGCTGGTAAGGTGGTGTATTGCCTGTGGTTTGGCGCTGGAGTACAATGAATATTGGACCACAATCGCCGCCGAGGTATCCGGCGGTGCCGTAGAACTCCCCTTCACGATCACCTGGTAGTTCCCCGGTTGATTAACAGACAGGGTTTGGTTGGTTTCTCCCGGTATAATAAGACCGTCTTTCATCCACTGGTAACTAAAGTACGCTGCGGTGCTCAGCTGGCGCACGTCTCCATAGGTAATGTCTGTAGAACCATTAATGGAAGCCACGGCAGCATCAAACACGGTAATGGTGGCCACAGTAGAGTAAACGGTGGAACAACTGGGCCCGTCTATCACCACCCGGTATTGGTGAGAACCCGGGGAAAGGGATGAATAGGCGAAGGAAGTAGTAGTTTCACCAGTTGCCGTCCAGGCGCCGGCGTTTAGCTTATGATCCCATCCGGTGAGAGTTCCTACCTGGCCCGAGAGGACCAGGGTTCCCGAAGTTGTGCTATACACCTCACTAGAAGCAGGTGAGATGGTTCCTCCCTGGATGGCAGGATCCACCGTATAGGGGATGGTTAAGACGGGTCCCCAACAGTTGGAAGAATTGTTTCGGGATTGAAGGTAATAGACCGTTCCGGAAGTAAAGGTTTTGGGGGTGCTGGTATCACCGGCCACGCCACCTGAGGGAGAATTTTGCCAGTAAAGCGTTTCCCCTGTAGGGTTTGCGGGCAGCGTCATCATTGTACTGCCGCAGTTATTGGTTACCACTGGTGAAGGTGGAATGCCAGGTACTGCATCTATGGTGTAGTTTACGGCCAGGGCCGGGCTCCAGCAAAGGGTGGTATTGCTTTGAGACCGCAGGTAGGTAACCGTGCCCGAGGTAACAACTTTTGTCCCTGTTTCCCCTGTGCTGGTTCCGGTGGAAGTCGTCTGCCAATACATGGTATGGCCGGAAAGCGTTGGAGGCGCCAGGGAGGTACTGCCACAGTTGTGGGTAATTGTCGGGTTACCCGGTAAGGCCGGCACAGGTGTAACAGTAATAGTGATACTTGATGCGCTGCTCCAGCAACCGGCGCTACTTTTCGCGCGTACATAATATGTGCCACTGCTGGTAGCAATGTAGTCGGAAGTAGTAGGTGAAGAAGTGCTTGTTCCCGAAGAACTTGTTTGCCAGTACCCGGTACCTGAGCTAATCGTTCCTTCACGAAGGCGTGTGGAGCCGCAGTTTGATGTAACGATAGAAGGAGAAGGTGGGGTGGACGGATACGCGTTAACGGTAACGGACACGCTTCTGGGACTACTCCAACAACCGGCCGAAGTACGGGCTCTTATATAATAGGTGCCGGAAGAGGTAGCCGCATAGGTCGATGAAGAATTGCTGGTAGAATAACCACCTGAATTGGTTCCCTGCCAGTACCAGGTAGTGCCGCCGGGAGGAGTGCCACGTGTTAAGGTTTTATTACCACAGGTGTTGGTAGATACCGATGGTGTCGCGGGCTGTGACGGATTTGCATTATAGGTAACGGCAACGCCGGTTGAGGAACTACTCCAGCACCCATTGGTATTTCGAGCACGCAAATAGTAAGTCCCTAAGCAGAAACTGTATAGGTAGTAGATGAATTCGAAGTGGAAGTACCACTGCTATTGGTCCCTTGCCAGTACCAGGTAACATTTGCTGGAGGGGAGCTGCGGGTAAGAATTTTGTTACCACAGGTATTGGAGGAAATATTTGGGATACCAGGAGAAGTCGGCAACCCGTAAATGGTAGCAGAAAAACCAACCGAGCTGCTGCTCCAACAGCCCGCAGTTGTCCTGGCACGAAGATAATAAGTTCCTGTAGAGGTAATATTATAGCTGGTTGATGAATTTGAGGTTGAAGTACCATTGCTATTGGTCCCCTGCCAATACCAGGTAACCCCGGAGGGTGGGGTACCACGTGTTTTTATTACTTTCGTGCAATTGGAAGATGGACCACTTGGAGCTGCAGGTGTGGATGGATATGCATTTATTGTAACAGCAACACTGCTGCTAAAACCGCTCCAACACCCGCCACTGTTTTTTCTTGCCCGTAAATAGTACGTTCCTGAAGATGACGCAATATAAGTACTGGCAGAATTAGAAGTAGATGTTCCACTGCTATTGGTCCCTTGCCAATACCAGGTAACTCCTGATGGTGGCGTTCCTCTGGTCAGTGTTTTGTTGCCACAGGTATTAGAGGAGGCTGAAGGGGTTGACGGTGTTCCGGGGACCCCATAAATAGTTATGGAAAATCCTACCGAGCCGCCCCAGCATCCAGTATTCTTCCTCGCCCTTAAATAATAAGTACCGGTTGAAGTTGCCTGATACGTCGTTGCCGAATTTGATGTTGAAGTTCCATTGCTGTTCGTGCCCTGCCAGTACCAGGTGACCCCGCTTGGGGGAGTACCCCTTGTTTTAATGACCTTTGTACAGCTGCTGGAAGGGCCGCTTGGTGCTGAAGGTGTAGCTGGTGGCGTACAATTGATGGTTACGTTAGTACTCCACTTTACCGTGCTGTATTGCCTGAACTGTACCGTTCCCGTACCGGTTGTTCCCCAATAAATAACACAAGAATAGGTAGTTCCTGATTGGCTGGTAGATTGTATCGTTCCCTGGCTGGTAACGGTCCAGTTCCACCCTCTGGTCCAATATCCATTATTGTACGTATATGTTGCCGTTTGCCCGGCGGTGACCACCGTTGGTCCTGAGCCCTGGGCCCGGGTAGAAGTTGTACAGAACCCTCCAATTACTAACAAAGCCAGTAAATACGGGTATAAAAGTCTATTCCGTTGGTTTGTAAATTTATTCATGGGTGTAATTCATAGGTGATCATTGGTATTTAACAGAACTGCAAGTGAGTAACAAATGACTTGAACCGTTATTGTAAGTCAGATCAATCCGGATAGATATTCCTTTTGTTGTCCCAAAGAAGGTAACTTTTCCCCTTCCATCGTCCATAGTAACATCGTAAACCATTTTGCCCAAATTTTTAGCTTTATTCCATTTACCCCGGACCCCATTCACCTCCATGGTGGCCATCTCATCTGTTGAAGGTCCCCAGGAAAGTTCCTGGTCGGTTAATACGACAAGTGAACCCTTGTTGGTGATTGCTCCTGAGGCCAGGTCCTTATGTTGTGTTATCGACCACTCAGAGGTTAACCCCTGTAGGTCATGCTGGGCATGCAATGGGAAAGAAAGTAATGCTATTAGCATAAAAATCAAAAGCACCACCGGATGGGTCTTCAATCCGGTGGTCCATGTATATTTCCTTAAAATTTTCATTCGTTTTTTTTCTATTGTTAATATCATCGGGACTATTGACAGGGTTCGTTATTGATATATTGAATGAGTGCTGAAACTTTTTCACCCGTTACATTTTCCTGATATTCAACCCGGTCCTGGTTGGTGCAGGTTGAGGCCACCATGGCCTTGACCAGATAGTCGCCCGGAGCAGTATATTGAAAGATATCAAAGTTGAGTGTAGCATTCGTTTCTCCTGTGATCGTATGCCACGAAGACTCTGCGTCTAATTTATAGGCCCATGAGTAAGTCAAAGACTGGCTATCAATACAACCAGATACGGAAAGTACTTGAAAAGTACGGACCGTCGAAGTATCGCAGGAATAGATGGGTGTAGCTCCTCCATTGATTTTCAAAACCGGTACAAGATCGGCCGGCTCTGGGGTCGCGGTATAACTGGAAGATACCGTCCCAGCAACACTTGGAGCACTGACCGTAAGCGTGAGCTGATAGTCCTTGAATGAATCAAAAGAATAGGTAAAGTCAGTACTAGTTGAAGACTGAATAAGGATTTGATCCACATACCAGTCATAGGTGACATTTGCAATACAGTTTACTTCAGCACTTGCCGTGATCGGCGTATTAACTGTCGGATGGATATCCCTGAACGCTGCAACAAGCTCAGGACTATCGTCTAAATAGGTTTGATATTCATTGAACTGAACAACATCTTTGTCCTGGTTCAATACAAATTGGACACGATGCTGACTATCGTATGTAAAAAAACCTGATTGTCCGGTATCATTTGTGGTGCTGCTGATGCCAATAAGGGGTTCATAGGTTTGGCATGTCAGGTTGGCCTCATCCGGGTAAAACTCCACATCGTCCAATGTGAGTGCATTATCTGGGATCAACTCGAATGTATATCCATTTGATACATTGCTCATATTGATTTCACCCTCCAGCCAGGCCCATGAATTTACATTAGCTGATGGATAGGTCAAGGTTGTTGAAGCCTTTATTACAGCACCGTTCTTCACCTGTAGAGTAATGGAGGTGGCTGTATTTCCCTTGGCCCGCAAAGTGATACGATAGAGGTCGCTCCCTTTGGTGGTGTTGACACCATGCGACAAAACTTCATTAGCAGTGGCAGCGTAGGCTAGTTTACCGGACCATGCGTCTGTCGAGTTGCCAATAGAACCAAATCCACTCGAGAGTGAAACTGTTTCAAAGTCTTCAAAAATAACATCCGTCTCAATAGCTCCGGCAATATTTACTACTGGGATGGAATTGTTGAGGGGTGAATAGATTACCGAAGAAACATGGTGTCTGTTGTCATGCATGGAAACCGGTAATCCCTCTGATGTGTATCGGTCCACCGTGCTGACCAACTCATAAGAAGCATCCTTAAACAGCATATTATTGCTCGAGTAAGAAGGCTGAAATGATGCAGATCCGGGTGAAGAAAACGTTTGAAAAGGAAGCGTTTTACCATTGTAGTCTGCGTAAGTGGTCAAATGGGCACCTGTCACTAACGAAGAACCGTTATCAACTCTCGTGAGGGTTTCAATGACCGTTCCATGGCGGTTTTGGCTGTTTAGATCATAAATAGCTTTAGCTTCAACCTGTGTTTCACTGCCTGAAAAGGAATAGTCAGCTGCATACTTATATCGTGTTGAATAGACTGTACCATCGCTATTTGTGGTGGAAATCGAATCCATTAGTAAAGTAATCGGGCTGTAAGCGTATGATAAGGTATTCGATAGACTATCGGCAGAATTGATTTCGGAATAAGTAGTGGTCTTTTTCGTTGCAATCGTGTAGGCCACATTACCAATCAATCGGTAATTTCCATAAACAAACACCTTATATAAGGACGGACTGGTAATGGCCTCAAAATCAATACCCATGATATTGGCTACCCCCCCCGGTGTGATCCTTTGATAGGTATATGAAGTGGTAGACAACAGGGTTCCGCCCTCATTGTAAACCGCCTGTTTTAAAAGACTAGCCCGTTGAAAGGAAAAATTGGTATTTGGGGAAAATGGAAATGCATAGTAATCGTTACGTATTTCGTAATTACCTGTCCCCAAACTTACTTCTCCCGTTCCAATGTTCTGCCGGGCATAGCGGATCCTGGTGGCCTTCCAGTCTAGATAGGTGTTCTGCGGGTAAACAGCCGGTACATCATAGTCGTAAACCACTTTTCCTCTGCCTACCTGGGATACCGTAACATGTTGATACAATATCCCCCCTTCAGGGCCAAGATTATCTGGAACACGCACTACCTTGTTAAAAGCCGGAAATGCAAAAACCGGAGGATAAAGCTGTCGTCCGCTTGACGCTCCACCAGGCTCAGTGTATGAATAAGTGGTCACAAGTTGAGCATTGTTATTAAGTTCTGTTTGCTTTACGCGCAATCCATCTCCCTGGACGGTAGTGTTCGAGAAACTATCATAATAATCATTAGGTTCATAAGTGAATCGGACTTGTACTCCATTGGGATATGTAAATGATTCCAGAGCGCCAGTAGCAGTGTTCGCCGCATTGATCGATCGATCTGCCCCCGAAAGATCCGGCTGGTTTCCGGCTTGCAAAGGCAACACTCGATACCGTTCCGCCCCGGAAGCTGTCGCATTATAATAAATAGCCGGTGTCCTTGAGTTGGCCACACCGTTGTAGTAACCCCAAAGATCACGTCCCTTGTCCTTATCCTCAATAGGCATGGAAGTGTTGTTGGTTACAAAATCAGATATGGTTACATTATTGTAGGTCATTCCATAGCCGGGTGACGGACTACAGTTTATAATTTCCTTCACTTCCTTTAGAAACAGGAGCCTCCGAGGATTCAGCCCCTGGTTGACTTCCGCCTGGTTTTGGACATATCCGTATTCCATAATAAACCTTCGCTCTTCGCTGCTGCCCGAAGTATTCATTACGACATAACTCAGTACTCCCTGGTCCCAATAGAAGTTTACATCATTCAGAGCAGTACTTATTGAGCTAAGCTCATACCCTGTAGTTACCTCATACTTCATATAATATAGTAGATCGGTCGTGCCTGCTTCGTCGATGATCTTTACATCCTTGCGGTCGGCACCATAATATTTGGAGGTATATTGAAAAGTAATATTCTCGCCGGAAGGTCCTGTAATAGACGAAAGATTCCAGGAAGATGTATAAGACACCGGCGATTTATACTGTTCGTATGTTGTAGAAAAATAGGCAGGTGAATTTGAAACACCACTCGGAAGTTTGGCGGTTGCCGTCAGATGATTACTTTTATCAAAATGATATAGGACACCCCTGTTGGTAGTAATATCGAAACTGGCAATAGAATAATCAGCATTATAGTTAACGCTGATTTTAAGGTCTTGATAAGGGATTAATTTCAGGAGTTTGTCATTTCCGAAAACAAAACGCCCATGAAGTCCGGGACCGCTAAACGAAAAAATATCAGGTTCGGTATCAATATTGTAACCAAAAGCGTTAAGCGCTGACCAGTCCGCATCCTCATTGGTGGCTCCAGGGTTTTCAGAACTAGGTGAAAATAAACCAACGTTAGAAGCTGTAAGACCAATCAGCCATCCCTTTTTTCCATTAGTGTTTATATCATCAGGCAACCCCTTTACCGATCTGGAGACTGATCCACCCGATGTTAAGTACCATCCAATACCGGCACTCCCTCCTAACTGGTCCACCGGCACTCCTTTTGCCAGGTAATTCAGCCCGACAGGTATAGATAGATTCCCTTCATGCAGCGTCCATAACGGGATATTTACCTGTGCACTTCCGGTAGCAGGATCGACTGGTACTACACCCTGTCCCAGGGCGGCGCTGAGTACAAAGAGACAGGAAGTCGACAAATGAATAATTCTCTTCTTCATTGCTTTAAATATGTTTGTTAACAAATGATGGGTCGAGTGTCCGATAATTTGCTTGGCAGGCAGTTTTAAAATAATTCTCACTTATTAAGTCGCCATTCAATAAACACAGACACCAAGAATGTCTATTCCCTGTACTTGAAAACAAGCCAGATATAGACCAACCTGGGTTTTCTCCTGACCGGGTTATTCTATGTAATAGTTCACCTGTAAAATGATTCGTATCATAATGATTTTCAA
>Ga0114931_10010887_pt1 | contig 10781 bp, 7 predicted proteins | sample 2SBtaG_FD_89579 | JGI IMG/M metagenome (GOLD analysis project Ga0114931, IMG submission 89579) | Deep subsurface microbial communities from Kolumbo volcano to uncover new lineages of life (NeLLi) - 2SBTROV14_V59a metaG | ecosystem: Environmental > Aquatic > Marine > Volcanic | place: Kolumbo...
AAATAATGAAACAAACAACATTTGATAGACCTAATAAAGAAAAGATTTGTACTCGGTAAAATAAATTTGCTAATTCTCCTTTTCTGTCATTTAACCCTCTTTATCTTTGCGTAATATTCTTTGCGGACTTTGCGTGAAATCCAACCTCACACAATCGTAAAAACCGTTTAAAAATGAGGGTAATATTGATTTCTGTCAAATATTTATGGATGAAGCTTTTACATAGCGCAGCAAGCTGCAATATAAAATGATTTAAGAACAAGGATTAACGATTTTTGATTTAAGAAGTAAAAAAATCTGAAATCTAAAATCGTTAATCAATATTCCTTGTTCAAAAAATGAGTAAACTTTGTAAAAAAAATCAAAGATTCAACTTCGACTAATCGAAGACTTGACTCTGAAGAATAAATTTTCCAAAGGATGTTGCATAATTTCTTTACAAAAAAACAAGGAAGTATTTGCCAATACTATAGAGCGTGTGAAAATAACGAAGTAGAATTGTAGCCAAATTATTTAGAAATAAAAATATTTCTTAAAAAATCATCATCAGCGAAAATCAGCAAATTCCGTGTTATCCGCGTTCTATGCATTGGACATATTTTGCAAAAAACACACTATTATTTACAATTGCAAAACAACATAAAAATGGCAATATCGTGCTTTTTTAAGTGGACTCATTAATTGAAGTCATTTTATGGCAATATTATTTAAAGCTGAAAATTTCATAAAATTTCCTTTAATCAACAATACGTTATTATATTCCACATTGTGCAGATGTATTATTTTTTCTAATCCCTTCTTTGTAAAAATATGAATACTGATTGGCCTAATTTCCAGATGGTCAATATTTTTCCATAAAATATTAAATTTATTAAAAATGGAATCTTTAGAAGTTATTTTTTCGTCGTCAATCAAAAGGAAATATGAACTTGAAAATTTGGAATAAATATATCCGGATGAGAACATTCCAATTGCAAGGATAATCCAAAATATAATAAAAATAGAAAAATCATTATTAATTAGATGAATAATCGGTATCGCTACATATACAATGGCGAGTATTATGGAAAGATATTTTTGAGTTTTTGATATTTTTGAATATTTATTTAGAAGTGAAATTTTGAACGGTTCCATTTTCAATCAATCTCAATCCCTTTTAATTTTGCAAATTCATTGAACTTTGATTTCACAAGCATAACATCATTATAACCAAGGCTATCAAGAGGCAAACTTAATGTGTTGCCATTAGATGAAGTAAAAATAATTTTTACAGGTGCAATATGTACTTCCCGAATATCTTGCCAAAGTATATTTAATTTTTTGTAACTTGCCGATATTTTCTCGGAATCAAATTGAATGAAAAATTTTTCAGCCGAATATCTTTCATAAAAGCCCAATGTCATAAACACAATTCCCTCAATTAGATCCATTACACCTTTAGTTATGTCGTGTTTATCAAAAATGAGTAAAAACAAACCAAATAAAAAATAAAAAGCACCAAATAAAATAAACATTAATCGCAGTGATTTGTAACGCTTAGGCTGATTATTTTTTAAAGTGTATCTAAATGTATCCATATCAATATTTTAAGTCAATCTGAGAAGAAATGTATTCATTACACCTATGTTTGAACTTAAGGAGAATGAATTAAAAATAAATATTATAAACTAGTTTATCCAATTTGTTGTTTTCGAATAATACTCATAATCACAAAAACTATTAATAAAACAATAATCAAAAACTAAATAATCTAATCAACAACCGCAAGAAGAAGAACTTGCTGTATTATCCGTATCTGTTGCAGCCGGACTGCCACAATCGGGGAAGATTCCGTAATGTGTTTCCCATGTTCCGTAAAAATCAAAATGTTCAGCAAATCTTGTTTCATTCAGCATTCTGTATGTGTTTCCGCAGACGGCAAAGAATTTCCCTTTTTCAATATGATGATGGTCATCCAAATCGAAAGCAGATGGAAAATCGGGGATTGTTCCTTTGTAAACAACTGCCTGCCCGTAATCTTCGCAAAGATCTTCCAACTTGTCAATTTTGAAAAGCCTGTACGTAATTGATTGAAATTTAATTTCACCGCATAATTTTTCGAGTTCTTCGTTATTAATTGTAATTGGTGAGGATTCAAAAACTCGCGGGTCGTTAAAACCGACTTTTCTTGCCAATCGAGTAAAATCATTTGTGTATAATGCACCGCTTAAACATTCGCCGTAAAGGATAGGATTATTAATTAGATTTTCCGGCATTCGTCTATCGGAATAAACATCGCTGAAATAAAATTCACCGCCCGGCTTTAATAATTTATAAACGCCGCGCAAAACATCTTCTTTATCCGGTGAAAGGTTCAGAACACAATTGGAAACAATAATATCAAATGAATTTTCTTCAAAACCGAGTTCGTCTAAAAATTCGATGTAACCTTTTTTAAATTCAACATTGGGTTTGAAATATCCGTATTTTTTCGTGTGATAATCAATATAAGTATTTGCAATATTCAATTGTTCGTCAGTCATATCAACTCCGGCAACATAACCTTTTTCACCGACGAGTTTTGAAAGCACATAAACATCTCTGCCGGAGCCTGAACCGAGATCAAGTATTTTCATTCCTTCAAGAACTTGCGGAAGAATAAGTCCGCAGCCGTAATAACGATTGTTGACTTCTTCGTGAATGTCGCTGATAATTTTCTTTATTTTTTTATTCGGACCTTCGGAGGTACAGCACGCATTTGTTTTTAAGTCGTTGCTGTGTGTCAATATTTTGCCGTAATATTCTTGTACTTGGTCTTTTATATTAATTTTTGAACTATTAGTCATTAATAACTCCGGTATTGTTTAAATATTTTATACAAAAATAATCATTACCAAAATAAAAAAATCAATCAAATTAGATTTTGCAAAATAGCTGACAATCGAAAAGTACAAAAAAGTCCCACCTGATTAATCAAATGGGACTATGAAATAAAATAATGGAACTTAAAAACTAATTAATTAAAACTATAACGAACTCCAAACTGCATTTGCCAGCGTGATAAAATACTTGGATCATCAACAAAAGTAGTTACATTCTTTCCTTTGTAGTTAAAAACAGGAGCACCACTTGAATTAAATCTTGTTAATTGCAAAGGTGTTGTAGCTGCAGCAGTTGCAACTTTTCTAACGCCCCAACTTGAGTTAATAAGATTCGGTAAATTTAAAATATCTAAACTGAGTTCGAATGTATGTTTTTTTGCACCGGAGTAGAATGAAATATCCTGCAATATTTTTAAGTCCATTGTCCAATACCAAGGATTCAAAGCACCGGAACGATCGGCAATTTGTCCTCTGTGAGAACTTAGATAATCATCTTGATTTATAAATGCGTTAAATCTTTCCCACTGAGTTTGTGAAGAAACAACATTTCCATTTGCATCGGTATATGGATCAAAATTAATTTCACTTTGATTTCTCGGTATATAAATTAAATCGTTACCTGATGCCCCGTCTCCGTTAACATCACCCGCGTAAGTAAAAGAATATCTGTTGCCTCCGGGTCCTGCGAATCTGTTTCCTTCACCTACTTCAAAAAAGAGTCCGAAACTTGTGGTGAAATTATCAGACCATTTTTTTCGATACGTTGCACTTCCTACAATTCTGTGTTTTTGCCCAAATTCCGAATTACTTAATTGCGGGTTATTCGGATCACCTTTTACAGGATTACTGTTCCAAAGCACACTTGCAATTTCAGTTGTTTTCATAAGGTTTTTGGCTTTTAGATAATTGTATGATATTGTTGCGTTAATCCCGTTATCAAAGTGTTTGCGTAATTGAGCCGTAATATTGTAATTAAAGCCTTTGTTCGAATTATCAATAACGAAAACTCCTGCTCCGTCCGGATTTAATTCGTGATTTCCGGTTGAATCGGAATAATAAGGCCTTCCGTCAGGTAAGTACCTTTGAGCAGGTTGTAAATCGGCATTACGAACGTAAACGGAATTAATATCTTTCCCGTAAATAGCCTCCAAAGTGAAAAGCATATCGCCGGGTAATTTTTTATCGAACGCCAAGTCTGTAGTCCACATCTGGGGCCACTTAAAATCAGGTGCCATTGCGTTCAAATCAAATGATTGCGCAAGTGTAGAATTATGACCTGTTGGAATTGGAGCTGCTGCGGGATATAAATTAGGATTTGCACCCGGATTTGAAATTACGTTACCAATCCAAACAAACGGAAGTCTTCCGGTAAAAATTCCGGTCCCGCCACGTAATTGAGTACTTCTGTCGCCTGTTAAATCCCAGTTAAATCCAACTCTCGGTGAAAACAGAGGAGTTGCACTTGGTAATTTACTTTGGTCAACAGTTTCAGGTCTTCCATTTTCATCTAAAAGCTTTAAACTGCGTGAAAAAGGATTATCTACAGGTTTTGTATTATAAATAGGAATATCTACTCTTAAACCAAAAGTTAAACTTAGTGCCGGTGTAACAAGATATTCATCCTGAGCATAAAAAGCTAACTGACCAACGTTGATATTTTCTCCTTTGAAAGGACCTTTTCCAACCATTCCCCAAAAGTCAATCGGACCGCCGGGGTTAATTGTAGTGTCGGGACTTGTTTCTCTGAAGAAATCATCCAAAGAAAAAAATGTACTTCCGATTGGTCTGACAAAATAAGGTAAAAAGAAAACGCCGTTACGGAAAATATTAAACGAGTTGAAAAAACTAAAATTATCATAAGTAGAACCAACGGTTAGCACGTGGTTTCCGAGATAATAACTAAAATTATCTGTAAACTGCCAAACATCCTGGTCTAAAATGTTATGGCTTGAAAATGGTTCTTCACCAACTGTTGTATATGTAACACCGTCCTGAGCTATATCAATTGTAGGAAATTCAGGACTGAAAGGTTCTCTATAATCTCTGAATCTGTTATAACTAGCAAACAAACGGTTAGAGAAATTTTTGGAACGACTGTTTAATTCCAAAGCAAAAGAATTTAATCTATTGTTCATTCTGTAACCGGAATTTCTAAACGGAAGAGAAGTAACATTGGGACCACGTCCTGAATTATTAGGACTTAAAACGAACGGGTGAGGTCCTTTATCCCTACGTGCATCAAGTCTGTTGTAACGAAATGAAAGATTATTATTTTCATTAATATTCCAATTAAGTTTAATTAATAATTTTTCATTGTCTGTACGGTGTGTATATCCTTCGTAGGGGCCTGTATCATAACCATAAACATCTTTCATTCGTTTTCTGATTTTGTCCATAATACTTGCTCTCACACGGGATTCACCGAAAACAAGTTTCCCGTCTCTATCAGCAACATAATCAGACGCATTTTCCTCACGCCTTACAATTTCGCCGTTAGCAAAAATGAAGAGTTTATTTTTAATAATAGGTCCGCTTGCCGAAACACCGCTTTGGTGAAATGATAGTTTTGGGTGAGCGGAAACTTTGCTTCCGCTAATTTTATTCCCTACAAAATCTTGATTCCTGAAATAACTGTAAATTGATGATTTGAAATCATTAGTTCCGCTTTTAGTTACTGTGTTAACACCGGCACCGGTAAATCCGCCTTCGCGAACATCAAAAGGTGCTATTGAAACTTGAACTTGCTGAATGGCATCATAAGGAATCGGTTCGGCATCTGTTTGCCCGCCGGGGGCAGGCCCGTCAAGTCCGAACGGGTTGTTGAAATATGAACCGTCAACTGAAATATTGTTATATAACCAGTTCCTTCCACCAAAACTATAATTACCATCATCTCTCGGATCTAATTTAATCAAATCACGTGTACTTCTTTTTACAGTAGGCAATGCGTTAACTTCATCAGGATTTATAACAGTTGCCGCACCCGTTCTCTGGCTGTTAAGTGTTTCATCTTTTGTCGTTGATACGGTAACTTGTCCGAGTTCCACGGATTTTTCTGAAAGCCTAAAATCCAACCGGAATTTTTCACCGATGTCAAATGAAAAACCACTATCTACTTGTTTTTTATAGCCAACGTACGAGACAGTAATTTTGTATGGTCCCCCAATCTTTAAGTTTGGTAAATTATAAATCCCGGTACTTCCGGTAGTAGTTCCATATTGCGTTCCGGTTGGAATATGGACAAGAATAATATTTGCCCCGGGTAAAGGGTTACCGTTAGTGTCCGTAACAATTCCGTTCATTGATGCGGTTGTAACGCCTTGTGCGGAAAGTGATAGGAAAACGCCGGAAAGAAAAAATAAAAAAATACTAAGTAAAGTAATTCTTTTGTTCATTTTGTCTCCTGATTTAGTTTTTAGATTTTTATTTAATTAAATAATTATTAAAGTGGTACGAAAATCGAATGTGTTCGGACTAAATTAATAATGATTGAAAAAACTTTTTAAAAATCTTTAAAATGAATATTTTATAGATGTTGGACTCAATAATAATCAACAAATTTGAAAATCACAAACAAAAAATTAGTAGAAATTAAGAAAGATTTAATTTAAAATATTAAAATTAGTTCTAACATCAGTAAAATCGTTTTCTAATTTCAAAACACCTCTTGGACAAACTTCGGAGCATATACCACAGCCGACACAACTAGCACGCACAATATTCTCACCACGTTGTGCATAGGACCGCACATCAATTCCCATTTCGCAATAAGTAGAACAGTTGCCGCATGAAATACATTGGTCGCCGTTTGTTGTAATCCTGAATTTGGATTTTTTCTTTTGTAAAATTCCGAGTATTGCAGCCATCGGGCACCCAAAGCGGCACCAAACTCTGTTGCCGAGTATCGGATAAAATCCAACACCGATTACACCACTGAACATTGCCCCGATTAAAAATCCGTAAACTTGTGAAAATACAGAGGATACATTCCCTAATAATTCACCGTGATAAACGAAGTTTAACCAAACGAGAATCGTTGTTAAGGTTATGAATACAAGTACAGAGTAAATCAGCCATCTTTCAAGTTTCCATGCCTTTACCGATTTATCGGAAAGTTGACGAAACGGGTCGCCGGCTGTTTCCGCTAATCCGCCGCAGCCGCAAACCCAAGAGCAGTACCATCTTTTTCCGTAAAAATAAGATAAAATCGGTGTAGCAATAAATGTCATAATGGCACCCCAAAAAACCATAAAGTAACCAATGTTTCCATTCTTCAAAAGAGAATCAACGGAACCGGGAAATAAATCGTAGTAATGCAGTGGCCAAAAATAAGTAAAATAATGTTCAGGCTGATTTAATCGCAAAAGTAATGCAGGAATTAAAAATGCAAATCCAAGCTGAAAAAACATTACCGAAAGAGTTCTTATTATATGATATTTGTTATGCCTCTTTTTTATCAGCATTCTCGTTCCCATTATAAGCACGGCGAAAGTGTAAAATGTGCCGTACAAAAACCATCTGTCCGCTTTCTGATTTCGCAGCCAATAACTGAGCGGGTCAACAAGTTTTATCCAATTTGTTAAAGTTTCAGGGAACCAATAAAGTATAATATAAAAGCCGGTAATAAATATTCCAAGTATCCAGGCAGCTGTTTTCCGCGAAGTGAATGTATTGAAAAAGATGTTATTGTTTTTTACACCGGCAGGCGATGTTTTTAATTTTGGCAGAATAAAAGTCAATGCACCGATTGATGTTAATCCGAAACTTAAAAGGAAAAACAGTAGGGGAGTGTTGTTTCCCATTCCGGTAAGGCTTACTGCAAAACCTAATATGCCAAGACCGATTAAAGTTAATCCGGCTTTTTCAACAATTTCCAAATTATTATTGTGTTGATATATTTTTAACGGCTGAATTTGTATTTGCTCCATTTTAATTCCCAATTAAAATTTGTTTGAAATAAAATCTTTAATTCTAAATGTTTTAGTTTTTAATATTAAATCGCTTCCAAGATTTTCGGAATTGAATTTATTAATAATTTCCTGTTCGTATTTTTTGAAAAATTCAGGGTCAAAATTTGCTGCTCCGAGATTCTCCAAAACATACTCGACTGTTTTTCCCTGTTCAATCCATCTTTCAAAAACTTTGTGCCGTAACCGAATTCCGAAAACATTAATACCAATCAGTTTATGATTATCGGAATTAAAAACTATGTACATAGATTTTTTATTAGATGGATGCACCCAGTAAAAAACAGATTCTCCTTTGCGTTTAACATTACTTACAAAACCGTAAGTCTGATATTCAATGTCCAAGAACTTAGCCGAATTAAACCAAATGCCGCGTTCGTATTTAGTCCTATTTCCGCAGATAGTATTTGCAAGAGCTTCGCCGTGCATTTTACCGGTGTACCATAATTGTTCAAAACGATTTCGTTCGCCTTCATTGACTGCTTTTATTTCAACACAATCTCCGGAAGCATAAACATCGGGGATGTTTGTTTCCAAATAATCATTTACAAGCACGCCACGGTTTGTTTCAATATTTGAGTTTTTAACCACTCTTATGTTTGGTGAAACGCCAGGGGTGAGACCAACAAATTGACATTCGATTTCTTCTCCTTTGTCAGTAATAATCGCACGAACTCTGCCGTTATCACCTGGCAAAATTTCCTTTAGATTAGTAGCAAGTTTTAATTCCATTCCGTGTTCCAAAATGTGACGGCTTACTAACGCAGCATCTTCTTTCGGTAAAATATTATCCCAATACAGTTCTTCGCGGATTACAAATGTTACTTTAATTCCTCTTGTGTGAAGCATTTCCGCCAATTCAATACCAATTAATCCGCCGCCGACAATAACGGCGTGTTTTGTTTCTTTTAAATTTTCTTCCAGTAATTCCAAATCTTGTTTTGAATACAAACCTTGAACACCGGGCAAATCCTGTCCGGGCCAGCCGAATTTATTTGAAACCGAACCTGTTGCAATAACAAGTTTATCATAGTTGAGTGATTTACCACTTTTTAACGAAATGGATTTTGAATCGGTATCAATTGAAGTAACAAAGTCGAAAACCAAGTCAATTTTGTTCTTTTCCCAAAACCAATTTTCATAAGGTTGTGTGTTTTCAAATTTCATATGCCCCATAAAAATGTACATCAACGCAGTTCGCGAAAAAAAGTATTTTGTTTCAGAAGAAATAACTGTAATCTTCATATCGCTTTGCTTTCGTACATTGCGTGCCGTGGTAATACCTGCAATTCCATTGCCAATAATAATAAGGTGTTTCATTTTTGACGTTCCTTAAAAAATTATTTTTTTAAAAGTGATTTCTTTTTATAAAATAACAAGAAAATAACAAACGAACAATAATTAAAATTTTGAAAATCAAGTGTTAGATAAACGACATAATTTAAAATATATGCTGCTTACTAATTTTTACAAATGATATGGATTCTGACTTTGAACATTAAGTTATCAAAATTTCTAAAATTGGGACAGATATAGAACATATGGCTTTCAAGAATTATAGGTCGCGTAGTGAAAAATGAACTTTTCGATAACTTTAATAATTAAATTGTTTTTAATAGAGCAGGGGGCAGACTCGCTTTTAAAGTTTGTCATCCTATGATTTCAGTATAACTCTTTGATACAAATGTAATAAGATGATTGTTATTTGTTACTGAAAAATAAAACTAATTATCAATAAGATTTTCGAGTGCACTTTCTACATCGGGGTATAAAAAATTAAAATTTAGTTTGGATATTTTTTCAGAAGAAACTCGGCTTCCTTCTAGTGCAATTATGGACATTTCACCCATTAACAGATTTAATACAGACGCCGGGACTTTTGGCAAAAAAAGCGGCTTATTCAAATGGTTTGCAATTTCTGTGGTTAGTTCTTTATTGGTAACATGTTCCGGTGCTGTTGCATTATATGCACCAACCATTCTCGAATCTTCTATTGCTTTTATGTAAATATTGCATAAATCTTCGATGTGAATCCAAGGAACAAACTGATTACCGCTGCCCAAAGGCGAACCAATAAACATTTTAACCGGCAGCATCATTTTAGACAAAGCTCCGGCACCTTTATTGAAAACTACTCCGGTTCTAATTTGAACTGTTCTTACTCCAAATTCTGCGAATGGATAACTTGCCTTTTCCCACTTATTACAAACACTGCCCAGAAAATCAGTACCGGAAATATCGTCTTCTGTAAATATCTTGTCTGAAGTTTTCGTTCCATAATAACCTACGGTGGACGATGTAATAAAAGCATCCAAATGTTTATTCAGTTCTCTTACTTTCTTAAATAGTAATTTAGTGCTATTTACTCTGCTATTGAGGATTTCATTTTTTCTTTTTAAACTCCATCTTTTTGCCCCAATGTTTGCTCCTGATAAATTGATAATATAGTCAGCTGTTTCCACTGCCTCTGTATCAATTTCTCCTTTTTCAACATCCCATAAATAAGTTTGCATTCTTTCAAAATATATTTTTCTCCTGCTTAAAATGGAAACACGATAGCCTTTTTCGATTAATATTTTACTAAGATAAATTCCAATTTGACCCGAACCACCGGCTATTAATACTTTCTTCATGATACTTTACCTATTCTTGAACTGTAATATCAAATTCATTTGTATTGTAACCTTTATTTTTCAAAATTGAAAATATTTTAGATTTGGTATTCTTTGAAATTGATTTTGTCCTACTCAAAATCCAGCCATATTTCCTTCCCGGGTGCCCAACAATTGCCCACTGGTAATTTTCATCTAAACCAATAATCCAATAATCGCCCCAGAATGGTCGCCATCCAAAGAATGAGACAAAACTTACTTCTAATTTTGCATTTGACAATGTATCGGTAATTCTTGCAACTCCTTCAGCTTCATCAATTTCACCATCTTCTTCAACACAT
>Ga0114931_10010888_pt1 | contig 10780 bp, 12 predicted proteins | sample 2SBtaG_FD_89579 | JGI IMG/M metagenome (GOLD analysis project Ga0114931, IMG submission 89579) | Deep subsurface microbial communities from Kolumbo volcano to uncover new lineages of life (NeLLi) - 2SBTROV14_V59a metaG | ecosystem: Environmental > Aquatic > Marine > Volcanic | place: Kolumbo...
CGCTTTGAGGTGGAAGTGGCCACCGAGAACCCCGAATTACCGCTGAAGGATTTATTGGGCAAAGGCGCCCTGCTGACCCTGGATGAAAACATCGAGGCCGAGCGTTCGGTGCACGGCGGCATGATTAGCGCCGCCCAGGGCCTGGAACACCGTATGCGTTTTAGCGTGTACCGCATGGTGGTCGAACCCCACCATTGCCGGCGGTCTGCGCCTTGCACTCGCACCTTGAGTGGCTTCCCGGCGGGCGAGATAGAGAGATTTTTTAGGCAACCTTACAAGTCTATCTCGTCTAAATGTGCGTTTTATAGGAGACACTACACTAGTACAACACCCGGCAAATAATCAATAAATTGCTGGACACTACGCCCCCATTTGGCATGCGTGTGCTGGACAAGTACGGCAACCGCAATGGGGGGGAGTTATGAAACGACAACGAAAACAGGCCTTTCTTGTTTATCGAGCATTTGCAGGGTGTTGTACTAGCGTAATGCCCGCCAGGGTTTGGGGACGATAAACCAATGACCGTTGGCAAAATACATACCGTCGGAAGCCATGCCGAGCTTTTCCCCGGCTTTGACGAATTTCCAACGATAAACGGTTAATCCGGATTTTAACTTGTCAGCAATACGCTGGTAACCGCCGGGAAAGTGCAGCTTGGCATCGCTTCGCCATGCCTGAATATCCTCGCTGGAGGCGGACCACAATAACAATGCCGTCTGACCCGGTTTTGGCCGGATCACGATCATGCCTTTGTTCCAAGCCGATTCATAAACCGAATTCGCTTTTTCGGCATCTTGGGGATCTTTAAATATGCTGAGATAATCTTTTTTGGTGGGTTTCAATTTGTTTGACATGGCCACGCGGTCGGCCCCAGGTTTTAAAAACGCGCGCAACAATTGTTGTGCCTCCCGTGCGGTGCCTTTTGGACCCGAACAAGAGGCCGCCAAAAATAAAAGGATTATAGCGATGGCTTGTTTTTTCATGGTTTCCTCCAAGTCTGTAATGTCAATAGAACCATACTTATGCACGCTTGAAAAACGTAGTTTGTCTAACTGGGTAACTGGGCAACATTTTGAGAAAATGTCCCGAACCCGCTATGATAGCGCTTGTCAGCCTGAGCATGCGGCAAAGTTGAGCGCTGTCGGCGGGTGGTGGGTAACGATCAAAAAAGGTAGGCATGGCGGTTGACGCACAACGTAAAATGCACTGTATTGACCAGCAAGTGATCCAACATGGCATACTCGATGGCATGGGTTCGAAGATAAATCCATCCGTACACCTCACTGCCACCCGCCAGCGTTTAAGCACCGTCACATCGGTTGTGATAATGGAAAGGCAAACAACGAGAAAATCCTGGCCGAGATTTTATCGACAGTCAAACCTTGGCTGAACGGCGCACTGCCGGGCTTAGTAACAAGCTGTTAAATACCATCAATTTGTGGAAGCCGGCAAGCAGATGAAATCCCATGGCCAAAACCAGTACGCACCAGCAAGGTGACCAAAAGCCATGACAATAATGCCAGCCATTCGATGACGCCAGCGGCAAATGCCACGGCATAAAATACCGCAAACAATCCCAAGGTGACAGGTTTGATGCCAACCCAAAGACTGGCGACGGTGACATAGCACATTGCCACGAGCAGCCATTGCCCGCTGTCCAAGTGTTAATCAACGCCACCACCGGTCGGCCGGGGATTGACTGCTTGCACCACCGGAGTCGGCCATAACGCCAGCAGCATTCCAATGCTGACGACCAACACCCCGGCAATCTGGTAAACGGTTGGCCATTCATGTAACACAGGAATAGCAAGCATCAACGCGGTGGCGGGTACCAACGCACCGAATACAGCGGCCCGACTGGCATTGAGAATTTTGACCGCGTGCGTGTAAAGCCACAGTGCCAGAACCGCTGAGGCAACACCTTGATAGAGACACTGAATAAGAATCTCCCGCGACGGCGCATGCCAGATGTTTTTGCTGGCAAACAGCACATACCACGGCAAATACAAACTCGCTGAAATGACCGATACCCACGCGATGGCGTGCAGGGGTTGAATGGCCGCCCGCCTTGACGCCAGGGTATAACCCGCCCAGAAAAAACCGCCGGTCAAAAACAATCCATCACCCAACCAAGCCCCGGGAACTGAAAAAAGCCCTTCCCAGGCTATCAAGACCAAACCGATGACGATCACCGCCATACCGGCGTAGCGTAAGGGCCGGATGGTCTCGTTAAGTAGTATCACCGCACCCACGGCGGCAAACAACAAATTGGAACTTGGCGTAATCACACCAAAATGACTTGCCGGCGTATACAGCAATCCGCTGGACACCACCAGGATATACGGCATACCCGCGCCGCAAACCATGATCCATGCCGGTATGACTGGAATGCTTGTTCGACGGTAGTGCCACAAAACCGGTAAGGTAATCAATCCCGCAACGGCGAACCGCAAAGCCGTGATGTCCTGCGCGCCCAGCGTATGGGTTAAACCAAAGCGGGTCAGAACCGGAAAACCACCCCAAATCAATGCCGCGGCCAGACCAAACCACAATCCGCGCACTACCGGTTCATGCATCATTAATCCTTATAGGCTCCTTATAGGCTTCAATCCACTGTTTCGCCCAAGCGCCATCACTGAGATATTTCTCATGGCAACCACCAAACTGTTTTTGAAGTTGCGCCATGGTGGCTTTGTCATGATGGTTGATTACCACCGCAATACATTGTCGACCTTCGGGATCCATGTCGGTTTGGGAACACAGGATTTGCCGCTGATTTTCGGGCAGTAATGATAGCACAAAGCCAAACCGCGCCAGTAAACCCGGCATCACGTCCCGTTTGCACTGATGGACCCGCGTATCATACCATTGATAGCCGAATTCATCGGCAAAAAATTTAAAGTCTGTGCCGGGTGGAATCTTTTCCGTTTCGCTTGTCAACAATGACCCCCACGCCCGAACATCATCCATGCTAAACAATCCTCGCAGGCGGGTAACCAATACCTTGCTGGCAGGCAGCCATTGTGCGCTGAATTCGGCGCCGAATCTGCCACCTTCAAAATGGCCGCCCGGTTCGATCATGCGTAACATCCTAGCCTTGGTCATGGTATTGCCGGTAAAAAAATCCGGCTCCGCATAGCTATCATCCAACCGGCTAAGATCGCTTTTAGCACGGTCGGCTTGCCCGTTTTGCGTATAACACCAGGCCCGCCAAAGCAGGCCCTTCTGCAAGCAGGCTTTATCCAAACGGATGGCGCGGCTTAATGCATGAATGGCCAAGCGGTAGTTGTTTCGATGGATATACCAACGCGACCGACTGATCCAAACAGCCCCGTGCCGTTGATGTCTTAGATTTACACCGCTCTCAAGTCTGGCCAAGTAATCACGCCCCTTCTCGGCATAACGGGTTTGCCTTGCACCGCGCATGGCATAGCGGCGCAACCAGGCATGAGACAACATTAACCCGCGGTCATAGCGGCCGCGCCATGGTCGAGTGTTGTGTCTCATATAAGACGCACATTTAGACGAGATAGACTTGATGGTTGCCTAAAAAAATCTATCTCACCCTCCGGGAAGCCGCTCAAGGAGGGAAAAACACTATTTTTTTATCGGTGTCAGCGCCATGTCGACAATCGCATCATAATATACCTTGGTGTCGGGATCGATACCGGCTTTCAGCATGGACTCGGCCAACAACGTATACGACACTTTTGCCACCAACACTTTCTCCACACCACTGACTTTTGCGTCAATTCCATACTGTTTAAACAAATCCACCAGCTCTTTTAAAACGCCATGATTGTTCATTTGGTTTTTAACATAGGCATAGAAATGGTAATCACGCCGGTTGCCCTGCCAGCTTTTATTGGCCGCCGCCGCCTCGGCAAGACGTCGCGACCATTCAGGGACCGGAACCAACCGACCCACCAGCATGCTACGCCAATGGACATCCGGATAATCGCGAACGATTTGCGAAAACATACTATGAAAATACTTGTCGATAACATCCAATGGTTGTTTACATTTAACCCGGCTGCGCAAACGACCATTACCGTGGGAAACCGTCACAATCCATTGAATATCGCACGATCCGTTGTGTATACGAAAAATAGTCTCACCGGAACGAATTTCCTTTTCCACGGGAACGGAAGCCTCCAACCACAGTGGCCACGATAACAACAGCATGAAACCTATCAGTAAACAGCGTGTGCGGAACATATTCACCTCAATTTTCAATGCCATAACATTAAAACACGGCTGACTAAATTTCGCCATCAACACAGCGGAGGGATTACGCGAACACCGCGATTGAACGCCAAGGCGCACGCCATGACGATACCAAAGGGTTAGGCTATGTGATTGATTCATAACGGTGTCATTTTGTCCGCCGACTCTAAACCTGGAACACGGAAGGCTCACTGACTCGCCGGGCACCGAAATTGAATACGGTTGACCCCTATGAGCAACCGGATCGACGCACGAGCATATCCGATAGCAATCCACGTCGCCGCAGCCACTCCCGATCCGGCATTCAGGCGCATGCTGCATCCATGCGCCTGCCGTGCTGATTACACCGGGTGTCCTCGTTTCCCGGCTGATAAATCTTACAAAACAAAGCTAAAACAACTCGTTACGACAAGTTTTTCAATATATATACCGTCATTCCGCTGTCAAGCTACCAGCTTGAGTCCGTCCCACCCATGGGTGATACTGAGAGCATGGCGACAACATTTCAAACACCGGAATACCAGGCGGACGGCCGCTTTAAAACCGTGCAATACACTTTTGAGGGTAGCGAGGATGCCGGTTGGCGGATAATTCGCCAAGCGTCCGCTCACCAATCACCCCAGGTAGTCGTGAACGTCGGTGCCGGTTACCGCCTACTCGCCACCCGTTACTGCGGCGTGTGCGCCACGGATTTAGCCCGTCGACACCTACCCTTTTCGTTACCACAAATCACCGGTCATGAAATCAGCGCCGTTGATAAACAGCCTGTGACTGTCGAAATCAACGCTTCCCACGCCGCCCGTGGTGAACAAACCGACTGTCCCTATTGCAAATACGATCTCCATCGCCATTGCCCGGACAGACTCACCATCGGTATCGACCGCTTACCAGGCGGATTCGCGCCCTGGCTCTTGGCACCGCGGCACGGCATTATTCCCTTGCCGTCATCGGTCAGCGCCATTGCCGGCTGCTTTGTCGAACCCTATGCAGCGGCGATGCGCGCCCTGCAGTTGTCGCCACCGGATCGTTATCAACAAATCGCGGTACTCGGTCCCCGCCGCCTGGGTATGTTGATCCTGTCGGCGCTTAACGCATACCGCGAGCAACACAATCTGGACTACGAACTGGTTGCGATCGTACGGCACAACGCACTAAGGCCGCATTGCCTTACATTGGGCGCCGACAGGGTCGACATGTTGGACGCCTGTAAAGCCGATAGTTTCGACCTGGTTTTTGATACGACCGGTAGTCCTCAAGGGCTGGCACATGCCATACGCTTGAGCCGTCACGAAGTGCATCTAAAAAGCACCCATGGTAAGCCGGTATTCGGTTTTAACAGCATGAGTCAAATGGTTGTCGATGAAATCAGCCTGGCCGGGCTACAGAGCGACTGGTCACTGCCGGAATCGCTGCCGCGCCGCGCCATGGTCGCGGCCGATACTACCAGCATAAACGCCGTGCACCGGTGTTTGCCGGACGCCGACTGCATGGATCCGGATGATGCGTTACCGCAAACCTGGCCACTGGCAATAAATGCCTTTGACGCGGTGGTTATCAACGAGTTGCCCGCACTGGATAACTGGATCGCGGCCGACAAAACCAGTCCCAAGCAGTTACGGCCCGCCGGTCTGGTACTGCTGAATTCAAAGCATGGATCGAGCGGTGACCCGCTAAGCCTGGCATTACATCAAAAACCCTTGATGCTGCGAACATCCCGCTGCGGCGATTTTCGTCAAACACTGGCGCTATGGCAGCAATTTCCCCGCATCCCTGCCTTGCTGGAAGATCAGTGGTTAAGCCATATCCTTTCCCTCGACACCATCGAGCAGGCTTTCAGCCTGGCAGCGGACAGCCAACGCAGCCGTAAAATTGTCGTGAATACCCTGTCGGCATGAATTGGCGGGCCGACTTCGCGCAACTGTCACCGTTGTTTGCACCGCTGCAGGATTTGGCCGAACCGTTCCACCGTTGCTCACAATTTCCAAACCTTGAGCAACTTCAGACGGTATTTGAACAGCGCCATGGCAATGTCCAAAGCCTGGGCGGCGCCCCATTAAGGTTTGTCCCGCAAGCGAAAAAACCCACGGATTTTGAATACGGTTATGAGCAGCGTATTTATCGTAACGGGGACATACAAACCCGGCTTAATTGGCATGACTTTTTTAATGCCTTGATCTGGATGGCTATGCCCGAATCCAAACGTGCCCTCAACGCGCTGCATTACCATGACATGGAACGGTGCCATGCACAGGGTAAGCAAAACCGGAGTCCCACGCAAAACGCCGTTACCTTATTCGATGAATGCGGACTGGTGCTGGTCAGTGACAGCGAAGACTTGCTGAACCTGGTGAAAACCATGCGCTGGCATGAACTTTTCTGGCAAAACCGCGCCGACGTAAACCACCATATGCGTGGATTTCTTTTCGGCCACGGCCTGTACGAAAAGGCCTTCCAACCCTATCCGGGTTTTTGCGCCAATGCCTTGCTGATACTGTACCGCGAACCGGATATCGGCATGGATACGGCACGCTGGGACACCGTTACCCTGCGGGCGATAAACGCCACCCGCTGGCAGGACGGACCGTCGGTGTTGGCACCGTTCCCGCTATTGGGCATGCCCGGCTGGTATGCTGAAAATGAGCATGCGGCATTTTATCAAAACCGTTCATACTTTCGCGCCGCAAGGCGCCGGGAAAATGTTTCATGGGTTCGAGTACCGTGAAAAAAACGGGGGCCGAAGGCCCCCGGATCAGCGCTCAGTGGTGCGTCATGGGTAATGGGTGGCGGCGTTTTAACATGACTTCAACCTTGGCTTTCTGCGCCTCATCCAGCGTTTCATAAAATCCATCAAACGCGGGTCTTAGCTGCTGAATCAAACTCAATCCCTCGGCAACGGCTTGCTCCACCAAAGCCAGCTTGTCCGGTGCCGGTTTGTCTTTGACTTGTTCATACTGCTTGCACAAGCCATCCTTTTTCGACTGCCCCAACCGTACGACCGACAAGACATGGTCCCAAGCCTGGAACTGGGCGTCGTTCAAGTTCAACTCGCTGTTGACGAATTCAGTAATTTTTCCGAGCCTGTCCTGGTGATCGGCGCGACAAGCATATTGCTGATGCCAACCGTGGCCGTGCCTGCCAGCCCACTCATGGGCAAACCCGGACCGCATAAAAAAGAAACCGCTGCTTATGATGGCTAAAGTCACCAACGTTGAAATGGCAATCACTTGTACGGTAGTCATAAAATACTCCTTGGTTTAACGGGACACCATGAGTCTAGCCAACTTGGATTTCAGCAGTTTGTCCATAACCTAACGCATTGTAACAATCTGTGACAATCGAGCCCCGGTGTAACACTGTGTTACCTTATGGCCATGCAAGGGTATTTCAACGGAGTATAATAGACACATGGCGGCATCCCATACACTTAACAACGGTACACTGCTGGTTGTCGACGACGACCGCGAACTTCGCGAACTGGTCAGCCGGTTTTTGAGCAAACACCAGTTCGACGTGGATGCCGCCTGTGACAGTGCCCAAGCGCAAGACAAACTAAAACGCAAACACTACGACCTGATCATACTGGATATCATGATGCCGGGCGAGGACGGCTTAAGCTTATGCCGGCGGTTGCGCTCGCGACTGGATATTCCCGTCATCATGCTGACTGCCATTGGTGATGACACGGATCGAATAGTCGGATTGGAAATGGGTGCCGACGACTACCTGACAAAACCGTTTAATCCCCGCGAATTGTTGGCGCGCATCAAGGCCGTATTACGCCGTACCCGGCGTAACGGCGAGAACGAGGGCGATAATCACCCCGCAGGCCAACGATGGCGATTTGAACAATGGCGCTTGGACAGCAGCAGGCGGGAACTTACCGACGACACCGGTGAACCCGTCGACTTAACCGCCGGGGAATACGAGCTTCTTATGGTGTTTCTTATGCATCCTCAACGAGTGCTGAACCGGGATCAATTACTGGAACAAACCAAGGGCCGCTCGGCTGCACCATTCGACCGCAGTATTGACGTGCAATTGAGCCGGTTGCGCCGCAAGATCGAATCCGATCCAAAAAATCCAAAGTTGATTAAAACCGTGCGCGGCGGCGGTTATATGTTTACCGCCAAGGTATCCCAGTCATGAAAGTCATTCCGGTCAGCATTGCCGGACGAACCCTGGCGGTGTTAATTTTCGGCATGCTGGCTGTGGTATTTGTCAGCATTTGGGTTGCCAGTGTAAGCTTCGGTCCCCACAATGATCGTTCCAGTCATTTTCTGATTCCGGTTCAATTGCGAACCGTGGCCCAAATGCTGAACCAAATGCCCGCCGCCATGCGCCGGCAGGCATTGCAAAATGACGACACATACCATTGGTCACCACAAAAACCGTCTATTGGCGAATCCGACTGGCATACCCGTTGGCTGCTAAACCATTTACGGCAAAATTTGCCGAATAAAAACATTCATCAAGTCGAGATCGGCCAACATCCACACCATGCCCGGACCTATATCGTTGCCGTGCAGATAGCCGATGACAGTTGGCTGTCCATGAGCACCCGTGACAACCTTGATTGGCCTCGGCGCTCCATGTCATTTGTCATGGTATTGCTGGTTTTTACCGCGGGCATTGTGATGTTGGCCGTCGTCGTTACCCGCCGTATTACCATGCCGCTGTGCCGATTCGCGGCGGCGGCAGATCGATTTGGTGCCGACATCAATACCCCGCCCCTGCCGGAGACCGGTCCCAGCGAATTGCAGCACGCCAGCCGAGCGTTTAATCGCATGCAAAAACGTGTACGCCGCTATGTGCAGGAACGTACCCAAATGATCGCCGCGATTTCCCATGACCTGCGAACACCTTTGACAAGGCTTCGCTTGCGGATCGAAGAACTGGACGATCCGGAACAACGGCAAAAAGCGGAAATGGACATTGAGGAAATGCAGGCCATGATCAAAGCCAGTTTGGATTTTGCCCGACACGACTCTCACCAGGATCAAAGCCATCCGTTTGACTTGTGCGAATGTATCCGCGGCTTGTGCGAAAACTACCGAGACATGCAACAAACGGTAACGTATCAAGGTCCGGATCAATGTCGGTGGCATGGCCGTGCCGACCCTCTACGCAGGGCGTTTACCAATATTATCGATAATGCTCTGCGCTACGGTCAATCAGCGGATATTACACTGAACACGGACGCCAAAGAAGGCGTTACCATTGCCGTTGCCGACAGGGGGCCGGGCATACCCGAATCCGAACGCGAAGCGGTATTTTCACCTTTTTACCGAATCGAGTCATCACGCAGCCGGGATACCGGCGGCACCGGGCTGGGCTTAAGTGTGGCACAAACCATCGTTAGGGAGCACGGCGGCGATATCGCCATCCGTAACCGCGCCGGTGGCGGCGCGGTTTTTACGGTGCATCTGCCGCGTAGTTGAAACGGTTTTAGTCGCTGGTTAAATGCCGGCTGTGGGTGGAGCCGCTGGTATTAAACGGAAACGGCTTGTCATCCCGGTTAAAGGTCACGTATTCAGCCACGGCATGGAAATAATCGCTCACTTTCTGGCAGAACATTAACAGTGATGGATTTTTCTTTCCGGTCAATAACACGGTAAAAAACTGTATCAGCGCCACGGCAAACAACAGCACTTCAGCGATGCCCCATAAAACAGCATAAATCGCCATAAACAGTCCCCGCAGCCAGGTGTCCTTGGACTTGAGGTTTTTATTGAATTCAGTCATGATCAAATCATCCTCCATATAACGCTCTAATATACATGGAGGGTTATGTTGCCAATGTCAAGTCCCACGGGAGTGTTGCATGACTTACATCATGATGGATATTGAAGCCGATGGTCCCATACCTTCCGACTATTCCATGATCAGCTTTGCAGCCGTGGTGGTGGAACCCGGCTTAGACCGTACATTTTTTGCTTGTCTTAAACCGGTATCTGAAAACTGGATACCCCAGGCGCTTCAAGTCAGCCAATTCAGTCGTGAACAAACCTTGCAGTTCGACGATCCTCACTCGGTCATGCAGCGTTTTGCCGACTGGCTGGCCGCCCTTAACAGCAAACGTTTAATGTTCATCGCCGATAATAACGGTTTTGACTGGCAGTTTATCAACTGGTATTTCCACCATTTTCTGAATACCAATCCTTTCGGCCATAGTTCCACCAATCTGGGCTCACTCTATAAGGGTGTTGTCGGGGATATGTTTAAAACATTCAAACATTTGCGCAAAACCGCGCACACCCACAACGCCCTGGATGATGCCATCGGCAACGCGGAAGCGCTGCTGACCATCAAAGACCAGTATCAATTGAAAATCAGCTGGTCATAGGCCTGGCCATTGCCAACGATGGCAACATGAGCTTCGCAAATTTCGATTAATCCACGCGCAAATGCATTGGATGAAAAAGCGACGATCACTGCCCGTACCCTGGTGATAAAGTATCCGGAAATAGCAATCGGTCTACCGGCAGTCTTGGCTTTGGCTTGCATGCGTTTATACCATGCTGAATAAGTTTCTTCTTGCTCAAGCTGAAAATCC